>Ga0213866_10001371_pt1 | contig 18089 bp, 16 predicted proteins | sample PICome_11_FD_160079 | JGI IMG/M metagenome (GOLD analysis project Ga0213866, IMG submission 160079) | Coastal seawater microbial communities near Pivers Island, North Carolina, United States - PICO284 | ecosystem: Environmental > Aquatic > Marine > Coastal | place: USA: North Carolina...
CCTGTTGCACCGGGTAAGCCTTGAATACCAGTTGCACCAGTATCTCCTTGCGGTCCTTGTGGGCCTTCGGTACCAGTTGCACCGGTTAAACCTTGAATACCAGTTGCACCAGTATCTCCTTGAGGTCCTTGTGGACCTTCAGTACCAGTTGCACCTTGAATACCAGTTGCACCTGTATTTCCTTGTGGTCCTTGTGGTCCTTCGGTACCAGTTGCACCAGTTAAACCTTGAATACCAGTTGAACCCTGAATACCAGTTGCACCAGTTAAACCTTGAATACCAGTTGAACCCTGAATACCAGTTGCACCAGTTAAACCTTGAATACCAGTTGCACCAGTATCTCCTTGAGGTCCTTGTGGTCCTTCTGTACCAGTTGCACCGGTTAAACCTTGAATACCAGTTGCACCAGTATCTCCTTGGGGTCCTTGTGGACCTTCTGTACCAGTTGCACCAGTTAAACCTTGAATACCAGTTGCACCAGTATCTCCTTGAGGCCCTTGTGGCCCTTCGGCACCAGTTGCACCAATTGGCCCTGATCCTGCTGTTATAGTTACAGTTACATCTTCATTACCAGTACCACTACCAGTAGTAGTTACACCTGTTCCTGTAAAATTTATTTTAGAAACATCAGTTGTAACAGTAGTTCCTGAATTTTCAATTTCTATACTCTGGCCACTGCCACCGCCGGTAGCACCAATGTAACGAAAACCAGTAACATATAAATTAAAACCACCTGGATAATTTCCACCAGTATTACTGTTTATTGCTGATACTAAATCATTTGCAATAAACAATAAACCCATATCGTAGTTAAATACCCAGCCTACATAGCCTGGGTTTGAGTCTTGTTCTGCAGTTGTAAGTATTTCTTGAAAAGTACCAGGAGCACCATTAGGATCACCACTATAAAGTCTTACTGAATATCCGATTGAAGGTGCACCTGATGATTGAGGTATCGAAGGTGGCTGAATCCAATTTTGTTTAACTCCTGATGGTGGATCATTTAAAGTATTATATGTAATCCAAGTATTATCAGCACCAGCAGTTACTCTACTTAACTGCACTGCATTAGCAGCGGCCGAAAGATCTTCAATGTTAGTAGGATCTGCAATTGCATTAGATTGAGCAGCCGCCAGATTTGCCGCTACTGGAATGAGAGAATAATTTGTTAAAATTCTCTCAGGTAAAACCTTAGGGCTAAATGATAATTTAGATTCGTACCACCTAGCACCTGAATCTGCATCTATAACGCCACCGGCTTGTACCTTAAAGGTTAACTTGTTTACTTCAGTTGTACTAAATCCCATTTAATTATTTCTTTTTATATTTATTCTTATCCAGTTTGTTGAGTACCGTCACTGAAGTTAAGAGTAGCAATAATTTGATCAATTCTAATATTAGCGTTGATTATTTGAATTTCTACAAAAAAACCTTCCTGTGCATTACTTCCACCAAATGTACCTTCAACTACATTGCCTGGTGTTGAACCGGTTCTACACTGCGCAGATCCGTTGCCTGCATCAACACCTGAAGGTGGGTCAGTGTAATTTGCAAAATTAAAACCAGTACCATGTAATGAATGAGGAACTGCACCATGACCAATGTTAGCTGATACTGGGGCGGCCTTCTTTCTTATGTATATTTTAAAATCTTCATTTACTAAATCAGTGAATGCGTCACTTACAAAATTACCACTAAATGTTAACTCAAAACTTGTTATAACCTTTGAAGGTTGTGTAGTAGTTTCAAATAATCTATGAAATGTTGGTACATTTGTATAAGTCGAGTAATTTGGGTTTACGCCATTAGCATCAGGTTTATATGTACTCAAATCTGATATTACTGTTGCATAAGCTGGGGTATCGCCATTATCCGCAAAAAACTTATCTGCTCTTATCATATTACTACCTACAACACATGCATCAGAAAATGGCCCAACGCCAGTTTGATTAGATATATTGGAACCTAAAGCAGGTGTTGAATTCCATGCACTATATGAAGAAGATCCTCTGGTTAGTCTAAACTCTTCGTCATCAAATCTTTCTCTTAAACTATTTGAGTTACCAGTAGAAGAGTATGTGTCTATCAGAATAGATGCACCTGGAGATGAAGGTTCACTGCCTGCATTCCAAGGATCATAAACTTTAGCAAAAACAGTTGCATCATCGTTTCTAAACCTAAAATTATTATTCGTTATTTGCCAATTGTTGTAATCAAAATCAATATTTAATTGATCCCAATTATTTGTCCAATTGGTAAATGTACCAACGGATGGGCTCCATGCGGTTAATTCTAAATTTGATAATCCATAGTCTGTACCAGTTGTTCTAAAATTCCAAACCGCGGCTCCAGATCTACCTTGTGTATTTGCATTTAAATTATCTATGTCATTAACATCTATAGTAAATGCAGATCCTGCTACATAATATTCTACACCACTTATATGTTTAGTTGTGATTGACCCTAAAGTTTCACTTATTTGAACCGAACCGTTAATAGTAGGTGTAGATGGATATCCACCTAAATTATTAATATCAAAGAAAACATCAGATTGGGTATATGTATATGTACCACTCCCATCAGTTGCAGTATCGACAGACATAGATGCCTCTACATGATACCGACCGCCTTGTAAACCTGCGCCGTTTAAAACATCCGCGGCTATTACTGATATTGTTACAACCGCTTGCCTTCTTGATGAATCAGATGTTATACTTGATACGGTTACTGATATATCATTATCAACATTAGTGTTAGTACCGTTTTGATAAAGAGTTGGTGTGGTATATGATTTAAGTATACTTACACCATCAGCATCATATACTGTTACTGTTATAGTTGCATCACCTGCAGCGCTTGCACTAAACCCGGTTACTCTTTGTGCAGTTGAAAAACTAACAGTTCCGGTAGTAGAATTATCATATGCTGACTGAACAGTACCAGCCCACCCACCTGTCTTAAAGGGTGATCCTTCTGTAGTAGGAGAACTTATTCTTACATTTTGTCTCGTAATACCACTTTCACTTACAGTTCCAGTAGTTGTACCGTCGGTTGTATTAAAATGAGAAGCAAAAGTTGGTGTAGGAATAAATACATTTACTTTACCTGGGGTGCCACTATCTTCAGCTAATACATCATTTCCAATAAAGTTAAATGTTTTATACGTACCTACACTAGTACCTTCGTCCTCAACATGTACACCTGCAAAAGTTAATTCATTAAGACCATTAAAGATAAGGTTAGTTTGTGAGGTATCTAAATCAACTGCGATTTGTTTATTTGAACCTACTGTGGTAATTTCAATACCAGAACCCTCTATAATAGGATCACCGCCACCACCTCCGGTTGAAGAGATTGTTATTGTATCACCGCTTGGTGTACTAACTGTAGTTAAAGTAACATTAGAACCTGCTACAAGCACCGGGTTATATGCAGCCTCAATAAACTCATCTAACGTAGTCTCTGTTATTAAGTCTCCACTTTCAAATAGTTCTTTTAATTGATATTTAGGTAGTACAGCCATTTATACTTTATTTATTTCTTTTGAAGAAGATTCATAAACTTATCAAATGATAAAAGTAATTGTTTCTTTTTCTTTTTCTTTTTTCCATCAGGTATGTCTCCACTACCAACCTTTTGTGTTGCAAAAGAATTCATAGAACCAGGATCACCAGGAAGCTCAACGGCCCCCATTCCTTGAACATTCATGTTAGGATTTAAACCAACAGCGCCTGCTTCATTCTCATTAGTTAAATTGTTATTCACTATTTAATATTTTGTTTTTACTGAAAATTCATTTATCCCTTTTAAATTTTTCATATTGGTATTTTCTTTTATTGGTTCTAATATATCTTGTAATGTTCTATAGAATCTATGTATACTTTTAGGCGTCATTTTCTTAAAAGTTTTCTCATCATCTATCTTAAGAGCATTACGAACTTTAGATGCTGATATGTTATCATCAGTTCTAAAAATTTCATAACCACTAAATTCAGGATCTACACCTAATTCTTGACGGTATCTATCTTTATTGATCATAGAATCATATGCCTTCTTTCTATCAGTACCGTATCCCCACATTATAGGTTCATATGTAGGCCTAGCTGCTGCAAATAAGGTATCTATACCACCATTAGGTACTACGATAGCAGTTTCCAAAAATGGGTATTGTTTTGCCATTTTAGCAAACATTGCTTGCTGCAGTTCTTCATCAAACGGTCTTTTTTCTGGATCAGAATTTTTTCCTCTGACGAGAAATACAACGACAGGTAAACCATTTTCTTTGTACATCTTTTCAAAGACCTTAACGTGACCTAATGTAAAAGGCTGGAATCTACCTACAAACATATTAACCTTTTTCATACCAGGTTTTTTATGTGGTACCTTTAGTGCCTCATTGATAGGTGCCGTGGCAGTTCTTACCCTTTGACCATAAGGTGATAATGAATATCTCTTAACACCAGTTTCATCTTCACTAATGTTAAACAATCCTAAGTTTCTTTTAAGCCATCTCTTATGAGCTTTAATTTCGGATAAGATATTATTAACTTCTTCTTCAGTTAAATGACCATCGGCAACAGCATCTAAAATAGCGCTACGAACTCTCGCGGCAGTGGATACATTTTTAGCCGGATACTTCTCCGTATATCTCCTCTTAACAGTAACTCTCTTTTCGGTTATAAAATCTTGTATGTCCTTTAAATTTTTCATCTATATATCTATATATTTATTTCATAATTTTAATACCCATATTAGCGTTAAAGGGATTCGGTATAGATCCTTTTTGCTCAAACTTAAATTCAGCTGACTTGAATGGAACGGTCTTAAAGCGAAATTCACCTTTCTTAACCAATACATCTAGATATAACTGTTTTATATCAGTAACCATTTGACCATACTTAGTTAACTGTTTTTGATACTTACTATTTAAAACCGCAGTAGCCTCAACCATTAATGGATAAAACACAAATCCAATTCTGTTTTTATCATTTGCATTCATTTGCTTAACATATGAAGGGTATACTCGGTCCATTCCTAATCTGCTTTGATCAATTCCAGACTTATCATAAAATTCTTTCATAATCTTTTTAAATTCTGCTTCATCTTCCACTAATTCATCTAGATAAGAAACTATAGCATCTCTGGTAGCACCACTAGGTTGAACATTAACCTTAGACAATATGTACCAATAACCTGAATTATTTGTGTCGGCTATATTAACATTACATAAATTCATAATGTTATTATATGTACCACTTCGATCTAATTTTGGGGGATTAACCCATTGCTTAATAAGATTATTATAAAAATCTTGTTCTTCAATAGTATCAAAACTCAAATTACCATCTTTATAAGATGTGTTAATCTTTTGTATAATTGTATCGCCTGTTGGTGTACCTCCTCCACCGGCCTTTGAAGAAATACTATAACCATCAAAATAAAAATCTACTAGTTTTTCATTAGATGCCGTTGGGTAAGATAATCCATTACCAGTATTTTTTAAAAGATTAAATAACATAAACCCACCTAAAACTTCGCCGTAATCATTTTGAAAGTTATTGATTGATATTGGATCTATACCTTCGAATAGATCATCAGATATATCATAAAATAAATAAGCAGACTTAGCATTGGCATATTTTTCAAAATCGTCATATGAATTATTATTCTTTTGATCATTAACAACTTCCATTGAACTCTTAAGAATAAAATCTTTATAATTATCTGGTAATTTTGTAGAATTTATGTATTTTTGTACAGCTGAATAAAGGCTAGTTGCATCTTTATATTCTGAGACAGGTAATCTCATGGCATCAGGCGTTAAATCTTTTTTACCTATAACAGCAGCTTCACCTGTGGAAGAAATTTTAACTCGGTTTGTAATGTATATAGTATCACCTTTCTTGTATGAATCACCGAATGAATCGGTTAAAGGTTTGAGTATTGTTATTGCATAAGAATCATAATCACTTGATATCTTACCACCTGCATTAGATACATATGTTCCTTTTGATATTTGCTCAATTGAATATTGGTTCTTCTTAATACCTAGTACTTTAGATAAATATTTTTCTATTTCAGATTCAGCAGTACCATCATTCATTCCAAATTCAGCTCTAAGATATTCTCCTGAAATTTTAGACTTAGGCTTAATCCAATTTTTTGACTTTGCAAATTTTTCATAACCTTTAACCCAATTAGTTTGTCTCTTTGTTAGTTTACCGTAGCCCGTCGCCTCAGTTAACTGAGAAGATACATTAACCTTTCCTAGATTAATAAATTCATTATAATTTAATACCTGTTCTTCGACTATCATTTCTTCTGCGGTTGGTAATAAAGATTCATTAGTAGATTTAATCTTTAAGTAATCGTCAAAAGTTTTAAATTTACCATCATCATCTGTTTCAATTACATCAATAACTTTACCTACCATTTTATTAAAGTCTTCTATAACAGTAGGGGTCATAATGTTACCACTATTCTTTCTTTTCTTTTTAAGAGAACCTAGCATTATTTTAAAAAGATCTTTAAGCTGCGGATTTTCCTTAAGAATGTCTTTGGTTCTCTGGCTTGGAATCATTTCTACATTTAGATCAAACTCATCACCCTTTGCAAATTCGGCCTTCTCAATATCAATCTTTTTAATGTCCTTACCTCTCTTTGTAACATAATCATTAAAAATATTAGATACCAGTTCTATGTATCTCATATCTTCGGTATCACCTAATATTTCATGCTTCTTAATTCCCCTCTCCTCTATGAAGGCTAAAAGATCTAATAAAATAATTTCATTAATATCTGCCGGTAGTTTTCTTAGTTCTACAGGTTCCTTATCCTTCATTAAGTTAATTGTATAAGGATCTATTAGCTTAGCCGCAACAACCTGCTTAGTTCCTGCTTTATAGAACTTAAAAATTATTGATTCAATAGGTTTTTTTAAATCATTTTGTAAAGCAGTAGATTGTAGAGATGGGTTTAAAATTTTTAGTAAGTATTCAGCAAATGAGTTTGTACTAAAAATAGCAGAATGATCTTCTTTAGGAGTATCTAAAAATTCTTTTATCTTTTTCTTCTGTTCTTCTGTTAAGTAACCTTTAAATATTGGAAGCAAAGCAGTTACCCCCAATGCGCTAGCCCAATCATTTAATACCCTAGGATCTTCAATAACCTTTAATACCTTTCCTGACGGTGATGTAACTGAAATATGACTGAGTACTAAATTATTCTTAGGTATCTTATCATAAGTAATAATACCAGGGCTGTTGTGTGGAAAATATTGAAAGCAAAACATCCAATTATCAGGAATAGAAGAAAGGGTTTTAGATACTAATGATTTTATGTATTCTATTGGCTTTTCATAATAAACCATTAAAGTCCTATCAATAAGATTAATAGGCCTATGGTTTTTACCTTTATAAAAAGTAAGCCCCTCGCCACTCTTCTTAAAAGAAAAAGAAGAACCTGATAATTTTTCAGTTACTATTAGATAGTCTTTGAATAAATCTTCGATTAATTGCTTGCCCGTATCCTTATAAATCTGAGTTAACTCTTTCATTTGCTTATATTTGTTATCAATTTATATATTCTTTACATTGATAGCTATATTCATAAAGAATAAGTATAATACCTACTCATTATCATACTCTATTTCTGACAGAGTATATACAAATACTACAAATATTAACTCTTAATACAGGTGATTAAAATAAGGGTATATGACCTTTACCTTCCGTATTTAATTATACCTAAAAGCTGATTAAGTGGAGCAAAAGCACCAGTCAGTTTATAGAGCTTTCCGTTATATCTGAAAACAATGCCTTCACTTGGATAAATTGAATCCAATCCACCAATTCTATTCAGTTTAGCCAATTGATCCTCGACCTTTTTAATTTGATCAACACCACCGCCCCTTTTTATCTTAGTAGTTTCTTTATCTAAATATGCTCTTAACCTCTGGGCTTCATCAGATGGATTAGCTGCTACAAAGTTACTAGCATTTTTAATTATAGTAGAACCAAGCTCTAAAAACAGATCTTCAAAAGGTTTGATGTTTTCTTTATACTTCTTCTTAACATCTTCCTTATCGTACTTCTTAACTAGAGCTGCTTCATCCTTACCTATTTGCTTAGCAAGAGATCTCATATTTAATGTCTTCTTATCGCCGTATGCCCATCGTCTTAATAGACCTTCCTTTACATCTTGCGAAAGATTAGGAAAGTCTGCATCTATCAACTCCCTCCACCACATTTCATGGTATCGTGATACTTCATCGCTATCACCTAAACCATATCTATTTTGCAATGCGGTTACTTTATTATCGAACTTCTTTTTATTTACACCGAAATCTACATCTTTTTGTAATTGTAGAATTCTAGGTGGTATTATTTTGAAAGTCTTACCTATGTTAGCTTTTACCTTTCCTAAGATTTGTGGAATCTCTTTAGCAGGTCTACTATCAGTACCTAAGATATTTCCATCACCGTCAGTTTTTGTGATATTATGAAATTGGATAACATCAGTATCATAATTAATTACATTTGGATTCTTTGAGTAGATAAGCTCCATGTTCATGAAATTCTTACCATCACCGAATATCTCTTCCTGTTTTGCAGAAGGTAATTTAGTTAAAAGGTTAGCCAAATCCTTTGCAGCAAAAACAAAAGTATCTCTAACACCAGGAACTTCGTGGGCTTCAAATTTTGAAACAAATTGATCTAATGACATTGGATCTTTAGTATCACCAGTATTTCTGGCAAACATAACTTTACCATCTTTCATAGTGACAAAAAGATTTTGACCATCGGTTTTTTCAATAGGCTCTTCTTCAAAGTTTAATTCACCTCTAAGACCAGCATCAACGATTTTTCTAAAATCACCAAAGGTTAAACCTTTATCATCATAAGGGTGGGACATGTGACCAGCGGCACCACCTTCAAAAAGAAAAGGCTGGCTTTTGTCGGCCAGCCATTCTTCAAACAATTTAATATGTTTCATTGTTAGTTTTAAGTTTCTATTAAGATCCCATCGTAGATTGTAAAGCTCCAACCATTGCTCCATAATCTTCACCGTACTTCTTAAGTAATCCTTCTGCAGTTTCAGTTGCTTTAGTTTCGTCAAAATCATCTCCGAACGCATCCTTCAGAATAGCCATTGCGTATTCTTTAAATTCATCAGCAGAAGTAATATCCTTTTCAGTAATCTTAGCTTCTCCAACTAATGCTTCACCCTTTGATTCAGGTTGTACTTTTACTTTACCCATGTTCATTATATCGCCTTCAATACTTGCGGCCGTTTTAGAACCATCACCTTTTTCTTCAGGAACTTTGGTAGCATCTTTAAGATCATCGGCTTCACCCTTTACTTCTGTTGTAATCTCTTGGTCTTTAGTAACTAATGTTTCACCTTTTGATTCAGGTTGTACTTTTACTTTACCCATGTCCATCATATCACCAGCAATTCCAGCAGCGGTTTCGGAACCGTCACCTTTTTCTGCAGGGATAGCAATACCATCATCACCTGCAACTTCATCTGCAACTTCATCGCCTTCAACTTTAGTAATTACTTCGCCAACAGCTTCTTCGACTGTCTCTTCATCTTCGACTTCTACTTCTTCGTCATCAGTGTCTTCATACCCTTCAGTTACAAAATTTGAAAAAGACATAATTCTTGACTCATCTTTCTTTTCTTCTTCTTCATCGTATTCAACATCTTTCTTTAATGCATCAATTTCAGAGTCGTCAGTTTTAACAGCACCTTTATAATGATCTTCCTTTTCTTCTCTATCTTCAGAATCAACTTTCTTATCACCCTTGTCTTCTAGCTCATCACCTTCCTTTTCATCCTCCATACCTTTTGCTTCATCGCCTTCAGCAAGAGCATCTTTGGATGCAGCAATTGGGACAGAGTAGTCTTCCGGTTCTTCATCATCATCGTGATACTTAACATTTTTATTAACCGTTACTTCCTTTTCTTTAATGAAATCCTCAAATGCCATAATTCTTCTGGTGGCCGCTGGTGTATCTTCCTCTTCGGCAGCAACTTCAACACCGTCCTCATCCTCAACCTCATCGGCTTCAGCAGGAACCTCGTCAGTAATTGCAGGATCGTCAGAAACCATATCGCCTGCCTTATCCTCTAAATCTTTAGGCTCACCTTTTGCCAATACTTCATCTTCAATGTCTTTTGACTTATCTTCTTCAACCTCAGCAGAACCACCTACTTCACCATCTTCTTCCTTTTCACCGTCTTCACCTTCTAAAGATTTTGGTTCGGCCTTCTTCTTTAATTCGGCTTCAATATCTTCGGCTCTATCCTCTTCTAACTCATCTTCGGATATATCTTGTTTAGGTGTGAATTCTTTTAATAAACCTTCTAATTTAGCTAAAAGATTTTTTTCTTTCTTTAATTCATCAATATTTTCGTAACCCATCTTTTTAACAAGATCCATTACAGCGTCGAGGTTAGCGTCAGCAGATTCATTGATAGATGCATCGGCTTTAGCCATCATTGAAAACTTTTTAATTGGTTTCATTATAATTATCTTTTTTTGATTCTTTTTTTATATATCCATCTCTCATGTGAAAGATATTCTATATCAGTACTTAACATTTTGTACTTCAAATGGAAATTTTTCTTCTTTATAGATTTTTCGTCTTGCCATCCCATGTCTATAAATATAATTAACCCAGTCATGGTCATTTGACTTATATCTAAAGTCATCTATGAAATCATATATTTTCACAACATCTTTAGATGCATGCTTCCTTAAACCTCTACCTATTGATTGTCTAATAATCACTTCGGATTTAAATGATTCAGTAAAAAATATGTTATGTATATTTTTAATAGATATACCAGTTGAAAATGTACCGTATGATGCTACAATAATAACATCATCATTTTTTTCCATTCTCTTTTTAAACTCTTCCCTAAAATCTGACTTAACAGAGCCGTCCACATAGTAAACCTTTTTATCTGTTATTGTCCTAAGCTTTTGGTATATTTTTTCACCGTATGCTATTTTATGGAATAATACGAGTGAATTAGATGTAGACTTTTTAACTACTTGACAAACAAAGTCCAATCGCTTTTCGCTTTCATTAATAAAGTTCTGCTCTAGACTAAATAGTTTTTGTCTATCATAAGGATTTTTAGACAGAGAAGAAAATGCTTCCTTTTGAGCCTCAGTTGCATATTCCATGTGTATTTGTAATACTTTACATTTTGCAATATGTCCTTCATCTTGTAAATGAGCAGCTTTTACTTGGGTGACCAAAGGTCCCATAGCTGACATCAAACTTAATCTATTAACAGTGCCTCTTTTAGGAATAGTTCCACTTAGACCAAACCTGTAATCACAATGCCAACATTTATCCATTATCTTTTGAATTGAGTTAGCTTTTGCCTTATGGGTTTCATCTACAAATACAGCATCAAATTGGCTAAAATATTCCTCATCTTTTTTTGTTAATGACTGATAAGTACCAATCACTACATTAGAACTTTTTCTTAGTTTAACACCTGCATATATCTGCTGTATCTTAATAGGTACTCTACCTTTATTGTACTCTTCAAAATCACCACTTGCTTGTACAACCAAACTTACATTAGGTACAATCATTAGGATTTTCTTTTTACCTAGCTGCTCCATCATGTAGGCCAATACCATAAATGATATTAATGTTTTACCTGCAGACGTTGCAAGCTCAGCCAAGCACCTTCTATATTTTAAAATTTTAAGAGCCGCATCTATTTGATAATCTCTTGGTTTAATTTCTGATGTAGAAAAGAATTCATCTACCCAAGATCTAAATACTTCTTCATCTATGGAAGTATCAAAAATATCAGTAATACCGTTTAATGTAAATTGGTAATCATATTCCTTACAAATATCAATTACTTCCTTCCATAGACCTGCAGGTATCTTATTTCTTTTAATGAATGAAATGTTACCATCCCACACCTTTTTCTTTACTAAAGGATGGAATCGCCACCCTTCTATTTTCTTAGTAAGACTAGACTTTAACTGTTCATATTCCAATTCGGTACATGAATCAATTATTAAAAATTTTCTATTTTCTGAAAGAGATAATTCCATTAGAATTCCTTATCATCCAAGCTTATTCTATTCCTTATTGCAAATGCCATATTATCCAATGTTTTAATACATTCATAATAATAATCAATATGGGACTGTAACATATCTATTTGTGTTTTAAGAGAAGAAAGGTCTGCTTTTATGAATTGATTTTTTTCACCATTAGTTAGTTTAACATCATAATTAATAGAATACTCTCTATATTGATTTTTATAGTACCTGTCCCAAGTGGCGTTTCTTTTGTATATTGTAGTTTTAAAATCAGTTACTTTATCCAATAAAATTTGTCTATATGATAACATTCTTACTTGACATTCTGCTAACTCATTCATGTTTTTGATTTTGGATACTAAGTCTTTAATCTTAGTTTTCCATTCTTGTCTATCATTGGCTAATCTACTTTCAAGTTTTTCATTAGCTTCTTTTATTTGTGTATCATCAAATGCCATTAAAATATACCTTTATCGTTTTTGTTATTTTTATACTGACGAATCTTTGGTTGAAATTTTCTTTTAGGTTGAGGTAAAGAGAAATTTGTTGATATAGAATTAATTTCTATTTTAGGAAACTTTGTAAATAACTTAAGCTTCTTTTTAGAGGTTTCTAAGTCATCATAAAAATCATCAAACTGTTCGTTCACAAATTCGTTATAATTTTTTATCATATAAATATAAGATCTAAATGATTGTTTGTAAAATATTTATCCAACTGATTTAAACACCCAGTTCGATTCTTAAATTCATATTTAACTAGATCGTTAAGATCTTTGACCTTTTTTGACGGTATATTAAAATCCTTTAAAAACTTATCCCACATAAAAACAGTATTACCTGATTTTAGCTTTTGTATCATTTTTGTTTTACCTTCAATATCATTATCAAAGAAATACCTAACAGTTGGAATTTCATCAAAATCTAAAATTTGTTTTTTAACTCCAGTTAAACCAATTGTATTTGTCATAAAGAAAGAATCAATAGGTCCTTCAAAAACCGTAAATTCTCTACTCAAATCGGCTGTAAGAATACCAAAGATCATAGAAATTTTATTTAAAGAATCAACTTCTTCCTCTGTTAAATTCAAAGGTCTTTTTAGTCTATCATAAATTCTTTCTATGTTCCATGTTTTATATTTAGGACCTCCACTGTTTCCATCTAAGTCTCTTGTTTGGAATCCTATAATCTTTCCTTCAGGCGTTAGATTAAAAACATACAGTTCTTTACGTCTAGGATCATATCCAAAGTTTTCCGTCTTATGATGAAGGAGCCTACTCTTTAGATATGGATAAGCCCTATATGTTAATGAATTGATAGGATATACATTAAAGCCTAACGCAATTTCATCAAAGGTTAATGATAATTTTTTGGCTTTTTCAAATAGATGAAACTCTAAACTTTCACCAAAAGAAAAGTTTTTTCTATTTTCCTTTATAAAATTAAGAACATCTATTCTTTCTTCGCCTTCAAAATTTAAATTATGATCCTTTAAGAATGTATCTAAACTAACATGAGCAGAACAATTATAACAATGTATGTATAAATCGTTCCAATAAAGATTACCTCTTTTCTTACGTGGGCTTTCGGTTGAATCGCCGCAGTAAGGGCATGCAAAATTTAATCTATCACGACCTTCTAAAACTCTTCTTTTTTCTGGATGAGAATGAGTATGATGAAGGACTCGGACTACCTTGTCGATAATCCGAGCCCTCATCTCAGAAGATATTAATACTTCTGTACCCATAGAATTAAAGATCTAATCCATTAATGAAATCGTCAAAATCATCACCACCTTTAGAAGTATCGGTAGATGATTCCGTAGATGTTTCTGTTACCGTTTCTGCTACTGCTTCCACCTTTTTAGGTTGTGTAGTAGGTTCAGATTTTCTGGTAACAGTTTCAATTGACTCACCTGGGTTACTGAATTGTGAGAGAACACCCATAACCTTGTTTCTCTGCTCATCGTTCCATGGGCGGTAATCAAAGTTAGCCAATTCAGGTGCATCCTTAATGTAATCCAAAATTGCAGTTCGACCTGCGTCATCGGCGGTAACACTTTCACCATTGATAGACATTGCAGAACGAGAACCTTGGAATTTAGATGAATCGTAATTAGGATACCCACCTTTCTTAGAAATAGTTAATTCAAAGTTCTTACCTTCAAAAGGATCAAAAACCTGAGTAGGCTCATCAAATTGTGGATTGAGCTCCTCATCAATCTTAGCCTTAATCTTGTAACCGAACTTCATAATTTTAATCTGTCCTTCAAGTTCTTTGTTTTGTGGATCTTTAACGATTTGAACCAATGCATAAAATACTTCTCTACGCTTAAGACTTTCGGACATCTTTTTATCTACAGCAGATTCAGAATTTCTAAGTTTAAAGAACATATCCTGCACGGGACATTTCTCACCAACAGTAGAAGGTGAATCAGCGTAGAAACCATTACCGTCTCGGTCTTCTAACCAATAGACGTATTTTCGTACGAAAGGTTTACGTGGATTTTTAACATTAGGAAGAAACCTAATTAATGAACGGTAAGTACCGTCTTGTCCCTGGTCGGGTTTTGGTGTGTACAGATCGCTACTCGGAGCCGGTCTGTCTCCAGTGTCAAGGTCCTTGACGCTTACACTGAAAATGTCGAATTCATTTGCCATTTTAATTGCCTTTGTTTTTTTAAGTTTTACTTTTTGTTAATTAAAAGCGTTAACTTAGCATTGCCTATTTGCGTGCCCGGGATTGCCAATATACTCTGCCTTATTAATGCCTATTTAAAAGTCCCTGAATAATCAGTTCCTTTGTTATTTATATATTCATATCTCCATTTAGTTTCAGACTAAATGTAAATTTTTTATAGTAAAATAGCGGTTATATCATTTTCCCTAATACTGAATATCTTTTCACCGCCATGTTCGAACTCAGTACCTGCCATATCATGGAATAATACCGTAATACCTACCACGTAGTCTTTATCCTCAACATCTTCACCTACTGAGATAACGGTTCCGGAATACGGAGGGGCATACTGCCCTTCGGTTTTAGGTATATAAATACTTCCGATTTTTTCAGGTAGTTCATCTTTTTTAAGAAATATTCTATTTTTTATTGCCTTTATCATATTTTTCTGAAACTAAGTTCTAAACTCTATATATAAAATTTAACTGATTGATGAAAGAGAAGTATCTATTAATTAGCATTTAAGTAATACAGATGGTTTTAGTTTTTATGTATTCTAGGATCTCTTCCTTTATTTGCATTTAAAATAAAATATGCATCTATTAAATCATCTAAAGGCTTTGGGATCTTTTCTGTAAAATCTTTACCTTGAGTCCATTTCCATAATTTTGTATTTCTTAAATCCTTATCATCAAAAACATCGTCTTGGAATGCTTTAGCCATGTAATGCTTGTTCGCATTACCTTTACCTGCCAATTTCTTAACATGTGAAGGTTGGTAAATTGATATGTTATCCACTCCCCATGAAGTAACTATTTCGTTCCTAAGAAAGGTATTATACTGAACTATATCAATAAAGGAATTTCCTTTAGATCCATATGAAAATCCTTCTAATGCAATTTTATGGTTTTCTGTTCCATATAATGTTATAAGAATATCACTAATGAGCTGGGCTATGTTTTTACCATCGGTGAGTTTTTCTCGTTCCCTCTGTAAAAAGTCCTTGTTCTTGACATGTCTATAATAAGGGAAGCCTAATATAGTTTTATTGTCCATAAGTTCCTTGTGGACTTCAAACGATTTAGGTATTTTACGGCCTTCTTCATCCCATATACGATTGCCATAATTAAAGAAAGTTATAAACTTATATTCCCCTTTGTGGTTCTGTACACAGACGCCTGGGCTATTTAGAGAAAAATCAATTCCTGTGTAAATCACTTATAGAAGATTATAGCCTCTTACCAAGAACCGCACCTAATGCAGCTCCTACTAATCGACTGGTTAATAAATCATAAAGAGCACCTTTTTCAATACCCAATACTTTTGCAATAGCCTTTCCTACTGCCTTTCCTAATGCAAAACCAGTAAGACCACCCAGAACAGATCCTAAGATACCTTCACTAACGATTTCTTCCATAACCTTTTCCAAATCTTTACCGTTATCGTGTTCTTCTACAATTTTATCAACAACTGCATCGATAGCAGCTTCATGTTCTTTTGTTAAATCATGAGACTCTGTTAATACCTTTTCAATATCAATAGAATCGGCATCTTCATTAAGGTAATCTTTAAATGTTTTCATTGTTTAGTCTGTTTTACTGTTTTATATATTAGACTAGGTTAACCGCGATATCTAAAATGTTATAAGTAAAATCAATATCAAATGTTTGGAACTCAATTGTATTACTTGAAAAGTTTAAGTCTAATGCACTAACACCGTTTATTATCATGTCCTTTAACTGCACTGTAACAAAAATATTGCCTTCACCATCAAGCATTTGCAATCCAACACCTTCTGGTATAAAAGGATCTTTTCCATTTTTCTTATAATAAAAATCAAATAACTCAACGGCCATCCAATAATTTACCCAGCCGTCAAAGGCTTGCATTGTAATAGTCAAAGTTTTATCAAATAATTCTTGTTTAGGTAAACTGGTTCTAAAATTTCTAGTATTACCTGGGAAATCATTTTGTGAAACTGGATCAAAGCTTGGACCAGGCAAATTCATTGATTGTATTCCATAATTAAAATAATCAATAGGTTCTTTAATAAGACCACCAGGTATCCTATTTAAGTAAGGTCTGTACTTATCTGCTATTTCTTTAGGTATGAAGTTTCTAGGAAATTCAAATTTAAATTGGTTATTTCTTGCGCTTAATATCATATGCCTAGATTATCTATTGCACCACTTCCGCTAGGGGTAAAGCCATTCACATCGGTGGCGATGTTGAATATCGGTGATGACTGTGTATTATAATTTTCTAATGTTGCGGCTGCATTTTTTAATTCTGCACCTCCCATAGCCCTACCGAATGGGTTTTTTATACTATCAGCTAAAAAGTTTGCTTGCTGAGTTTGTACTGCTAATAAACCTGCTTGTGCTTGTGCTGCCGCCGCCTCACTTAATGCTAGTTCTGATTGGGTAGTACCTAACTGTTCAGATAATAATGAAACTTCATCAGTTAAAGATAAATTAGATGCCGTAAGCGCTTGTATAGTAGTTTTCTGTTCTTCTATTAAGCTAGTCATATCACCGTTTACAGTATTAAGTCTGGTTATTTCGTCTTGTAGCTTCATAAGCTCCTCGGTATATAATGTGGCTTGTGTTTGTAATTTAGCAGTTGATGTTTCTTCTACCGAATCTTGTAAATTTAAAAAGGTTCCTGTATACAAAACACTCTCGTCGCTTACGCCACTAACGGATTCCATGCGAGTTGAAATATAAAAATTCTTATTATCTAATGATAATATTTTTTTGGAATTTTCTTTATCAATTCTAAACAATACCTGCCCTTGTGCAAGATCAACATTTTGAACTTGTGTCCAATTAGGAATTCTTATTTCATCATTTTCTCCAACAAATACTAATGTTAATGTACCAACATTACTTAAGTCAATTGGAGTATCCGCAGTTTCGCCATTTTCCCCAGTCTCATCAAATAATGTAAAAATAACATAATCATCAAATGGTGATATTCTAATAGTGCCATCACCCTGCGGTAAAGGTTCAGCTGATGGGTTCAGCGAAGTGAATTTTGTAAAATACTCTTCTTTAGTTTTTACTATAGATTTATTAGTCTGAACACCACCCGGCGTATTGGTTGTATTATTATTATTCGGTAGTTCCATCTTTCTCTGTTATTGTTTGTATTTTAGCCGGAGATATTGCAGCCTTTACATTTATTCTATCCCTGAATGATGTAACATATTTAGTTTTTACTACTAATTTTTCTGTTATTTTTTCTGTTGTCTGTCCAGGTGCATTACCAACTCCACCATTATTTACAATAATATTTGCACCATCATCATTAGATAATTGATT
>Ga0213866_10001372_pt1 | contig 18072 bp, 16 predicted proteins | sample PICome_11_FD_160079 | JGI IMG/M metagenome (GOLD analysis project Ga0213866, IMG submission 160079) | Coastal seawater microbial communities near Pivers Island, North Carolina, United States - PICO284 | ecosystem: Environmental > Aquatic > Marine > Coastal | place: USA: North Carolina...
GAAGTAGATCATATTGTGCCATTAAATGGTAAAACAGTTTCAGGACTACATGTTATACAAAACTTACAATACCTTAAAATATCTCACAATCGTTCTAAGTCTAACTCTTTTTCTTAGTAGTTGCACGATTACAGACTTTTCCTTTGATAGGTCTAATGTTTCGTTTCGATGGAGTGTCAACTATTGACGTTTCAGGTAATATGGCACCTGTGGTGATATAGTGTAATGTTAATGGACTATTAGGGAAATATGAGTAATATTCTGATCTTTTTTTATTCACTGTGTTTTAGATTTATTTATACTGGTATAGATTATGCCACCTGAAGGTTAAGGATATTATACATAGTCTATGTTGAGACGCAAAGGAATAGCTATAGGTAGCAAATAAAGAAATGAGATAACGATATGGACATTTGGAAGATATTACAATTGATTATGGCAATCGCAATGATTGTATTACTATTAAGCATATCTGTAATATGGCACAACTTGGGTGAACTATGGTTATTATATGGTGAAATAGCGCAACAACTTCTAACTATCTTTTTAAACGAATTAGGGCCTGGGGTTGAGGCCTAGTGTTATAAAAACCAAAAATTTTCGCCTTTTTCTTTGATGGTTCGAAAGTGTGAAAACTTGCGGTTTTCTTTACCTTGCCTAGGATTTATGAACAACGAAAGAAAGAAAGAACCTAGACAAGGTGGTTCCCTTAAAGGGAAACTATATTTGTAAGCACTAAAAGACTAAAGACGCTTACACAAAAACTTATTTCAACAAATATACTATTTGATAGGTTTTGCATTTATCTCCTGTAATATTAATTCTAATTCTTTATTTCTGCTACGCTGTTGATCTCTTACTTCACATGCCGTCTTATAAGTGAAATGTATATAAGTCACTAAGACGGCAGTTACAACAGTTAAAGATATCCACTTAAACATTATTATATCAGTTTACCTTTACTGTTATGTTTCATCCAGTCAGCATCAGCAACATTCATTAGATCAAATGGTACTCTCCATTTTTGACCGTTTACATCAACAGTTGCTTTTTCGTTTCTTGTTCTTAGAACAACACCAACTCTTTTTTGACCGTTAGGTCTGCCAAAGACAACTTTACTACCAACAACAAACTTAGAATTTTCAACATTCTGTATTGCCGCCTTGATCATATAAAGATGGTCAGAATTAGAGGGGTCTCTAATAAATTCCAATATCTTTGGTAAGTCTTTAAATTTTAATTTAGTCATAATGTATTTCTCCTTTTTATTGTTGATTGATTTATTTTAAGTATAAAGGTCCTGTCCATTGAATTGGATAGTTACCTTTTAATACGTTACCTCTTGGTGAATTTAAAGCAGGTGCATTCCAACCAGCAGCCTTTAATATATCACCTTTTTTAAAATGTTTAAAATCTTCTTTTACAATAAAAGCAAAAACACCAGTATCTTGGACAACCTTAACGTATTTTTTACCCATACTTACTTTTGTTTTATTATCCCAATCAGCAACAGAGTCTTTTGCCCATTGTGAAGATTCGCCGTGTGCGTTAGAAGACCATCTTTCATAGTCTTGTTTAGCACCAGCCATCATATTTGCAATACCTTCATATATATTTTCAGCAGTTTTATTTACTTGTATCATAGTATATTCCTTTTTATTATTTTTTAGTTAGTGTTAAGTTATAAACATAGGTAGATAAAAACATACCCATACTTATTGAAAAAGATATAAAAGCATTTAAGTATAAATCTTCTTCAACATATCCAGCAGTTACAAACATTAGTAATACAGCAAAACTGAATATAAAAGCAATAATCCAATCTCTCATTATGCAACCCTATTTTTGTTTAAATATTTTGACATCATTTGCCAAGACATTCTAGTTTGAACACATTTAGACTTATTTCTTATAACATGTTTCATGTTACTTTTTTGAGCAGGTAAGTATTGTACTTGCACGTTTTTTGTATTTGTTATTTTCATTTTAGTTTTCATAGTGTTTTTTTTCTCTCTTTCTTTATTTGTTAGTGTGACATTTGAGGCAAGACTATAATAGACTCTAATTTAAAGTCATTAAATTCATGCATGTAGTTATTCAACTCATTATGAGTTAAAGTTTGTTCAAAATTTAAGTTTGAAAGTCCTGGCTCGATTACAGTATAAGAATCTGCAATTACAAATTCATCATTGTAAAACATTTGCATTTCAGTAACTAAATCATTTCTCATTTTATTTTTCATAGTGTTTTCTTTCTTGTTAGTGTTGTTTTTCATAATATACACTTATATTATAGGAAAAAAACGCAAAAATCAAGCAAAAAATGACAAAAAAGCAAAAAAAAAGCAAAAAAAAGTGTTGATTTTACTGGGTTTTTTAGGGTGTGCCAATTTGCACAGGAGAACAAAGTAAGAACACCCGTTTTTTTTAGTCATAAATATAAAAAAAACAACGAATCTTACAAGGAGTGAACGAATCATGGCAAAAATGCGTGAATTTTTATTTTGGAACGAAAAAGGACAAGAAGAAAAAAAAGAAAATACAAGTTTTAAGAAGGCAGTTAAGTCTGTCCAAGAAAATTTTAAGAATCAATTGATTGGATTTGAATATATTAGTAAAAAAGGCAAAAAAATTGTGTCTTCAATTCAATTACCACTAGGTAGAAAGAAAAAAATAGGTAAATAATGGCAAAATTAGCAAAATCTTACGTTGCACATGTAAGTAACCCGAAAAAAACATCACAAGCAAAAAGAAAACGAAGTGTAAAGATGTCTTCAATGAATAAACACAAAAAAAGACAGTACAAATCTTATAATTCGCAAGGAAGAGTACAATAACGTGCCAGGAGTTGCTCGAAAAGGTGTTGATGTTGCTGGAGGTGTTGCAATTGGTGGAAGTTCAGACGTTTTTGTCAATGGATCAGGAATTGTGAGAGAGGGTGATTCAATACAAACACATGGAACACACATTTTACCATCTATGGTGGGAAAATCTTCAACAGTAAGAGCAAATGGTAAGTTTATTTGTAGAGAAGGCGACTTAGCAAGTTGTTTACACAGTATTTCTGGATCTTCTAACGTTTTTTCAAATTAATCCATATAAATATTGTTATGGCAAACTATGACGCAACATCAACTAATAACTCAAAACGTTCAAATAAAATTTATAGTGATTTAAATTTAGATTTTGATCGTAATCCTGCAACAAAAGACGTTGTAAGATTAACAGACGTTGAGGCAGTCAAAAGAGCGGTTCGTAATTTAGTTCTTACTAATCGATTTGAGAGACCTTTTCATCCAGAAATAGGATGTGATCTAAGGGCTTTGTTATTTGAAAACATGACGCCGATTATTGAGACACTTATTACAGATAAAATTAAAAGAGTTTTAGATGTTTATGAACCAAGAGCAAATATAGTTGAAGTCACAACAAACGGAGACTTAGATAAAAACGAATACAAAGTTAGAATTGCTTTTTATGTTGTTGGTTCTCCTGACTTAGTTACTATAACAGAATTTTTACAAAGGTTAAGATAAAATGGCATCACACAAATTAAATATTTCCGAACTAGACTTTGATAATATCAAAGCAAATCTAAAAAGATTTCTTTCAAATCAAAATCAATTTAAAGATTATGACTTTGAAGGTTCTGGTATGGCAGTGTTGCTAGATTTATTAGCATATAACACACACTATCTATCGTATCATACAAATGTTGCTGTCAATGAAATGTTTATTGACTCTGCTGATTTAAGAAATAGTATTGTTTCATTAGCAAAGGCATTAGGTTACACACCTAGTTCGGCAACGGCATCCTATGCCGACATTAATGTAAGAGTTAATGATGGAACAGGCGGTTCAATTACTATGCCTGTTGATACAAAATTTACAACGACAGTTGACGGAACAAGTTATTCATTTGTAACTGCTTCTAATCATACAATTGCACCAATAGATGGTGTTTACGAATTTAAAAATATAAAAATTTATGAAGGAACTTATGTAACGTTTAATTATACAGAAAATTCTTCAGATGTAGATCAAAGATTTATTATACCATCGGCAAATGCTGATACAACTACATTAACTGTTGAAGTTCAAAACAGTGCAACAGACACAGTTATACAAACTTATAGTAGAGCAACTTCAATAACAGAATTAGATGGTGACTCAAAAGTTTATTTCTTACAAGAAGCTGAAGATGGTAAGTTTGAAGTTTACTTCGGTGATGGTATTATAGGAAAAAAATTAGATGATGGCAATATCGTTAGATTAAAATATGTTGTAACTAACAAAGACGCTGCTAATGGTGCTTCAACATTTACTTTGGCAAGTAACATACAAGGATTTAATGACTTTACATTAACTGTAAATTCAAATGCTGCCAACGGTGCCGATGCTGAAACGGATGCAAGTGTTAAATTTCATGCACCTAAATTTTATGCGTCACAGGACAGAGCAGTTACAGTTGAAGATTACAAAGTTAAAGTTAATCAACTATATCCAAATGCACATTCAATTAGTGCTTGGGGTGGTGAAGATAACGATACGCCGTATTTTGGAAAAGTTTTTATATCTATCAAACCAAAATCAGGTTCTAACTTAACATTAACAACAAAAAGAGATATTGTTAATACTTTAAAAAGATATTCAGTTGCTTCAGTAAGACCAGAAATAATTGATCCTGAAATTACTAAAATTATTTTAACTTCAACTATTAAATATGACGACAGATCAACAACAAAATCTGCCGATGATATTAAAACAGATGTTATTTCCAATTTAGAAAGTTTTAACGATAACACATTGCAAATGTTTGATAGTATGTTTAGATATTCAAAATTATCTGAAACTATTGATGACACAGATAATTCAATACTTTCAAATATTACAAAAGTGAAAATAAGAAAATCATTTACACCATCTTTAGATACATCAATTAACTATAATGTTTCTTTTTCAAATGCATTTTATAATCCACACATGGGTCATGCTAGTGATATGGGAGGAGTTTTACTTTCTTCAGGATTTAGAGTTTCAAATAGTAATGAAGTGATGTACTTAGATGATGACGGTAATGGTAATCTAAGAAGATTTTATAATTCAACATCAACAACTGGATTAAAAGTTTATGTTGATAATAATGCTGGAACAATTAATTACCAAACAGGTGAAATTAAAATAAATGCTTTAGTTATAACTAGTGTTGAGAATATACGAGGTTCTGCTTCAACTTCAATTGAGCTAACTGTTCAACCACAATCTAACGACATTGTTCCTTTAAGAAATCAAATAATAGAATTAGATGTTGCAAATAGTTCGATCAATGTTGAAGTTGATACATTTGTTGGTGGTTCAGCAAATGCAGGAGTGGGATATTCAACAACATCAAGTTATAATTAAAAATGGCAGACTTAAAAGATAAAATCTCAACCTTTATTGAAACTCAATCACCTGATTTTGTGCTTGAGGATCATCCGTATTTTTTAGAGTATGTAAAACTCTATTATCAATTCTTAGAAGCTGCTGAATTATCACTTATCAAAATTAACGACCCTAATATTATTCAATTAGAAAATCCTGTTGTAACTAGTTTCATGCAATTAAATGGAACTAATCATACAAAAGATGATGGAGAAGATAATCTATTAATGGAAAATTCTCCTGTCGGAGATTTTATTAATGGTGAAATAATAAAAGGAAGAACAAGTGGTGCTCAGGCAACTGTAATAGTTGAAGACACAGATGCTGGTTCTCGTTTGTTTGTAACCTCACAAAACAAATTTAAAATAGGTGAAGAAATTTACGGCCTAACTTCAGGTGCTGAAGCAACAATATCAAAGTATAGACCAAATCCAGTTCAAAGTATTCATCAACTTTGTCAGTATTCTGATCCTGATGGAACATTAGATCAATTTCTATTAAACTTTAGAAATGCATTTTTAAATTCTATACCTGAAAAACTTGCTGATGGATTGGATAAAAAAACTTTAGTTAAAAATATTAAATCATTTTACGAAGCAAAAGGAACTAGAAGAGCAAGTGAGATAATCTTTCAATTACTTTTTAATATACCTGCTGAAATCAGATATCCAAGAGATAATATTTTAAGAGCGTCTGATGGTAAATGGGAAACTAAAAAAGTAATGAGAGCATTAGAAGTAGGATTTTCTGATGCTGGTAAATTAGTTGGTCAAACAATCACACAGTTTAAAACTAATCTAGTAGGTAAGGCAACGGCAGTTGTTGAGAGTGTTGTAAAATATCCTATTGGTGGAAAAATTGTTGCTGAGTTAGTTTTAGGATATGATTCAGTTGTAGGTGACTTTGTTCCTGGTGCAAGAATTATAGGATCAAGTAATGAAGATGAAGACGATCTAATTGTTTTAAATTCAACTGGTGTTATTACTGAAAAAGTTATTACATCAAATGGTGCTTTGTATAATGAAAATGATTTAATACAAACAACAGGTGGTGGAACAGGTGCATTATATTCAGTTGGGCCTGTTGGGTTAGGTTCATTAGAAGATTTAATTGTAGATGAAGGTGGAACAGGATATGAAATAGGTGATGTTGTTAATTTTAGTTCTGGTAATGCCGAAGCAAAAGTATCAGTAGTTAATGGTGGATTTACGCAAGAGGAATCTTTATCATCAACTGAAGATCATATTGTATTAGAAGATGAAACAACAAAAAGTGATCCATACACAGGAAATAAAATTGTACAAGAGACAAGTACAGGTGTAGGTGACATAACAGATTTAAGATTTTTAAATACAGGAAATGGATTTAGTTCTATTCCTACTTTAACAATTACATCATCAAGTGGTAATGGTGCTAAGATATTAACTTATGGTAGTCAAATAGGAAGACTATTAACTTTTAACGAATTAGAGTTAGGATATAATTACGAAACCTCACCAACTCCTGCAACAATGACAATGCCATCTTATTTTGTATTAACAAATGTTGTTGGTGCATTTTCATCATTGCAAACAGTAACAGCATTAGGATCAGATGGTTCAACAGTTGTTTCAGGTACAGTTGTATCTTATGACGTTAATACACAAATTTTAAAAGTAAAAGAATCAGATGGACTATTTGGAACAAATGTTACATTAACAGGACCAGGTGGGTCTGCTACAATTGTTAGACATAGTCAGGCAACAGTTACAGCAACAGTTGATGTAGTAAGTGAAACATCTGGCAGATTTTTAAATACTGATGGTTGGGTTTCTGAATCAACTATGGTATTGCAAGACAGTTTATTATACCAAGATTATTCTTATATCATTAAAGTTGGTAGATCAATTAATGATTGGAGAGACGCATACGAGAAGGCCGCTCACCCAGCAGGTTTCTATTACATTGGAGAAGTAGATATACAATCCAGATTAAATGGAAGAATTAGACCTATTGTTGGAACAACTCCTGGTTTTGATACACTACTTAAATTAATCTTTGGAACAATGTTAGGAAGAAGATTAGGAACAACAACAGATGGCACTTCATTAAGATCAGATCCAAAATTAGGTGTTCCGTTTGATTTGGATCCTAGCACACACGATCACTTCCCAACAAAAACAAGAGACGTAACTGTATTTGCACCACCTATAAGTTACGACATTGTAAGTAGAGTTAAGAGAACAATATTTAATTCAGATGGAACAGGAATATTAGTTAAACAAGGATTTGGTTTAGGACCAAGATATAAGACACTTAACAAATATGCTAATACGGCATTTGGTGGGGCAACAAATTCAAGTGTATTACAAAGTGTTAATACATTTAAACCAATAGGGGAACTGAAAGTTCAACATACTAGATCATCTTTAAATGGAGGAGAGGCTGTGTTTATTATGACTTCAACAAGTGGTGGGCAACAACTTAAAACTAAATTTACATTGCCAGCAAATATAACAACATCGCCTCAGTTTGATACTACACAAACTAAATGGTCATCAACTAATAAGAAGATGGATAGAGTATAGAATTTTCGATTATAAATATAACAAAGCAGAGCAAAGAGAGATATGGCAAAACAATTAATCAACATAGGAACATTACCCAACGATAACACTGGTGACCCGATTAGGGATGGTGGTGATAAAATTAACGATAATTTTAATGAAATCTATGGTGCAATCGGTGATGGTTCGACTTTATCAATTGACGTTTCAAATCCTATAAACGGTGAGGCATTAATATATAACTCATCAACAGGTAAGTTTGAATCAAACTCAATTGGTGCTGTTCTTTCAACACTTACAATTACAGACGATTCATCATCTTCTATAGGTATTGATTTAACAACTGATCAATTAGATGTTACTGGTGGATTAGGAATTGTCTCATCTGTTACAGGCAATCAATTAAAATTAGATATTGATCAATCAATTGTAATCACACAAACAGGAACAGAAACATTATCTAATAAGACACTTGATGGTCTTTCAAATACATTTACAAATATACCAAACTCTGCTTTAGTAAATTCAGAATTAACAATAATGGATAGCACATCAACTACTGATACAGTAGCACTTGGTGAAACTTTACATATAACAGGAAGTAATGCTATCACAACTTCGGTTGCCAACAATGTTTTAACAATTGATTTGGCACCTGTTTCTAAATGTACAACTTTAGGAACAACAGTATTAGAATTAGGTTGCACAACAACTTGTTTAGAAGGTCTTACTTGTTTTGATTTAGCACCTTCCAATGCAAATGCAGGAAATGGCGCTGAAATGAGATTAAGAGGATATCATCCTCTAGGGAGTTGTAACGTTGCTATTGGAGTACATGCAGATATACCAAACGCCGCTAATGCAAGATGTAATGTTTCTATAGGATATTTTGCGTTATCTTGTATTGTTGACGGATCAAATAACATTGCTATAGGGGAATGTTCTCTTTGTGGAATTTCAGATGGATATTGTAATATTGCAATAGGTGATAAAGTTATGAGAAGAGCAGCTCATGGATGGAATAACGTTGCAATTGGAAATGATATTATGACTACCATGTGTGCTGCTTCTAGTTGTGCTATAAATTGCAATCTTATGCTTGGATCTAATTTATTTCCAAATAATCAAAATGTAAATACTTTTTGTGGAAATATTGTACTTGGACGACAAAGTGGTAATTGTGTTACTAGTAATGCTATAGAAAACATTATTATTGGACGATGTAATTTCATTCAAGCAACATCAAACTGGAGATATAATGTTGCTATAGGGAATTCTGCTGCCCAAGGTGCTACAGGAGATTTTAATGTTGCTATAGGAAATTCTGCTGGTAGGTCCTCATTAACTGGTCATCAAATTGCTATCGGACGTGGTGCAGCTCTACTTACACAAACATGCTCTGATTGTTGGCAATGTACTGGATCAAATAGTTTAACAGCAAATAATCCACCTGCTGTATGTAGTAGTTATAGTGGTTTTCCAAATTGGTCAAATGCAGGTCAGTGTTTTGGGTGTTTCTTTCAACAAACACCAAACCTTGCAATTGGTAACAATGCAATGGGATGTGTTACGTTTGCCGATACTAATATTGTTATAGGACATAATGCGGCTGGAGCTGTATGTAATAACGTTTTCTGTGGATTTGAATCAGGTCTTAAAGATTCAGTTGTTTTAGGTAATACCTCATCAATGAACAATGCGCTTGAGGGATCAGTTGTTATTGGTAACAGAGCATATACTTGTATGAAAGATATGTCCTGTCTTCATAGTGGAAATACAATACCGACTTTAGCACACTCATGTAACGATGTAATTATTGGAAATGATGCTCTTCAAAGCATTGATGCTAATACATGCGTTTTTGGAGGTAACTCATGTGAAAACGTAGTTTTAGGGGCATGTGCTGGACAAAATGTAAGAGGACTAAGTGCTTCAGTTGTTATTGGTGCTTGTGCTTATCAAAATGATTATAATACTTCATCTGGTGATGATGTAACATGTGGTGTTGTAGCAATTGGTGAAAGTGCAATGCAAAACTTTTCTCCAACAATATATGATCCTCAATTAACTGCTATTGGATCTGCTGCTGGACTTTATCAATCAAGTGGTTGTGGTATTACTTTAGTTGGAACAAATGCTTTTGGCAATAATTCAGTTGCAGCTAATAGTATAGTTGTAGTTGGAGATAATGCTTTATGCCAGTCAGGAACTGCTGATTGCCATGAACATAACACAGTTGTTGGTGGACATGCAGCTGCAAGTTTGGCACAAGGAAGTACAGGAGTAAACAATAGATTTGGATATAACACTATCTTAGGTTCATATTCTGGTGCAAGTTCAGGAGTTATGACTTTAGGTGGTCCTAGTTGGTGTTCTCTTCCTGTTGATTTAGAGGATGGATGTAATAACATTATTATAGGATATAGAGCTGAACCATCAGCAGTAAATGTTGATGATGAGATTACAATTGGTAACCCAGCAAATACAAAATTTAGATTACCTGGTGTTCAGGCAAGTGCTACAGATGGTCAAGTCTTAACACATAACGCTTCAACAGGATACTTAGAATTACAAGACGCAGGTGGTGGAACATTAAACGTAATAGATGATAGTTCAACTGCCATTGCGATAACACTATCAACTGAACAATTACAGATTGCTGGAGGGGCAGGTATTACAACATCTGCTTCTGGTAATACAATTACAATTACAAACTCGGCATCTGGTTCTTTAAATGTATTAGACGATAGTTCTTCATCAATTAGTATAGATTTAGGAACTGAAAGTTTAACACTTGTTGGTGGAACAGGAATTACAACATCTGCTTCAGGCAACACAGTAACTATTGCTAAAAGTTCTAACTCATACAGTACACAGAAATTTACAGGTGATGAATCAACATCATCATTTACATTAAATCAAAGTGGCAGAACTGTTGATGATGTATTTGTAATTGTAAACGGAATAGTTTTAGTTCCGACAGATGACTATACAATTTCAGGAACAACATTAACTTTCGTTCTTGCTCCAGCGGCAAGTTCAGAAATACAAGTAAGGTATTTACCACTATAAGGAATAAACTATGGGACAGATAACAAGAACATTTCCAAACTTTCTTCTTCCTAATGGAACAGTAGAAATACAAGGACAACAAGAAGATCCAAATCCAACGTTGGCAGGTGACTTAGATGTATCATCACAGTCAATAGTATCTTCTAACGATGGTGATATTAACATCACTCCTGATGGAACTGGAAGTATTGTATTGGATGGATTATCTTGGCCACAATCAGATGGAACTGCAAATCAACTTATATCAACTGATGGTGCTGGTAATCTTGTTTTTACAGATAATACAATTACAATAAGAGACGCAAGTTCAACAACAGACACAGTTGCTTTAGGAGAAATCTTAACTATACAAGGAACAAATGGAATTTCAGCAAGTGTTACAAATAACACAATAACAATTGATGGTGCAAATATTAATTCATATACAGATTCAGACGTTGATACACATTTAAATACAAGTTCAGCAACATCTAGTCAATATTTAACTTGGACAGGAACAGATTATGCTTGGGCGCCACCTCCATCAACTCCAAATCCATATACAGATTCAGACGTTGATACACATTTAAATACATCAACTGCTGCTCCTAATGAAGTATTAAGTTGGAATGGAACAGATTATGATTGGGTAACACAAACAGCTCCAACAACACTTGGTGCTTTAACAGACGTAAATACTTCTACTATCGATAATGGTTACTTAGTTTATTCAGCAGTTGCAGGATCGCATAATATTCAAACATTAAATATAGTCCATGATACAACACCTACTTTAGGTGGGGACTTAGATACAGACAGCAATAGTATTACTGGTGGATTAAAATTATCTGATAATGGAATTATAGAATCATTTCTTACACATAGTGGTGTTAATTCAACAATAGGATTATCTGCTTTAGTATCTCATAGTTTGTTTATTAGTAGTGCAACAAATAATAAAACTTTAAATATAAGTAACTTATCTTTATCTGCTTCACAAGGTACTAATATTACTGTAATATGGCAACAAGGTTCAACACCTTATATGATAACTGCTTTAAATATTAATAGTACAAGTGCAACTATAAACTGGCAAGGTGGATCAACACCAAGTGGTACTGCCAATGGTGTTGACGTTATATCATTTTCAATTTACTATACAGGAAGTTCTTACGTTGTTACAGGACAATCTGTTAGTTTCTCATAGGAGATAACATGGGTTCGTCATTTAGTTCAATAGGACATTCAATGAGAAGAAGAGCTGTTTCTGGTTCATCAGCTACTCCATGGGCACCATCTGATTTAGGATTTCTTGCTTGGTGGGTTGACTTTGATGATAGTAGCAGTGTTACACAAAGTGGAAGTACAATAACTGCTCTGTCAGATAAGGCTGGAAAACACAGTTTTTCTATTGGTGGAACACCAACAATTGTAACTAATGGATTAAATAGTAAAGATGTTGCTGATTTTAGTGGTAACAATGAATACATACAAAGTGGAAGTTTTGTAAATAGTCAGGTCAGTAGTGGAAATCATTGGTCTGTAGGAGTATTTCAATTTCATGGTTCAAACTCTACCCAAGATTCACTTTGGTCAGTAGAAACAAATCAAACTCCAAAAAGAGATTATGCTATGAGTTCAGGTGCAAGTAATAATACTTGGCCAGGAGAATTAGATTTAGATGGATTATCTTCAAATAGAATCAGTTCAACGATCGGTAATCTTCAACAATGGAATTTGAAAAGTTTGATACAAAATACTTGGCATATTGTAGGTGTATTTTTTAATAAAACAGGTAATCAAATTGGTGTTAGAGTAGATGGAGAAAATGCATTTACGCCAGTAAATGATTATGACAATAGTTTACAAACAAGGCAACAAGTAAGATTTATGAGAAATAGATCATCGCAAGAATTAGACGGAAGACTGGCAGAATCAGTTGCTTATGCAAGACAACCAGGAACAAGTGGTACTGATATGACTTACTTTGAAACGGCTGAAGGATACTTGGCACATAAATGGGGATTATCTGGTAGTTTACCAAGTAATCATCCTTATAAGTCTTCGGCACCTACTGTTTAAGAGACGTATATATAGTATTATTAAATTATTAAAAATTATGGAGTTATTATGACATTAGACACTTACATAGTTGAAGGTGGGGTTGGTAAATGTTCAACGTTCACATCACTAGTAGATAAATTAACCGAAAAGGCAGAACAACCAATACAAGTTTATACACCGTATGTTGGATGTTTTGCAAACAATCCAAATGTTAAATTAGCATTTGAACAAACAATTCCTTTAAATGATAAAAGAATAATGAGTAGTGATAATATTTACTATTCAGAACCTTACAAATCAAATTTTCAATTTGGTAATCAACATTTAATTGAAGCATATAGTAAGTTACATGGTGTTGAATTTGAAAGAAGTATGGTTCCTAAAATGTTTACAGAACATTTAAAAGAATCAGTAGATAAATGGTTGCTAGATAACAAAATTAATGATTATATTTTAATTCAGTTTTCTGGTGGTCAAAGTAGTTGGACAGGAGGTGCCGCTAATACTCCATATAATAATAATAATCCTGGCCGTATCTATCCACACTACTTAGCACAAACAGTTATTAACACAATCAAACAAGAATATCCTAAATTAACTATTATTGATTGTACATTGCCAAATGAACCAAGTTATCAAGGAACTATCAAATGTCCTTTACATTGGTCACAATTACATGAATTACTTAAAAATGCAAAAGCATTTATCGGTATAGATTCATGTTTACAGCATTTTGCTGCTTCAACTAAAACAAGGGGTGTCATTGTTTGGGGAAGTACAAGATGGACTCAATTTGGTTATACACATCATAAAAACTTACAATTTCACATGGGAAATAAGTGGAATGAGAACAAATTTGATCCTAGTGATCCTCGTAATATCATGGTAGAACCAGGAAAAGTATATGAGTCGTTCAAATCTATTATAGATCGTCCTAAAGATAAAGATAAAATAGATGTAAAATGTTCTTCGGAATGATTATAAATATTAAAAACAATATTAATAAGTTATATAAATATTGAAAAGGATAAGAAATGCCAGCAATAGTAACAAACAAATTTAGACTTAATAATGCTGAAAACTTTAGAGAGTCTTTCACAGAAACAAACCCTAATTACTACTATCTAGGTATAGGTAGAATTAGAGAATACGGTACTTTTACAAGACCTGACGGAAGAACAGATTTTGAAGGTACTGAAACTATACCAGAAACTCCTGGTGATAGTGTAATAAACGAATTTAATAACTTTGATGAATTAATCGCTGCCAAAAGAATAACTGGTAACGATGTATCACTAGTATGTCCAAGAAGAAACTGGATATCTGGAACAGTTTATGATATGTATAGACACGATTATGAGGAATATGTTCCTAATAGTTCATCAACAAGAAGAACATCAAATAGTGGTGCAACAACTTTGTTTGACGCATCCTACTATGTACTTACAACAGCAAGAAATGTTTACAAGTGTTTAGATAATAACGGTGGTGCTGCTTCAACAGTAGAACCAACTGGAACATCTACTACACCTTTTGTAATCACATCTGACGGATATAGATGGAAATACATTTACACATTAAGTGCTGCCCAACAAGTTAATTTCTTATCAACTGATTTTATGCCTGTGGCAACTGATTCTACTATTGCGGCTGCGGCTACTGATGGAAGACTTGATGTTGTTTCTGTTGCAAATGGTGGAACTGGTTTTACAATTAATGGTGGTGGTTCTTCAGGAATTATTACAGGTGTTCCGATAAGAGGTGACTATTCTGCAAACGGTGGTTCTGCTGCTGAATGTGAAGTAACTATACAAAGTGGTATTGTAACTTCAATTAATATTACAACAAATGGTTCAGGATACACATATGCATATATCACAGACGCTGATATTATTGCTGGAACAAATGCTGGTGGAACTGGTTCAGGTGCTGAACTAGATGTAATTATTCCACCTAAAGGTGGTCACGGATCAAATGCTCCTGCCGAGTTAGGTGCTTTCTTTGTGATGATGACTACTACTTTAGAAGGAACTGAAAATGCCAATTCATTAGGAACTGGTGACTTCTCTGCCGCTAACGATTTTAGAAAAATCTCTTTAATTAAAGATCCAACAGACGCAAACGGAACTAACTTAACTGATATTACAGTTAGAGGAACTTTTGCTGTTAAACTTTCTGCTTCTCCATCTCCAGGAACATTCTTAGTTGATGAAGAAATAAACCAGGCAACAACAGGTGCAACTGGTAAAGTAGTTGAGTGGGATTCTTCAAACAATATTTTATACTTTTCACAGTTTAGACATAACGATGCTGGTGTCTCTACAAGTGGAGATCAAATACCATTTAGTGGTTCAGGTGTAATTTCTGCTCCTGGTTCAAGTGCAACAGGAACTCCTGATACATCTACACAAACTATAAACGCTGTTTCGTTTGTAAGTGGATATTCAGTACCAGAAATCAAACATGACTCTGGTGATATTCTTTATGTTGAGAATAGAGTTAGAATTGCAAGAGCTATTGATCAAACTGAAAATATAAAATTAATTATCGAATTTTAATGCAAAGGGAAATAAATGCCAAGTCCAACTGATTTTAACATCAGCCCATATTTTGATGATTTTGATGAAACAAAAAACTATCATCGTATTTTGTTTAGACCATCTTTTGCTGTTCAAGCAAGAGAACTAACACAATCTCAAACAATATTACAAAATCAAGTTGAAAGAATGGGTGACCACTTCTTTAAACAAGGGTCAATGGTTATTCCTGGACAACTTTCAATAGATACAAATTATACTGCCGTAAAACTTACATCTAAATCAAATTCAGATTTAAATGCTTACTTAGATCAAAATATAGTAGGAGATACTTCTAAAGTCGGTGCTACAGTTATTAAAGTAGTTGCTTCAGACGGAACTGATCCAGATACTTTATACATCAAATACACATCAGCAGATTCAGTAAATAATATTAAAACTGTTTTTGATGATGGTGAAACAGTAACGGCACAAGGTTCAGGTGATACATTTGTTGTTGATACAACTGCAACTGGTTCTGCCGCTGGTATTGAGGCAGGAATATATTACATTAACGGATATATGGTTAGAGTTGAGTCTTCATCATTAGTTTTAGACAAATACACAAATCAACCAAGTTATAGAATTGGACTACAAGTAACTGAAAGTTTTATTACATCTGGAGATGACACTTCTTTAGATGACAATGCTCAAGGATATTCAAACGCAAACGCTCCTGGTGCTCACAGATTAAAAGTTACTTTATCACTTGCAAAAAGAACTTTATCATCAACTGAAGATTCTAACTTTTATGAAATCGCTAGAGTTAAAGATGGCATTATTCTTTCGCAAGTTAGATCAACAGAATATGCTGTATTAGAAGACACACTTGCTAGAAGAACCTTTGATGAATCAGGTGACTATGTTTTAAGTAATCCTGATTTTGAAGTAAGAGAACATTTAAAAGATACAACAAGTTCAGACAGTGATATAGTTAGAGGAATTTACTTATCATCTGAAGGTGGAATAGAATCTAAATTAGCAGTTGGTATTTCACCATTTAAAGCATACGTTAATGGTTATGAAAATGAAAACATGGCCACAAACTTTGTTAATTTAAATAAAGGAAGAGATTTTACAACTATCAATAATAACAAAACAACTTTTGATGTAGATAACTTTGTTAACGTTTCAAACATTTATAATACACCTGACTTTGCTGAGTTTGGTGCTTCAGTTGAGGCATTTAAATCAGTTAATTTACATGATGTTGCTACAGACACAAAAGGTGTTGAAAGATCAACAAGTGGTGCAATTGTTCCACAAATTGGTAGAGCAAAAAGTAGAGGATTCGAAACTGCATTAGCATTAGATACGGACGCTAATTTAATATTAGACGATACATCAGTTTACAAACATTATCTATTTGATATAGAAATGTTTACACACCTAAACTTATTAGACAATACATCATTCACAACAGGCGATACTGTTTCTGGTTCAACTTCAGGTGCTTCTGGTGTTGTTCAAAATTCAAGTGTTGCTCACAGTGAAGGTATTACATCTATTAATACTGCAAACAGTGTAGTAACTGTTTCAGGAACTTTAGGATTAAAAGATGGTCAACAAATAAAATTCTTATCACCTGTATTTGAGGTTGATAGTGTTGCTGTAACTACTAGTGATATATTTACAGTAAGAAATGCTGATTACAGTGCTAACACATTTGAGTTGTATGAATCAGACGGAACAACAATCGCTAATGTTACGGCATTTACAAGTACAGGAAATGCTACTCACGGAGTTTTAGTTCTTGCAAACGTTGAAGGAACATTTGCTTCTGGTGAAGTTGTGACAAACGATAGTTCGGCTTCTGCTACAGTTCAAAATACAGTATTAGGACTTGCTGGTGCTTCAGTAAAAGAATTTAGTTCAGTTAAACAAATTGCAATGGATGGAACACCACCATACACATCTGATACATCTTTGTCAACTGCTTATGGTGATAACACAACATTAGTTGGAAACATTTCAATTGCAAACTCTAGTAAAAACATATTAGGAAAAGGAACTTTCTTTTTAACAGATTTAAAACCTGGTGATCAAATTTCATTTGATACAGACGCAGGTAACAACATAACAGGAACAGTTGCATATATTGTTTCAGACACATCATTATTCTTAACAAGTGATGTTGGTGGAAGTGATGTTACTACTGCTGGTATTCTTGTAAGACAAAGAACAAAAATTAATAATCCTGAAAACAATATTATGGTATTTAAATTACCATACGATAATGTTAAGACATTAAAGACAACTTTAAATAACTTTGTTACAGATACAAACTACAAAGTTAGAAGACAAAAAACTGAAGTTATCAACTCATCAAATCAAATTACTATTACATTAGGAAATGGTGAAACGTTTTCAACATTTAACTCAAAAGATTATTCTGCTAGTGTAACAGTTGGT
>Ga0213866_10001373_pt1 | contig 18063 bp, 14 predicted proteins | sample PICome_11_FD_160079 | JGI IMG/M metagenome (GOLD analysis project Ga0213866, IMG submission 160079) | Coastal seawater microbial communities near Pivers Island, North Carolina, United States - PICO284 | ecosystem: Environmental > Aquatic > Marine > Coastal | place: USA: North Carolina...
GCCGGGGCGTTCCCGGCCGCCTCGGATGCTGATCCTCCGGTCGGTGCTACGCACCAACCTCCGGCTCAGCATCCGATCACACCACCCCCGATTCTCTCATAACAACTGGACCAAAGAACCCGAGGGGGTTAGACCTACTCCAGCTGATACGCCAGTAAGTATTAAAACAGGCCATAAAGCCTGACGTATTCAATCGTTTACAAATGCTCGGCAAGGTCAACTGAGCAAATCACCCTTAGTCAGCCCAACACACCTTTGGGAAGTTATCACGCAGTAGATGCAGAAATGGCTTGGCCAGCAGCTAATTCGGCCCTAATTTGGTTGGATCGTGATCATCTGATGCAAGAAATATTGACCAAAAATGGTTCCAATACAGGTTCCAATTTTGGGCAAAAGCTCCAAAAAACAAGAATTATAAAGCCATTACTATAAAATGCCTTATGGTCTCACGGGCCCTGATTTCCGCTCGCTACGAATATTTTTTACGTTGGTAATTATTGATTCGCAAGGGCCGCCGCTTGGGTGGCTGCTTTCTGGATGCTGTCGAACTCGCCGTTGACCAGCCAGTTCTGCCGCGCGATCCAGCTTCCTCCGCAGGCCAATACGTTGGGCAAAGCGATGTAGTCGGCTAGGTTGTCTGGCGAGATGCCACCCGTTGGGATGAAACGCATCTCAGGGAATGGCCCGGCGATGGCGCGTAAGGCCGAGGGGCCACCCATGGCTTGTGCGGGGAAGAATTTGAGCGTACTCAAACCCAGACGTTGCGCTTGCATGATGTCGGAGGGCGTTGCGACGCCGGGGATCATGTCAACCTGATTGGCGAGACACCATTCGATGACAGTCGGGTCGGTACCTGGTGAAAGCAGGCAGCTTGCGCCGGCGTCGGTTGCACGCTGTGCCTGCTCGGTTGTTAAAACCGTGCCTGCCGCAACGAACAAGTCGCCACGTTTCGCGAGGATGCGGATGGCTTCTTCGGCTGCGGGGGTACGGAAGGTGATCTCGGCACAGGGCAGGCCGGCCTCGACCAGTACATCTCCCAACGGTTCGGCGAGACTGGCATCGGGCAGGCTGATCACCGGGATCAGTTGGAGCTTCGCGAGCATATCGATGGTGGATGGCTTAATCGCAGACATGTCGGCCTAATCCCCTTTGATCCAGCTTGCCTCTACCCGGCGTACCGATCCGACCTCGATCGGCTGCCCGCCAGACTCAGCGGATGCGATTGCTGCAAACGCGATCTCCAGCGAATGGATGTTGTGGCGGGCGTCGTTACTTGGCTCGCGGTCATCTTCGATCGCGCAGAGCAGCTCGCCCATCGCCCCGGCAAAGCCATCGTTAAACCATTGGCCGGTCAACTTTGCCGTGAGCACCTCGTCGTCGCGATAAAGCGTGAGCGCCTGCTCGTTGAGGTTCGGGCCGATACTTTGAATCGTGGCCTGCGAACCGACGATGAGTGAGCGGTCGACAGGACCGGCGAGCGTGTTGCCATTGAAACTAAGTGTCACCAGCGCATCGCCCGCCTGCACCATCACGTGCCCCCCGAGAGGCGGCATGGCTTTTTGGCCGGCGATGCGTTGGACCTGTGCGGACACGGTAGTTGCCTTACGCCCCGCAAGATAGCAATTGGCCATATCGAACCAGTGGATCCCGAAGTCGTAGAGCAGCAGGTGCGGTATCGAGTCGAATGGCGTGCCCGCGGTCCAGTTGTGGTCCCAATGCACGGACAGGTCGATCGAGCCGACAGTGCCCAACAGCCCACGCTCGATCGCGGCGCGGATATACGCGACGTGCGGCGCGAACCGGCCGTTCTGGTTGACCGCGAGATGAAGTCCCTTCTCGTCGGCGAGATCGGCCAAGCGATCAGCCGTATCTAAATCGATCGCGAACGGTTTTTGGCTCAGCACGTGCTTGCCTGCATTCAGCGCCGCCTCGATGGCGGCCGCACGGGGCTCGGGGTGCAGCGCGATATCGAGGACATCGATATCTTCGCGTTGAAGCAGAGCGTTCAGATCGGTAAACACTTCGGCATCGGGATAGAACTCTTCTCGCCTACCTTGCGCAGCGCCTTCACGCAGATCCATCATGGCCACGACATTCCAGCCGCTCGCACGGTAAGCGGACAGGTGTAGCGCGGTGATCCCGCCGCAGCCGACCAATGCGATACGCGGCCGATAGTCGCGCGGCATCGGCGGGAGGTAAGGGAGATCGGGCGCGGGCCCGGTCTTACTCGTGGCCGTACCTCGCAAGGCGTAATCATCGTCAGTGGGTTTGGACATGTCGGCGTGCCTGACGGCGTTGGATAGTTTATGAATTATGACTGAGCGAGCGGTACCGCGCGGCCTTCTTTCGCGCTGAGTGCGGCGGCGTCGACGATCTCCTGGCCGACACGCGCAATAGCGGAGGAAAGCGGGCCTTGGATCGGAACATCGCGTTCGATGCAGTCAAGGAAATATGTGACGCCATCGGTGTGCGGAGCGATCAGCGGATCGACCGGGATGTCTTCCCCCTCAGGGTTGCCGTGGGTCTGCAGGCGAACCGTCGGCGCAAAGTCATAGCTCGCCATCGTGCCGGCGTCGCCACAGAGCACAAAGCCGCAGTGCGGTTGGGGTTGGAGCGTCCACGGGTCGGTGAAGGTGCCCCAGCGGGTTTCGAACTTGGACAACCCCATGTCGTAGCGGGCGACCGTGACGCTGTGCTCATCGACTTCAAGTCCGGCGGGCCGATCGGCCATACAAGTCACTTCGGTCGGGCGCTTGCCATCGTGGTACCAGGTCGCCAGGGTCGTGCCATACCCGAGGTAATCCTGCAGCGAGCCGCCGGCGTGATCGGCTTTGTAGAACCATGACGTCTGCTTTTCGCGCAGGAGTTCGTCGGGGTCGTTCACTTCGACTTTGTCCATCTTGTGCGTCGCCGGGCCACGGTTGCCGTCGTAGTAATGAACGTTGAGAAGGTTGCCTATCCGGCCCTCATCCAGCAGACGTTTCGCGGTACGGTGCGCGGGGTACCAAGCCAGGGGCCAATTGATCGCAAGCTTTTTGCCCTTGCCCTCGACAGCTTGGATCATTGCATCAGCGTCCGCGACATCGGCGGCAAACGGCTTCTCGACAAGGATATCTAACCCGTACTCCGCGACGTTGCATACCCATTCACGGTGGCCACCTGTTGAGGGGCACACGATTGCCGCGGTGGGCTTGCTCTCTTCGATGCATTGACGCCAGTTGTCGTGTCGCAATGACTGGGCAAGGCCCAAGCGATCAAGAACCTCTGCAGGCTTGCTTGGCTCTTCGTGCCAGACACCGACGACCTCGGCGTCAGGATGATCAACCACCAGGCGCAGCAGGTCGCCCATATGCATGTGATCGAAGTTGATGCCGACAATGCGGTGCTTGGCCATGATGGGCTCCAGGTGAAGCTCAAGACTCGATCATGATATCGACGCGCTCACCGAGTTTGGGCACGCGATGTGGTTGAGCGAGTGATTCACAGGACTGAACGAACAGGTCGGGTGTCTCGGTGTTAAACGCGAACAAGTCATAGTGGCACGGCAGCACGAGGCCGGCATTAATGTCCTTGGCGAGCTGCGCCGCCTCGTCGCCGAACAGGTTGCCCGCGACGCGTCTCTCGGGCTTGTTGCCGTTGATAGGCAGCAGCGCCAGATCGATCGGCCACTGCCCCACCGCCTCGGCCATACCTTCATAGCGCAGGGTGTCGCCGCTGTGATAGACCCCGCAACGTCGGCCGCCCGCATCAAATTGGGCAACAAATCCCAGGTACTTGTGTCGCCCCTGGTCATCGGTATCCAATTCGTTGTGCGCAGCCGGTACGGCGTGAAGGGTAAACGCACCCACCTCGATCGACTTCCCCGCATCGAGCACCGTCAATTCGTCCGACTGCATGCCCAAACGGTCGGCAGCAAACGCGCGATTCGCCTCTGGGACAACAATCGTCAGCCCCTCGCACGCTTCTCGCAAGGGATTAAGCGTGAACGCATCCAGGTGATCCGTGTGATTGTGGCTCGACGTCACCACATCAACCATATCCAACAGGCCCGGCTCAATCACCAATTCACTCAGGCGGGTATGCGGCTTATCCGTCCTGGCGTACTTCTTCGTCAGCGACTCAGACAGGTAAGGGTCGAAAAGCAGTACTCCGCCGGGAGCTTTGATGAGAAACCCGCTCTGCCCCAGCCACCAGACGCAGAAGCCTTGGCTCACATCCGCGCTGCGCATGTCGTCAACCAGCGCCTCACTGCGCTGCACAGGTTGGATCAATGCATCAGTCAAGGCCAAGCTCCTTGCGGACGATCCGGCAACCCTCGACCAAGCTCGCCAGCTTCTTGCGTGACGCCCACCGAGCGGTCTGACTCAGACCGCAGTCGGGCGCAAACACCAGCTTATCTGCCGGGGCGTATTCAAGCGCCGACCGTACCCGGGACGCGACTTCCTCAGGCGATTCGACGTGGTAGCTCTTCACATCGATCACGCCGACGGCGGCGTCGATCCCGGCTTCCACGACCTGCTTGATCAGCGGCAGCGCCGTGAAATTCAGCGTCGTCATTTCCATATGCATCTCGTCGACGGTGAGCTTCAGGAAGTCGGGGAACATCGCTTCGGGTTCACGCTTACCGACCGCCCTTGCCTTGAAGTTCCCAAAGCACATGTGCATGTCGATCCGTGCCTTGCCGACGATCGGCGCGACCGTGCGATTGAAGATATCGACGAAGCGTTCCGTTTCACCCCGCCAGGCGTAGCAACTCATGCTCGGCTCGTCGACGCAAATCTCCGTGCAGCCCACCTTGACAAGGTCTTCCAGTTCCTTGCTGACCAGCGGCAACATCGCCTCGGTGATCGCCCAGCGGTCGGGGTACTGTTCGTTGGGCAGCAGACGCCCGCTCAACGTGTACGGTCCGGGGATACTGGCCTTGAGCGCAGGCGGATTGGCAAGGCCCAGCGACTCGACAACTTGGACCAGCCGCTCGTATTCTTCGACGACGCCCAGGCCATTCGGCGCGGTAAGTGTGTCGGTGATGGCGTGCTTGCCGCGCTGGTCGTGCGCGGGCGGGCCAAAGCGACGTGGCGGCGCGGACTCGAGATCGATCCCACGCAGGTAGCCGTAGAAGGAGAGGTTGAAATCCAGCCGGGAGACCTCGCCATCGGTGATCACGTCCAGGCCTGAAGCGACCTGGTCACGGACCGCGGCAACGACGGCGTCTTCCTGCGTTTCGCTTATGTCATCGGGGCCGAACTGGTCCAGATTCTGTGATGCGAATTCCAGCCAACCGGGGAACGGGTAGCTGCCTATGACGCTGGTGCGGAGGGGGCGATTCTTCATGGGGTGATCTCGCTTATACCGGGATTCATGGTTGGGGATTGTTGTACTGTTGCGTGGAGCATGAAGCTAAACGCAGCGATTGCGTTGTTGATCATCAGACGATCAATCTGCTGTGTTCTGAGGCCAGACTGGACCAAGCCTGCGGGCAGATCCTTCAAGAGCCAGGTCAAGCCGGGCGACCCGCCGCGCTCCGACCAGTATGACCGCCGAGCAAGGTCCATGCCCAGCAGAATCGAGTCAGCAAAGGCCTCGACACTTTGTGTGATGAGATCAAACGGGTCTGGCTCACGCGCATCGCCTCGTTGTAATCGTCGGAAGTGCTGGTCGTACTCGAGTCGAACGCCGGCCTGCAACACATCGTGATGAAACGCCACGTCGGTGTTCTTATCCAGATGCGACAAGACGACTTTGCTCGGATCGGCGCCGTGATCGATCAGCGTATGCACCTGATCCCAAACCCCCTGGGGATCAGCCTCGGTGTGCGTCATAATCGGGCAGCCCGTTGCCTGCTGTGCCTGGGCGGCAGCAATAAACGCATCACGCTCGAGATCGCTGAGCCTGCCAGCACCGCCGGCAACCTTGATCAAACCACACCGGCAGCCATCCACCCCCTGCTCGATCTCGCGGATCATCAGGTCTCTTAACGCGTCCCGGTCCAGCGTGACATGTGTATCACCGGCGGGGTAGTACTGCTCCAGATGCCGACCCGTCGACATCACGATCGGCACACCGGAACGACGTGACAAATCGGCCAATTCGCGCGGCCTGCGGGAACAACACGTCGGCATCGCATCAACAACCCAGCCGCCACCGGCCTGTACAAAGTTCGCCAACTCCCGCACCGTCGCATCGCTATCGCTCAGATCAAGCTCGGGGTGCTCTTGAGCGATAAAGGGGCCGCCAAGCGCAAGATGCTCATGCGCATCACACCGCCCCAGCGATGGCGTCGCAGGCAAATCACCTTTCGTGAAACGAATAAACCCGCTCATGTCAACGCCCCCCGCGCGGAGTGGTCACGCCAAGCATCCGCGGCCGTCGAGGCAACTCGCGTCGGCGCTTCCAGCACCGCCCCCATCGCGCGCAAGCGATCACGAAGTTCACCTGTATCCAGTTCCGCCGCGCCCTCATTGCGCTCCAACGAAAGTGCGGACGCAAGCCCCGCAGCCTGCCCCATACTCATCGTCTGACCCATGCTCCTGCAACTCGCGTGCGCATCGTGCGTCGCGCTGAAGCACCGGCCGACGACCCACAATTCGTCTCGGCCCTTCGGTACCAGCGTCCCGTAAGGCACGCCATACGCACCACCCTGAGCGACATATGCCCAGGCGGTCTCGTCTTCACCATCCGCGTTCGGACGGTGGTCTTCGATGGGAGCACCGCAGAGCAGCACCTGATCGTCGAATTGCCTGGCGGAAAGACACTCGTCGCGCGTCAGCCGGTGCTCACCGTAGACACGCCGCGTCTCGCGCACACCGATGTGGTGAGACAGGCCAATGATCTTGGCGTTCTCATAACCGGGCACCTGATCACGCAGGAAATCTTCGTAGATGAAGGCCTGCCTCCGGCCTTCCACTTCAGCCTGCGTCATCGCTTCGGGATCGGTCGCGTCCTTGTAGTCCACACGCACCGCGACAGTCGCGATGCAGCCCTCGTGCACCATCGCATGCGCGCTGCCTTTTTTGCGTGGCAGTGCGTGACAGCCCAATTCGATTGCCTCGGCCATCTTCGCCATCAGCATGCGTTTGCCGCCCGCTCGTTCATAGCGCGAAAGGTCCACATTGGACATGCAAAAGGTTGTCGTCAGCGTCTGCGCGGGATCGATCTCCCCGGCCCGTTCGTATGCGATCCCCGCCAAGTGGCAAAGATCCGCATCACCGCTGGCGTCGATAAAACGCTTTGCCGTGATTAAACCAAAGCCCTTCTTGGTGTGGACGGTCACCGCGGCAATCCGGCCCGCATCATCGTGCTCAACCCCACAGAGCGTCGCGTGCAGGAGCATCTTGACGCCAGCGCCTTGTAGCAGCGTGTCCCAAACATGCTTGAGCCGTTGGGGGTTGTAGGTCACGCCGGTGCCTGCGCCGTAAGTGTTTGGACGCAGAAAGATGTCACCGGTTTTGTCGAGCGCGTCGACGACCTGATCGGGGATGCCGCCCACCACTTTACGGGGCTGATCACCAGGGGTAAAAAAGCCGTAGAACGTATCCAGGATCTGCGTGCTCGTCCCGCCGGCAAACCCGTAGCGCTCGATCAGGATCACCGACCGCCCCGCCTGCGCCGCAGCGATCGCGGCGCAGCAACCCGCACTGCCCGCGCCGACGACAACGACGTCGGCCTGGCCAAGCGTGTCTACCTTAGGCTGCCAGAGCGCAGAGCCCATGCTATTTACCCACCTCCGCAAAGAGTTTGGCTAAGCGGTTGGCGTGTTCGTCGTAGGCGGCCTCGAACACTTCTGCCGCACGCTCACTGCCGAGAACCGCACTAGCCGCAAGCGCCTTAGGCGGCTGGCCCGCGTCGATCAGGCGCTTGGCAACCTCTGCCTTGATGCAATTGACCACCAGGCAGCCGCCAACGGTGCTGCCCGGCGCGACCGGCTGCTCCAAGCCTTCGAGCTTGACCATCGCGTCGCCCACCGGTGCCCCGGTATCCAGCACGATGTCCGCGAAGTCCTGGAGCTTCTTTCCATCGGCGCGCTTGCTCGTGCTTGCCTCGCTGTGGTCCTTGCTGATCAGCGCGACGACCTTGATGCCGCGCTTCTGAAAACCCTCCGACATTTCGATGGGGACGATGTTGCAGCCGCTGGAACTCACCACGAGCGCCGAATCGTCTGTCGAGAAGTCGTAGTTGCGCAGAATCCGCTCGGCAAAGCCTTCAACATTCTCAAGAAACATCGCCTGGCGCTGCCCATTGCTTCCGACCACAGGGTGGTGGAAGCTCAGCGACAGCTCGACCATCGGGTGGAAACCTGGGAACGAGCCATAGCGCGGCCACATCTCTTCGACCATGATGCGGCTGTGACCGCTGCCAAAGACATGCACCATGCGCCCGGCAAGGACCGTCCCCGCGAACAGGTCCGCGGCCTGTTGCATCGGCTCGATCTGATCCGTGACGCGATCGTAGATGCGTTGGGAATGCTCAAGATAAGCCGTCGCCGGCCCGGTTGAAGACGTCGTCGAACTCATGGTCGTAACTCCGGTCGAAGTGCAAAGAGTGCCGCGCCTAATGCGCCGGCCTGTGTCCCCAGTGCCGCAGGCAGAATCGGCACCGCCGCCCCCAACGGGCGCCATTCCATCCGATCCATTGCCTTGGCAAGAGGTTCAAACAATTGATCTGCGGCGGAAGCAATCCCCCCGCCGATCACTACCGCCTCGGGATCGAACGCATTGACAAGCGAAGCGACAGCCGCAGCTAGGCAATCAATCGAGGCATGCCAAACGGCTCGCGCCTGCGCGTCTCCGCCTTCCGCGGCATGAACGAGCTCACGCGTGCTGGCGAACTTTCCGGCGGTGCGCTCATGAATGGTGTGGTTGCCGATCGCGTCCTCGATCGAGCCGGGCATGTTGCAGATGTCCAGCGGCCCGCCGGCATTCACCGTAGTGTGACCAAAGTGCCCCGCCCGGCCGAACGCGCCGGTATACAGACGGCCATCGATCACCACGCCGCCACCCACCCCCGTACCAAGCGTGAGCATCACCACGTACTTTCGCCCCGCCGCCGCACCTAAGACGGCTTCGCCAAGCGTCGCGGCATGAGCATCGTTGAGCACCAACACCTCGCGCCCGACCGCCTGGCCAAAATCCAGTCCTTCGAGCCCTTCAAGCCGTCCGGGCATGCACGCGATCGATCGATGATCCTGTTGTGCCAAACCCGGACATGCAATGCCGATCGGCAAGTCCTGCTCGACATTGAATGCTTTGAGGATCGACACAGCTAACGCCGTCAGCGCTGCCGCGCCCTCGACGCTGTCACGCTCATCTTCGTTAAGCACAACGCCATCAGCATCGATGAGTACCGACTTGACGCGCGTCCCGCCAATATCGATCCCGACCGCGACAGGGGTTGTGTCCGCCTTGCTATGCATCGCTTTCACCCGCGTCAGAGGCCTGGCCTTCGCTCACGGTCCATCCTCCGTCGACCGCTAACACCTGACCGGTCACGAAACGAGATTGATCCGAGAGGAAATAGACCACCGCGGCATCAAGGTCTTCGGGCCGACCGATGCGCCCACAGTCGAGGGGCTGCTTGGTCTTGATAAACGCCTGGATCTCATCGTTGTTCGCAGCACGCTGTGCCATCGGCGTCTCGACGAGCGCCGGCGCGATCACGTTAAAGCGCAAACCACGGGCGGCATAATACGACGCACAACTCTTACTGAATCCAACGATCGCGCTCTTGGCCGCCGCATAGACGTGCGTTGAAAAATACTTCGGCGAAGGCGACCACCCCAACACGCTGCCCATGTTCAGCACCGCGCCGCCTTTGCTTTCGCCCGCCCGTCCATCCAGCCAGGCTTGCGCCGCCTCACGATTGCTTTTGATCATTGACGACAGGTTCAGCGACAGTGTCGCCTCGATCCCCTCGTCGGTTACTTCGTGCAACGCGCCATCGCCCATGCGTCGGCCGCTACCCCCCGCAACGTGGTAGAGCCCATCGAATCTCCCGAATCGCTCGACACAAAGCGCGATCGCATCACGCGTGCTCCCCGCGTCCCTCGCATCACCCTGGAACGAAACCGCAGCACCCAACGCGGAGAGGCCGGACTGCGCGGTCTCGATCGACTCCTTCGAGCGACCCGTGACCACGACCGACCCGCCGGCGGCCAGGCACGCCTTCGCACCCGACAAGCCCAAACCCGTCGTCCCCCCGACGATCACATAGGCACGGCCGGACATCGGTGACTGGGAAGCATTCATCAACAAAGTTTACCACTAATCAAATCAATTAATTCATATCAATCAAGTATCTGATATGATTTAATCATGCCTTTCCGCTCTCAACGCGTCCAAAGCGTATGTCGAGCCCTGGAAGAGCGGCTGATCAACCGGCTGCACCGGCCAGGAGACCGTTTTGCCACCGCACGCCAAGTCGCCGACCAGTACGGCGTGAGCTATCAGACCGCCCACCGGATCCTCGCCGATCTTGCCGACCGCGGCCTCATCGAGCGCAGACCCCGCAGCGGCACATTCATCGCGGGCACCAGCCCTAAGCCCACTCACGTCCAACTCGTTCTGCACTCGCGTTCTGAAAACCCCCATGGCTTCGGGGGCAAACTGCGTCAATTCTTAAGTCAAGCACTCGAAAAGGCCAATATCGATTGCCGACACGTATCAGACACAACAGCGATCGATCCGAGCGCGCTGCCCGTGATCTGGGAGTGCCCCCAAGCTGTCGATCAATGCGTCACCCACCAGCGACCGGGTATTCTCGTTAATGAACGGCCCAAGCCCGGCTGGGGAAGCTCACTGCTCGATAGTGTCTGCACGGACGACTTCGCGGGCGGCGCGCTGGCCGCTGACACCCTGCTTCGTGGGTCCTGCCAGCCCTATCGGTTCTGCGTTCTCGCTGGGCCCAGCGGCGACCGGCGCAGCGACGAGCGCCTATCTGGATTCCTCTCGCGTACCCGTGACGCCCGTGTCATACACGCAGACAACTGGCACCGCGACGCAGGTCGCCGGGCAGGACGGGAACTTATCGACACGAGGCCGACCGGCATCTTCGCCGCCAACGACCGCCTTGCACAGGGCGCACTGCTGGCCTTTCGTGACGCAAATCTACCGACACCCACGATCGTGGGCTACGACGACGCCCCTATCGCCAAACAGCTTGCCCTCACCACCATCGCGCTCCCCTGGCAAGAAATCGCCAATGCCGTCGTCCAGCGCGTCCAACTCCGGCTCCAAGGTGATTTTAGCCCCGCCTGCACCTTCCTCTTTCAGCCCTCACTCGTCTTTCATTAGTGCCAACTGCTGAGCGATCACTTGGACCAATCATCGAAGTCAGTCATTCATCTCAGGGGGGCTGTAATGCACCAGCCTTGCAGGTGTCCACATTAGGGGCGAGGTTGTCACATGCCTTGGAATAGGCATAAGACATGAGCTGTAGACTCGCCGTCACATTCGTGCTCTGTCAAGTCATTCATTTCATCAATCGCGTCGAACAGGGCCAGCCAAAATGATCCGCCGCATCCAACGCTTCGTCATTGAATTGCCCCGTCGGATAGAGTAGTTTCAATCGATCGCCTCCGATCAGACGTACCAGGGTGACATCAGAATGCGTACGACCCCTATCCGCTTTTTACTCGTGTATCTCATGCTCGCGATGGCGTTGCCGTCGTGGGCAGACGACACCGCGGACCCTGCGCTCGATCTCTATTACTCTGCCAACGCGACCTACAACCGCAAGCTCTATCCGATCGCGGTGTCGCAGTACGACACCTTCCTTAAAAAGTATGGCGACCATGAGAAGGTCCAGCTCGCCCGCTACGGCCTCGGGCTCAGCTACTTCGCGCTCAAGCAATACGACAAGGCGAGCCCGGCATTTCTAAAACTGCTTGAGCACAAACAACTGGATGACTCGATCGATCGTGGTCGGCTCACCCTGCTGCATGCTCAGTGCCTCATCAATACGGGTCAATCAGACGAAGCGCTCAAGCGACTCACCGACGCGACGAAAGCGCTGCCCGCGGGCGCGCACCGGACCGGCGCGATGGCGGCGGTCATTGATCAATACTATGCGCGATCCGATTGGGAGAAGACGCTCGGTTGGGTCAAGACGCTCAGGGCATCGGACCCGACGCCTGCCCAGGCCATCCGCGCGGGATATCAAGAAGGGATGGCGTTGTATCGGCTTGAGAAAGTAGCCGAGGCCATCAAGGCCTTGAACCGCGCCCGGCTGACTGCCAAGGAGTCGGAAGCGAAGGACTGGGTCACGCGGATCGATCAGTTATTGAGCGTCTGCCACCTGGCGGATACCGACCTTAAAGAAGCAGAGAAGTCGCTGCAGGCGGCGTTGGCGGGGCTGGATGGCGAAGAGGCCAACCAGGCGCGGTTTCGGTTGGCGGCGATCAAATTCCAGCGCGGGCTCTGGGCCGAGTCGAAGGCCGATTACAAGGCATTTATCGATGCCGACAAAGCCCGGGCGAAAGACGACCCGAGGCTACGCGAGGCACAGTTCCGCATTGCGCGTTGCGATATGGAGTTGTCTGACAACAAGCAGGCCATGTCGGGGTTCCAGCGTTTAGAGCCGGGCAATGACGAGGTAGCGGCCCAGGCGCTGCTCTGGCGAAGCCGTCTTTACTCGAGGGATACGAAGCGGAAAAATCGCTTCGAGGAGGCGGGCCGAGTCTTATCCGCTGCGGTGAACAAGCCCTGGTACAAGTCGGGGTTCCGGGACGCGAAGGCGGGAACGATCGTTGCGGATATCGATTACGAGTGGGCGAACGCCAAGATGCTCGAGCCCAGGCCAAAGTGGGAAGAAGCCCTCAAGCTCCTCTCGCGAGTCCAGCAGCGCAAGCCAGGCTACAAGCACATGCCGGAGGTCCTGCAACAGCGCGCGGTCTGCGAGCACAAGCTTGAGCGGCTAGCTGAGAGCCTGCGTACGGTAGACCAGTTCCTGAAGCAATATCCCGACAACGCGTTGGCGGGTGATGTCCTGTTCATCCGTGCGGAGAACCTTTATCTACTCAAGCGCAACGACGAAGCGTCGAAGGCCTACCGCGCGTTTCTGGACACGAGCAAGGAACATGCCCAGACGCTCGCCGCGGAGTTCCGCATCGCCGAGATCCATCACCAGGCCGGCCAGTGGGAAGCCTCGAACAAACTCGCGGCCCCGCTGCTCGCAAAAGCACCCGAAGGCAAGCTGTTTGCCAACCTGGCGTTCCTCGTCGGCGAGAACCACTTCCGGCAGTCCGAGTGGTCTTCGGTGGTCGAGCCGATGGAAGCATTCCTGAAGGGCTTTGTCCAGAAGCCAAGCGGTCTGCAAAAAGGCGGCCGGGTCAATAAGGCAAGCAACGTCGACGTCGCGCTCATTGAACTGGGAATCGCATACACCTACCTGAACAAACAGCGAGAAGCGATCGATTGCTTCGACATGCTGATCCGTGGCTACGGCACCGACTCGCCTCAGTATCCATTAGCGCTGACCGAGATCGGCAAGCTGCTCTATGAAATGGACGAGGTCGACCGGGCGCGTCAGGCGCTCACGAGCTTCACCAACAGCTACCAGGACCGCAACAACAAGCTGTTCCGAAGCAAGCTGGCGGAGTCCGAAGCAGGCCGGGCCTACTACTATCTGGGCTGGGTCGAATCGGCGCGGGAGAAATACATTGAGGCGGCGGCACACTTCGCGGTGTCGGCAAGCAAGAGCAGCAACCGGAAGGGCATCAACGGCGTCCCGCTCAACGCAGATGCTGCGCTGCAGCAAGGCATCGCCCTGATCAATGGCAAGGAATACAAGAAGGCTGCGGATCACCTGCGTTCCGTCGCGGGCCGATACAAAGACCACCCCAGCCTTGGTCTGGTGACGTATTACACCGGCCTTGCCTACTCCCGGTCGGAGAACTGGTCCTCGGCCACGGGTTATTACAAGAAAGTAGTCGACACCTGGCCGGACGCCCCGTTCGCTGACAAGGCGCTATACGAGTGGGCGTGGTGCGAGCGGGCGCAGAAGCGGACCAAGCAGGCGGTGGAGATTTACGACCGGCTGCTCGAAAAATATGCCGATAGCGCGCTTGCGACGAAGGTCCAGTCAGAATTGGCCGACCTGAACCTGGATGCGGGGGCACAGGACGAGGTCATCGCGAAGCTGACGGAGACGATCAAGAAGGAAAAGGACCCTGCGATTCTTTTTGAGCTGCGCTATCAACTGGCAAGCGCGCACTATAAAAAGAAGGACTACGAGAAGGCGGCGCCCCAATTCGAAGCACTGATCCAGGGCGCGAGTGACTCCGCCCTCCTGCCCTCGATCCTCTTCCAGGCAGGCGAAGCGCGGCTGGCGCTAACCGAGATCGGGCCGGCCCGGAACCACTACCAGGCCGCGACACAACTCAAGAACGTCCCCAAGGACCTCGCGGAATCGATCCTGCTCCGACTGGGCGAGACGCAGAACCTGACCGGTGAGCACGCGGCGGCCGAGAAGACCTACGCGGGTTTCCTGCGTTCGTACCCCGAGAGCACTTGGCAGCGCAACGCCCGGTATGGCTACGGCTTCGCCCAGCAGAATCAGGAGAAGTACAACGATGCCATCAAGCAGTATCGCCAACTGCTCCCCGATGCGGGCAACCAGAAGAACAAGCTCGATAAGTGGATGATCCAGGCGCGCTACCAGATCGGTGAATGCTACTTCAACCAACAGCAGTACGACAAAGCCCTCGCGGAGTTTGTCGGCGTCGATGCAAATGGCCGGGGCTACCCCGAGTGGCAGGCGATGGCGGTGCTCGAGATCGGCCGGGTCCATCTGGCAAAAGGTGATCAAAAAGACCAGGCGACCGATCGGATGAAGGAAGTGATTAAGCGTTTCCCCAAAACGAAGGCGGCCACGGTGGCTCAGCAATATCTGGATGAAATCAGGTCGGGACGATAAACACCCAACGATGGAACGAATCGATGCATAAGACACGCCGGCTCAAGAGCTGCTTTTTGATCATGACCACCCTCGCGTTGCTGTGCATCAGCTACGCGGCGATCGCTGCCGACGCCGAGGCCGGCGCCGGGGTCGAGAAAGAAACGGTCTTCACGCTGATCGCCAAGGGCGGATACCTGATGATCCCGTTGGGGATCGCGTCGATCCTCGCGTTAGCGCTGGGGTTTGAGCGGTTCATCTCGCTGCGTAAGGACCGCGTACTGCCGGACGCGTTTAGCGATGGCCTGATGAAAGCGTGGGAGAGCGACCCAACCGGCAAGGAAGCCATTCAATACTGCGATGAAGCGGGCGGCGCGGTCGGGCATATTTTCAAGGCGGGCATTCGGCGTGTCGCCAAGGGGCCGGATGCGGTTGAGAAAGCCATCGAGGACGTCGGCTCACGCGAGGCGGACAAGATGAAGCGCAGCCTTCGGCCGCTGTCCATCATCGCCGCGGTCTCCCCCCTGCTCGGCCTGCTGGGCACGGTCTACGGCATGATCGACGCGTTCCAGAAAACATCCGCGAGCGGCGGCACGGCAAAGACCGCGATGCTGGCTTCGGGCATCTACGAGGCACTGGTCACCACCGCGGCCGGGCTGACCATTGCGATCCCCGCGCTGCTGCTGTACCAGTTCCTGCTTGGGCGGGTCGACAAGCTCATCGACGAGATCGATGAAGCGGGAACCGAGTTTGTCTTTACCTACGCGGAAAGCCATAACGAGACACCTTCGAGCGATGAGGACGCGGCGGAAGACACTGAAGAATCGGCAAAGAGCGAACAAGTCCCGGCAGGAGCATAGCCATGCGGATCAAATCATCTGAATCCGATGTCAATGATGTGATCAATATGTCCAGCCTGCTGGACGTGCTGTTCATCCTAATCATCTTTTTCCTGGTCACCACCACCTTCAAGCAACTCGAAGACGACCACCTGGTGGACCTGCCGATTGACGAGCGGAACCAGGCGCTGTCGAACAAGGCCGGCGATGTCGTCAAGATCAACATCCGCCAATCGGGCGCATATGTCGTGATGGACAACCCGGTATCGGAAGAGGAGCTCGAATCGACCATGAAGCAGGCGGTGTCTGATCGGCCGGGCGTCAAGGTGTTGATCCGAGCCGACAAAGAAACCAAGCACCTCTATGTCGCGAACGTGCTGTCGATCTGCAAGTACGTAGGCGTGAAGGACACGCACATCATGGTGAGGACGCTGAACTAAGACGCGCGATGGTTGAACAGAAGCACAATCCGTCCGGGCAGGCCGAGGAATCGCTGGACAAGCCGATCCTTGGTGTGACGCGGAAAAAGCGGTTCCAGATCTACCGCTGGGGCGCGCTGCTGATCCTTGTCGGCGCGGTCCTCTGGTCGGTGGTCTTCCTGCAGCCGCACCGCTGGTACACCTACACGGACGTGGTCTCGTTCGAGCAGGTGGCACGCGATGTCGAGGTCGGGTTCGTGCTGTGGGAGCCGGCGGCGCCCCTGGATTCGGATCACTGGCGTGATGTCGACGCGACCGAGCCGGACGTGTCCTCGGATGGCCGACGGATGGTCTACGCCGCCTCAGGCAAGGACGGCACGATGGACCTGTACCTGCGGCGGTGGGACGGCCAGCACTGGTCGGCCGCGAAGCCGATGCGTGCGCTCAGCAGCAAGTTCCAAGAGATGTCGCCGAGCCTGAGCAGTGACGGGCGGTTCCTGTATTTCGCTAGCGACCGCCCGGGGGGGCAAGGCGGCTACGACATCTGGATCGCCCGCTGGGACGGCGTTGAATACGCCTGGCCGCTGCCCCTGACCAGCCGCGTCAACACGCCCTTTGACGAAACAGGCCCCGCGATCTCGCCGGACAATTCCTGGCTGTATTTCGCATCTAATCGGCCTCGGCAGCGCATCGAAATCTCAGAAGAACCGCTCACGGATAAAGAAATCGAGACGTTAAAGACGGACTTCGATCTCTACGCCGCGATGCTGGCGGCACACGACCCGCCCTACGAACTGTCGGTGGAGCGGCAACTGAGCATGCTCTACTCCCTGCGCGAGGGCGCCCTGAACGACGAGCAGGTCATGCAGAAACTCGGCGGCTCCGCTGCAACCGAGAACGCGGTGGACAAGGCGCTTGCCTACCTCGCAACTAAGCAGTCCGAAGACGGGCGCTGGGACCTCGCCGCAGACGGCGGCGCCAAAGGCCGGGACATGGCCGCGTCGGGTTTCGCGCTGCTGACCTATTACGGGCGAGGCTGCCGACACGAACAAGAGAACCCCTACCAGTCGGTCGTCAAGAAGGGGATCGACTGGCTGACCGAGAAACAGGACAAAGCCACGGGCGATCTGCGCGGCGGATTCGGCGGCGCAAGCATGTACGACCACGCGATCGCGGCGCTCGCGCTCGTCGAGGCATACGGCGTCACAAAAGACCCCGAACTGAAGCCACGCGCCCAGTCGGCGGTTGATTTTATCGAAGAGGCCCAGCACGAAGCGGGTGGGTGGCGGTATCGGCCCGGCGAAGCGGGCGACCTGTCAGTTACTGGCTGGGTCATCATGGTGCTCGCGAGTGCAGAGATGTCGGGGCTGCAGGTTCAGGACAAAACCTTCGACGGCGCCCGGGCGTTCCTCAACTCCGTGAGCAGCGGTAAGCACGGCGGCGCCTTCGGCTACACCAACAAAAGCGGCAACAACGGTCACACCCCTGCGATGAACGCGGTCGGGCTCTTCTGCAAGCAACTGCTGGGCCTGTCATCGAACAGCGCAGCCGCATGGGAGGGCTCGGGGCTCGTCGACAAAAAAGGCTTCAGCACCGACGACCTGTACTACGCGTACTACGGGACGCTCGCTTCCTACCAGCATCAGGGCCCCGCCTGGCAGCGCTGGCTCGAGGCGATGAGCGAAAAACTCATCAAGGCGCAGAACGGCGATGGCGCTTGGAAGGCAAGCGGCCCGCACGGCAGTCAAATGGGCACCATCGTTGCGACATCGATGGCGGCCCTCTCCCTCCAAGCCCACTACCGCTACACCCCGCTCTATGGACTCGGGTTCGAGCCCGACCCGGCCGGACCGGCAGACCTCTCCGATCGATTGATCCCTTACGAAGACATTCCGCCCGCCCCGCTGTTCCGACACGCG
>Ga0213866_10001374_pt1 | contig 18059 bp, 31 predicted proteins | sample PICome_11_FD_160079 | JGI IMG/M metagenome (GOLD analysis project Ga0213866, IMG submission 160079) | Coastal seawater microbial communities near Pivers Island, North Carolina, United States - PICO284 | ecosystem: Environmental > Aquatic > Marine > Coastal | place: USA: North Carolina...
CCCCAAATCTTTCAGGGGTTGTGGTAGGTGTTCGTTCGCAGTGTCGATGAAGTTCAAATAGGGTTCACCAGTACGGAAACGGACTTCTAAGATTCGTTCCCACAACTTACGTGCATTGATAGACTCCTTGACTGCACCGTCCTTGGGATCGCGTAGATTAAAGTCTGTGTTGTCGATCACCGCCTGCATGAATTCGTTTGTGATATTGAGTGCGTTGTGAAGGTTCAATGCCTTACGTTGAACGTCACCTGTAGGAATACGCATGTTCAAGAATTCTACGATATCGGGGTGTGACACATCCATGTATGCCGCATACGAACCCTTACGTGTCCTACCCTGTCGGTAGGCAATCATGTCGGCGTCTACGGTATGGAGAAAAGGTATTGGGCCAGGCGCGACATCTGATACTGTTCTAACGTCTGACCAATGTCCACCAACACCGCCGCCATAAACACTAAGCCAACGCAGTTCAGAAGTATGATCAATGAGGCCCTCAAGAGTGTCCGGAACGTAGGTAAGGAAACATGAGATAGGCATTCCTTTGCCTTTACCATGCCCGTTCGGAGCATTCGACAATACCGGAGAAGCAAACATAAACCATTTCTTAGAGACGTACTCATAGAGTCTCTGTGCGAGAAGATCGTCGCCAGCAGACCACGCCGTTGCGGCTCTTCGGTATCCTTCTTGGGGTGATGATTCATATTCGTTTAGGTAAAAGTCTTTAAGCATCCCGACGGCATAATCTTGTAATAAGGCGTCACGGGATTTGTCTATCTTAACAGGCATAAAAAGGCACTCAGGTTATTCGTTACAGGATTAGATATAATACACTATATCTAGGGTGATGTCAACTGGTCATCCACAATTTCTTCATTGCGTTCCAACCAATCTTCGGAATCTGTATCCGCGTCCCCTTGAGTTGCTTGCCTATAGTAAAGAATTATTTCCTTCTGTTGACGAACATACCTACGTAACTCTTGTAAGTTATATGCCATGTTCTCGTAGTCTTGTGGAGTGAGTCCAAACAGAACATAGGTTCCACTCTGCATCTTTTCTAATTTCTTGACTTGTTCGTCAAAGTTCTTTTCTGTTATAACAAAAAATTCTACATCTTCAAGTCTGATTGCTTCGGGTAGAGGCGGTTGATATATCTCAAGAGTCTTGTACTCTGTAACTGTTTTGATAATAGGTTCAGGTGCAACCATTGGTTGCGGTTTGAAGCCTGGAATACTAGAACAACCTGTAACAAACAATAAAAGGATTAATGCACTAAGAATCCGCATCTGCAACCTCCCGTGAATCTTCTTCGATTTGACGGAACACATCAGCAGTTCCCTTGTTGATTCTTGGTTCTATTAAGCCGGGTTTTACACGAGCAAGTCGAGTCATGTCGTGACGTTTGAAGATACCAAGATACTCATCTCGTTCTGCGGTCAACGCAGCATTTCTTGAAGTGAGTTCACCCACTGCTTTGAGTTGGTTCTGTAGATTATTCTCTGCCTGTTCTCGCGCAGTCTGTTCGCGTTCAAGTGCAACTTCTAATCGAACCTGATTGTTTTTAAGAGTGACTGTGTTGGTTTCGAGTTGTGCGATTGTAGCATCTTTCATTGCGATCTGTTGAGTATGGTACATATACGCTCCACCCGCAACGACAATCATTAAAGGTAACATCTTAAGCATTGCAAACATTATTTTATCTTCCGTACTTGATAGTTAAAAGGTTCTTGAGTTTTTAACTCAAAGGCTTCACCCGTTATCAATGTGCCTTGTAAATGTGTTGGTTGTACTATACTTATATTTTTAAAATGATAACAGGTTTTTTTCTTGGGATCGTACCAAATAGTAACTTCCCAATCATTGACAAAATACTTTACCCACAACCAGACAAACGGTTTAGCAATCCAACGTCCCACGGAAGAGACAGTTGTTAATAAAATTTGACCAATTTTCTTCAATTTCTTCACGCTCCTTGTAGGATCTATAAAGCGCTTCCTTCATACTATCAGGCGCTTTATGGTATTCTTGCCACTCTTCTGGTGTCATAAATTTTTTTTTAGGATATGACACCCCAACTTCGATTGAATAATACTCTTGACCTGTCACCAGATCTTCGTGTATTTCTAAGTTTGCGCTAGGTGCAACGCAACCAGCCAATAACATTATTGGCAAAAAACGTATCATTTATATTTCACTACAGGACTTGTAGTTTTAAAATCTTTTTTACGCATAACAGTCTTGTTGACAACTTCAAACTCCCCGTTTTTATAGTTTACAACTACGGGTAAATTTAAATCAGACTGTAAATCTTTTAGGACAGCTTCGGCATCACCGTGTTTTTTAATTTCCGAACCTTTGTTTTTTGCGATCTTTTTAAACAACCGTTGAATCTCTGCGACCTTGATTGAAGGATTGTTGCGTTTATCATTCATACGATCCGCAAAGTGCCGCGTGAACTCAATGTCAATATTGTATTTTTTTAATAGACGATCCCCAAACTTTTCTAAGTCTGAAAGTTGTTGGGGAGTGACATCTTCTCTCAGGTCAAAAAACGATATCATTTTGTTAGTCTTTTTCTCTTACCCGACACTTCGATATAGTGTCGAGTCATAACTTTTGGTTTCTTCTTTTTCTTTTTGACGAACACCGCATCTTTAGTGTCATGGGGTATACCTGCATCAGCTGCGGTCATCATCTCATCACACATTTGTTTAAATGTTTTCATCGTTGAATATCTCCGATTACTACATACAAGGGCTGTCTTGTATTTATATGTTCGACCATGTAAACATCAAGTCCAAACAAATCACCAATTGGTTTGCAATTTTCTTTCACACGAACAGAGTCGCCTTTAAAGGCAACATCATTGCACTGAGGAATGTCTAATACATCCTTACGCAAACGATATACGCCTGGAGATAATGTTTTCCCTTCAAGTAAATACCATTGTTCGGTTACATTATCTTTTACATCGACATCCAATGCATTTAAAATTTTTGTCAATGACCGATCTGAAATTTCATACTTTTCTCGCAATAAGAATAATGCAGCTGCATAAGATGCTAAACGACTCGATCCGCCCGGCACTTTTTCTAACATTTTCTTGATATTGAAAACAAGACGATGAAAAGTGGTGTACGCATCTTTCTCTTCTGTGGATTTCACTTGTTTACTCTTGATTCGTTTACCGTTCTCGTCGATAATACCTAACTTGAATGCGTCAGTATCTTTAAACGGCGTGGTTAACATTTTGATAAATCGAAATGTGTAGTACAAATCACCGGCTCTGCTTGCTAATGACATTTTATATTTTCCTTAACCTTTCAACTACACGTTGATCCATTGGAATACTAGTATATTTAGTATTATCTATAACTTTAAGATAGATGAGAAAAGGCTTAATGATTTTCCAGTCTTCGGTATCCGACACCTTGAACTCCAACATCTTCAAACCGCCCTCAATACCAAACACATTGAAAATCACCACTAAGTGGTTTAACAATAGATTTACTGGTGGATCACCATTTTCTCGATAACGAGTGATCAGTCTCTTTACGTATTTAAAACGTTTAAGATCCTCGTAGAACTCTTCCGCGTCGACACATCTAGGATTATAATAATTACGAATTCCAAACAACTCAAAGTTCTCGTCGTTTAGTTTATCAAATAACTGCATACATCTATCCAAATAAAAATTAGTTATTCCTATTTAGATTAATCTGCAAGAGGATTGTCCAACGCCTTTTGTAATGTGTCACGAAGATCTGCGTCGAGTTTCTCCATTTTGCCTTCCATACGTCCTTCTAGATCCCGCATGGTGTCTCGCACGTCTTTTTCCGTTTCGCGAGTGAGATCCGAAACTTCCCTAAGTCTCTCATCAATATCGTCCTGAATGTCCTTCACACGTCCTGAAGTGCGTTCTGAGACACGTTCTATTCGAGTGATGTCATCCTTTAGGGAATTTTTAATGTCGCGTGTGTAGTCGATGGCCTCGTCGAGTTTTGTTTCGATTACAGCATTACGAGCATCGATTGCATCAACATCAATGTTCTGAACAATCTCGCGCATGTCCATGTAGTCTTTGTAAAACTCAAACGCACCCCATGAAGCACCACCCAGAGTTGAAAGGGCAGTGAGTAATGCAAACATTTTACCGCCTTTGAAAGTCATTCCGCCGAATTCGATTTCGGTCTTATTATCTTCTTCAGTCATTTTTTATTTCCTACGGTGAAAAATAAATTATTAAACCAATCAAAGAAAAAAGAACACTACACAAAAAAACCAAACAACTTATATCAATCAAGAAGGCTCTTCGTCTCGCTTTTATAATATTTTGTCTGGTTCTTTCTTGACGAATATTTCTACGTTCTCTCAACATATCATAATAGAAATTCGATTGACCAGTGTATATTAAATGTTCTCGCAACTCTTTTTCCATCGCAGCGAATTTATATTTTGCTTCAGTTATTCTTAATGCTTCTGCCTCTACACTTGATCCTTTAAAAATTCTTAGAAAATTGCGACTCGCTTCTTTGTTCTGTATTCCTTTGTCCAATATAGAATCTTTCGCTTCATAAAACTGAGCAAAATATTCAACCGTTTCGCCAATTTCTCTTCCCTGTTCTAAGACAGATTTTATACCTTTAAAAGCAACTCCAGCGACCTGAATTGCTGCTGCGACTTCCATCATTTTTAATGCTCTTTTTATTATTGTATAACATTTTTTTATTGACCGTCGTTTGCGAATTTCATGTTGCGTAGATTTGCAACTTCGGCTTCTAGTTTTTTAATTTCTAATTCTCGTGCACGTAGTTCTAACTCGTACAATCGATTACAATCCAGTCTTTTCTTTGGAGCACCAATGGGAACTGTTATTTTCGCATACACACCCACGTCTCGAACAAAGTCATTCTGATTGTATCCATCGGGTTCAACCACAATGTTTGAAGTACCGAATTGATTTCCGTAAGGGCCGTTTTGATTCAACAAACCGACCACACCGAATTCAACGTTTGTCGAAGACCCTATCGCCTGAGAACACTCAAACTGTCCGGACCTCACTCTATCTGACTGAAAACTCTGTGGTGATGAAGGTATTGCTAGGTTAACAGAACTGGACTGTCCCCATGCACCCACACTCCACAAGAGCATCACGATAATAAATAAATTTCTCATTCTTCACACTCATTTTATTTTGGAACAAATCCTCGAAAAGAATAAAGGTTTTGTTTCATCCTCTTGAAGAAGTTTTGATTGCGAACACACATATGTCGCACTTTTGATATCTTTGTTTCTGATATAGACATCAATAAACTTTCTTTCTTGATACTTAGCACGTACTATAACTTGTCCATTTTGCAACGCAAAAGGAACTTTATTCCAGTCCTCATCAAAAACACCGATTTCAAAATATTCGACATTTTCTCGATTATTGAATAATTTCATCTCCACCTTTAGTACATCTTCTATGTGTGACATTTCTGGCACAGGATATGTGGGAGTCCATTCATGAGCCATTACTGACTGACAAATGAACACCCACATAATCATAATATAACGCATTGGATAATCCTAAATTAATTTGCAATACATTCCGCTAAAACCGCAGTCTGGTAGTTACCGCCAGGCAAAGCACGACCGACACCATAGGTAGCTTCGGATTCAACCTTGAACCAAGTAGAACCAGCAACATTCAAGAAGAACTCCGTTACGTTATTGTATTCTACTTTGTTGGTGTCATAAGCAGACATGTCTGCATCTGATACCTGATCGACAGAAGCTGATCCTGTCCAGTATACAACGTCAGATAATGCGGGACTTTCAGTGAAAGTATCCGGATGAGTGATTTTCGCGGTATAGTAACTCGCTTGAACCACATCATATCTCACTACTGGGCGTACACCACCGTCAGCGGGGTCAGTACTCAGCACGCCGGGTGTGGGGTTACCATAGATGCCAGCGACATCTTGTGTTACCACACATTTCGACTCCACGGTTCCAGAGACGGGAACGCTAGTACTAGCATGTGCATTTAATCCAAATGTTAACATAACAAATAATATAAAAGTTTTATTGAACATTACTGTTCTCCCTCTGTTGCGTTTACTTACTCTTTTCATACTGTAGATTAACTAATTCTTGGTGCTTTAATTCTTGCGCCAAGCCAACACTCAATGCTCTTCTATTTTTGGGTAAAGATGCATCCTGCAATACAACAGTTTCGTTGTAAACTCCCCCATCAATCGAATAGTTATACGTCGATGGAAATCCTGCCAAAGACATTAAATTTTTATGTAAAGCTAACTGCTCTATAGAATACTCAGTCGATGCAATTTCTATACCAAGTAAGTCTTCCAATCGTTCGTCTTCCTTCTCTGCGTTTTGAGCAATTCTACGTCGTTCTCTTTGTTCTTCCTCTTCCTCTTGCGCTCTCATGTTTGCCTTTCGATCCAGTTCGTTTTGAACATACTCATCATCCAGCGGGTCTACAACATTGGGGTCTTCTTGTCCCAACAAATATGGTTCGACGTAGCCAGGACAGTCTGGACTTGTCTGTGGATCAAAACACGGATCATATTGATAACTGTAGAATACTTCTGCGTCCTCTACCGATCCTTTTCCTTCAACCTCAATAGACCCCGGCCCCCAATAATCAATTCCTATTAATGGCACTGCAACATTCTTCGTAATTGAGTTGCCTGGCAATCCAGACCAATCGTCGGTTTCACGAAATATATATCCACTACCACGTGCATTTTCGTTTTGAATATGAACTAACATATCATCGTCGGTTTCCTTTACCGTAGAATAACGATAAAATACACCATTGACCATAAGTCCCGACTGTTGTGGCAAAACGTTAGTCATCACCCACTGATAACCAAATGAAGCTGCGTTTTGTGTTACTCCAAATACTTCTTCAGAGTAAGAGGGCAAGGAGCAAAACCCCAATCCCACCAGCACCAATAGCTGTCTTAGTCTCATTAGTCATTCCTTCTTCGTTCTCAGCAGAGTTTATCTCTGCAAGTGCCCACGCTTGTTTCGCATCCTCACCGATCATACCGTCATATGGACAGGGTGTTCCTGCATTCATCATCGCATCAAAAACCCGTTTGTCTTGGCACATGACACTCACCGCAGCCACTTTCATTCCCATATCGTAGAGTGTCTTTGCATTCTTGAGTCTTTCGCAATTTTCGTCTGTGACCTGAGTACCGGTAGAGATACCAAGTATCTGTGTCTGCACGGCACCCGCAACACCGAATGTACAAAGGTCTGAGTTTGACGTATTAATTGTAGGAGTGATTGCAGATGCGGGGGGTGATTTAAGAGTTGTTTTAGTATCCGATCTTGTAGTAATCGTACTATCACTTGTAGATTGAGTAACAATAACATCTTCAGGTGGTGTTACGGGATCAGGAGTAGTATCCTGTGCAAAAACACCAGAAGATAAAATTAACAAACTAATAAAAAAATAACGCATCGAAACCATCCTTTAAATTCAGTCATAATCACATGTATTTATAGTGTTATTAATTTGTCGAATGGTTTCAATACGTGGAGTTATATCGAACAATAAGTATTGTCGTTATTTTTTAGCAGAATATGCCTGTCCACCAAAGAATGCAGCGACAATTGCAGCAACTGATACAAAGTATGTTGCAGCCATGTCACCCAAAATCTTTGATGCTTGATCTAGACCAATACCATCTGCCATTACAACTGCAAACGGATACAAGAGTAAACCAAATAGTGCGAACCATGTCATGTTACGTTGTGCATCACGCATTGCGTCAGCATCTTCGAGTTCTTTACGTTTGAACTCCATATACATTGCATGTTCTTCGGGAGTTACTTTACCGTCACCATTTGTATCAGCTGGATGGTAACCCGCCTTTTCGATTTCTTCGCCCATTATTCTTTTTCTCCGTTTGAATTATTATTTTCTGAAGCAAAATATTGATATTTCTCGTCAGGAACAAACTCTTCATCTACTGGTGCTTCATGTAAAGTTTGTATTTTTTCTGCAACAGTAGCAGGTTGAAAGTTTTTGTCGCGAGATAATTTTGGCATAACCTCACTTGTTCCATGCCACGTTTCAATAAAGTCTGAAGATAATACTTGAGACTTTAAGAGTTCGCCCGTTGTTTCATGAACCCAACCACGAGGAGTTGGAATGGCATTTTTTGGAGCTGACATTACTTATGATCGCCCCCATCATGATGGTGTCCACCACCGCCGCCATTTGATTCTACATCATCTTTACGTTTATTCCAAAAATACCAACCAACTCCAGCAGCAATAACAATTCCGATTAAAATTTCCATTACTTTCCCCCTTTAGGTGGTTTCTTGTCTCCTACAGTCAGGTTGTCATTACCACGAGACTTTGCCTGTTTGGTAACACGTCCTGCCTTGGATGCGTCGTCATGACCTTCTTCTTCAGGTGTGATTTCAGCGTGCTTAGGATCATCAACGTTGTTGTCCTTTGCCATGTCCTGCGAACCTTTACCCTTGAACTTATTCAAAAATGGTTCTGCTTTTGCACCAGACTGATTAGGTTGCTTTGCTTCCTTCACCTTATGCTTCTTCTGAGCGTGCATATGATGTTTCTCAGCGATGATTGTCAAAGACTCTACGGGAACATCCATCTCGATACCGTGTTCGAACATTACGTCGTAGTGCGTTACAACACCAGTGCCATCTTCTTGTTCTTCGAGTGTGTGCTGACCGGATATGCACTCCCCGTAACCCCACTGTTCAGATGTAACGTGTGTTGCACAATCGTGTTTCAATGCCTTCCTAGAGTTGTCTGCGTCAAGATCTTTGTCGTCTTCCAACTTTTTCTTATCAGCTTTCTCCGCACGAGGACAGTCTGGTTCGTGGTTCTCCATAGACCCACCGCAGTCAGGACACTTGTCCATTTCGTCCTTGGCTTCGTTCTTTGCGATCGCCTTACGACGCTTGTGCAGATACTCATCTGAAGAATCTACATCTCCGTCATTGTCGATGTCTTTGTCCATTCGATCGTCAAACTTTTTCTTGAGAGCCTTTGGGTTTACGGCATCTAGTTGCTTTTCAGTAACTTCTGCCCATAACTCGGCCATTCTTTTAATCATTATTGAGTTCATTTCTTTGTTTCTCCGGTCAGGATAAAAAATTTGTTAATATTGCACCTACAACGGTCGCAACAGTACCGACGAGTGCCCACGAAAACTTTTGCATAAATGCAACTTTTTCTACTAAAGTTGTAACGTGTGTTTCGATATTATCTATCTTCTCAGACAATCGATTCATACGTTCATGTTGTTCTGCACGACGAACTTCTAAGTCGTTCATTTTTTCTTCGACGCGAGCAAGCTGAACAATTGCTTCAGACATTCGGTCTAATTTTTGTTCAATGCGATCTAACCGTACGCCATTACTTTCCGTAGCCATCAGTTATCAACTTTCGCCCCCGCTCTCCATTGCCAACAGGACCAGTAACGTGCTTTCCACTTAGGGCCTGGATTGTCGCAATTGTGTCTTGCCCTGAAAGATTTTCTTCGATCAGGATCGTCTCTTTTAATTTCCATATTGGGATCACCAAAGGAAACCTTTACTACGTTACCTTTTTCGTTCTTAACGTAGACATAAAACTTTTTAGAACCCCCACGAACAGGATCATTCAGAGTAACCTTCTTACCCTGATATTCTGCTTCCTGTAAATCGAGTTCTTCATACAATGACTCACACTTACAGTCGATATTTTCTGATCTGTGTTCGTTAAACTTCTTCATCGCCTTCTTTCGACTTTAGATAATCTGTCGCGCTGTCCAGATAATCATTCGCTTTTGTAATCTTATTCTGAACCCACTCAGGCAAATTGTCATTGTCACCCAACATATTCATCAAGTCTTGTGCATTACGTGCGATAGTCTTGAGTTGAGTCTTCGCCATTTCCCCCTCTTGATCGTATTCGTTGGGGTCTTTTGCCTCTCGTAAATTCTTAAAATACTTCATCTATTTATACCTTATTGAATGTACATATTCAGTTCATACGAACGACCCGTGTTGTAGACCTGAACGTGTAGGTTACGTTTGGGGTTATTCGTTTTGAGAATATAACTGTTGGTCTTTCCCGTAGATGGTTTACGTGGACCAGAAGCAACCTTATCATCAATCTCTGAATCTTTGACAATCAAACCTTTCTTCTTGGCAAAGTCATACGCATGTTTCATCGCCATAGAAAAATCTTTGTGGTAGATGTCATACCCAGAAGCAGACTTGCTCGCGTCTCTCTTCTCAGCAACTCTTTTCGCTGTAGCAGTTGCGATTGCCATCTTCTTATCCATAGGCATATCAGGGTTGTCCCGTTCGATTGCCTTTGCGATCTTTTCTCTTTTCTTTAACTCAGCAGGTGTAAGTTTGCGTTCGTTCTTTGGTTTCTCACCACGCTCTTTCTTGGAGATTGCAATCGCTGCCTGTTGGGCAGGAGAGACTGCTTCACCATATGTCTCACATGGTGTCTTACCACAACCACAATTCTTACGAATTTCTTTAAAAGATTTCATGACATCACATTCTTAGCAATGGACATGACATTTGCTTTTGTTGGGTTTGGGTGACTACCAAGGTCAACAGTCTTACCGCTCTTAGTCTTTAGAGATAGAGAATAAGCGTCTTGTTTGCCACGCATACCCTTGGTGTTTCTTTTAGTAGCCGTGACAGTACCATACGGTGTCTGGAATGCTAACGCAGTGTCACCAACTGCTTCTCTCAATTCCCAGAATGTTTTCATTTCTGTGTTCTCCTTTACGGTTTTCCAACTACCACCTGCCGCTTTGTATTTCTTTGCAGCCCATCCGTTTGCGTATGCTGAGGGATAGACATCGAATTTTGCTTTTGCCTGTGCCTTGAACTTTGCCCAGAGTGCGGGGTTAGTTGGTACATTCTTTTCTTCGACTGACTCCAATGCACCATCTGGTTTGTAAGTCTCGTTTGCCAATCGCAATGCAGCCTTAACTTTAGGATGATCGGAGAGACCCTTCTTCATCTTTTCGATTCGTCTTACCGCACCCGTCATGTTACCACCCATGTCTTTAGCAATTCGAACTGCCTTGACAACTTGACGATCAGCCATGGTTGATTCGTTCATGTCTACCGATTCCTTCATACCCTTGATGTGATTGATAGCTGCTTGTTTTGCCTTGGTGAATGATTGAAAAGTCTTCCATTCTTTATCGTCAATGTAAACAACAACAGGGTCAGTCATCTTGGTGCCTTTGCGTAGATGACGGTGAGTATGGTCTTTACCATTCGCATCCTTGTAAACATAGGAAGCAATGAATTTCATCCCTGCGGGAACCTTCGACGCTTCGTTGACTGACTCCTGTGTCAATTTCTGGATTGCAGTGATTGGACTGCCATTCCCGTAAATTTTATGTTTTATAAGAAGAGCGCGTATTTCTCTACCCTCTTCTGTACTGTATGTTTTGTTAACAATCCCTTGAATGCGACTTGCTTCATCCTTTATGATTTTTTCAGCCTTGTAATCGCCACGACCCGAACTGTCTGCACGCCCCAGTTGAGTCATACGGTTTGCAATCATTGTCAATGACATAGCAATATCATCGAAGTTTTTACCCTTCTTTTTCATAAAGTCTTTGTATGCTGCTCTGATCTTATTGACATTTGTCGCAGACGCTTCGTTCATGTCTACCGATTCCTTTTTATCTGTTTTTACCATGATGGGTTTGTTCCCAGTTCCAGGCCGATCCGCCATAGGATCTTGTCTTCTCTTACGTCGCGCAGATGATGCACGATCTTTCTTACTCATTGAGTATGCCTTTGAACGAGGCATACACTTAGGTTTGCCTTCGCCCGGTTCACGAGCACAATCACCCTTGATTTCTCCGTCAGTACCGACTCGAACCCAATCACCCTTCTTGCCCTTACCGAACCACTTGCGTAGATCCTCTAACTTAGTCTCCGCCATTGAGTTGACCCTTGTGTTTGACGTACCCACGCTTCACATCTTTCTTCTTGTCCTTGTGCGTTGCGGGTTTGTTGAACTTGTTCAGATTCTTTGCAACAGGGTTACCCTTTGCTTCTCTTGTCTCGTCTTCTCGATTCTTACGACGTGCACGAGCAAGTCTCGCACGAGCAATCATAGATTTAAATTTTTCGCTATCTCGTTCCTGTTCACGGTCGATTGACTGACGAGCAATATCAACTTCATCCTTTGCTTCGTTTGGGGTCATCTTCTTCGCTTTCTTTACAGAAGCGTCAGTTCCCCACTCAGGTTGATTTTCTTCTTGTTGAAGACTAGGGTAATTCAGAAGGTGTTTTGGCATCGCACCAGATTTAACCATATCCCGCAACACTTTGTCAATGGTGCGAATATCAAGGTTAGTCATCTGTGCGACCTTGTGAAGATTTCTGTTTGCTTGGCCTGGATTTTTCTTACGCATGTCTAAAAACAATCTGACTGCTCTTTCATACTTCTTCTTGTTTTTATTGCGATCAAAGAATGTCTTGATTAGATCACTCGTACTCATCTCTTCAATTCGTTGAACATCATCTAACCAATGTCTGCGAACACCTTCACCAATATCAACAATAACGTAATTAGTCCCAAGGCGATGTATAGTCCCTGTTTCGCCAGATCTGATTCGGACTTGGTCTCCTTCATTAAATAGTTCCCCTTCAATGTACTTTTCACGTGTTTCAGATACAGGTTCAAAGTTTACTTTGTTCTTAAACTCTTTAGTTTCTTTGAGACCCATACCAACGCGAAGATCATTGAACAGTTTCTTGGCGTCTTTGTTAGACATACTATTCGGCAGACCTTGAGAAAATTGAGTAAAATCATTTTTCTTTGCGGCTTCACGTTGGACTGTTGCAGACATTCCTTGTTCTGCATCGCCATCTGGATCACGGGAACCCGATGAAATGACGTTGATCTTCTCAAAGTTATAGAAACCGTGACGACCCTTCTGTCCGTTGTACTTTTTTAACAGGGTGGTGAATTCTGTGTGACGATCTTCTCCCACAACCATGTTAATCTTGTTGTATCCTTGTTCGTACAATTTAGACGCAACGTCCATCGGAGTTCTTGATTTTTTATCCATGATGACGTTACGTGCATGTTTTGGAAACATCTTACGAACGTACTTAATCTTTTGTTCAAAAGAAAGAGGATTCTTGCGAGCATCCTGTGACTGCGACAGGTAAACCTTATACGGAGACTTTCCAGCCTTCGCGGACATGACATTCATCAACTTACCATGACCAATGTGAGGCGGATTCATACGCCCAAACGTGAAGTATACTTCGCGTTCTTCTTCAACTAAGTACTGACTAAATGATGGTACGAGTTTCATTATCTTGCCTTATCCGCCTTTCTCACTTGTGGTATTAACTTGCGTGTAATCGCAGCAACACGACCTTTCATCTTAACAATCTTTGATTCAATCTCTTTGCGTCGGGCAGGACTTAACTCACTACGACTCATTCCTTTAGTGAGTTTTTGGAATATTTGATTTCTAGCTTGTCTCTGTGCGCGTTTCAAAATGACATCTTGCGTTGCAGTTTTTTGCATCGCACGCTTGCGTCCCATTTTGATTTTTGCTTTATTTCTTTTCATCGCACGAGCGAGAGCGCGACGACCTTGCATACTCAATGCTTCGGAAGTGTCAATTGATCTTCGTCGTCTTTTGATACGGTGGGCGATATATTCATCGTAACCACCTGAGTAGTCGACTGATATAAAGTCTTTAAAAGAAAGCGGTTTTGCCACTTTTCCTCCTATTGGATTTCTGCCATTATTCGAATACAAAGGATAGAAAGTTAATAACAAGTTCTATCATTCACTACCATTTACATAATATTTATACAAATTTTATTTTTAATTGTCTACTAAAATTAAGTCAAATGTTGCACTAACTTGAGTCGCTTGACCAGCAACCACATCTACTTTTAGATCCGTTTTCTCTTCAAACTTCAAGGGAACAGGGTATTCGATATCAAGACTCTGACCTCCCGCGGCATTGAAGTTGGCTTTAATGTTAAATGTACCACCAGTTGGACGCGCAAACAAACGATAAGTCATTCTAGAGTTAGTTGATGCCTTATCTGATCCCATATGCAATGTTAAAAGATATGCAGTTTTACCAGCAGGCACAGTATATACAGACATTAGAGTTTGTCCTAACCCATCAAGAATTTTAGCTGCAACTGTACCACTTTGTGATATATTGATATCTTGACCATTTGCAGTACTGACCATACGTGCACGAAATACACGAGAAAATACTGTCGATCCAGATGATCCAATGTTAATAGTTTCAGTAACAGAATTGTAACTCGCGTCTAAACCTTGAACTTCAACTGCTTCACCATTATCACTCGTATCGTCAGCACCAGCAAGAGTAAGTACACTGTTTGCTGGATATGGATAAGTTGTTGTTCCGCTATTACCATCCCAAACTGTACCAGCAGTCACATCACCGTCCGTTGCGCCAAATTTATTGATATGAGAATATCCAGTTACCTCGCCCGCGGCAATCGGAATATTCGAAGCACTACCAAACGAGTTGATGATATTTCCGTTCTGGTCAGCCAACATGATAACTTCATGTAGGTCAAAGTTCCTCTGTCCATAATGATTTTGCCTTTGTACACTGTACTGTGCCATTTTTTTTTATTCCTCAGCGTATTTGTGATTTACCTCTGCATGTTTTTGTTCATCATTACGAATACAAACCAACATATCATACAATGTTGCATCTGGTCTCATGTTATAATATTCTATAGCAATTTGAGGTGCGAGTGTTGTATCGTCAATCACACCTTTTCGAATTAATTCTAAGTATTTATCATAACTTCTGACTGCTTCCTCTTCGAAACAGGCTGTCATCTTATGTGCCAGTTTTGGAGACAACATATACAATACAAGATAGTAGTGCCAAAATACAAATTGAATGAACACCACTAATATTCTTTCGAAAACATTTGGTTTAACGATCTCCATCATGAACATCAAATGTTTACGTTCATTTTCAGCCTCTGCAAGTAACTCATGAATCTTCGCGCCATTCCCACGTTCCATTTTGCGAAGACTTCGTAGGTGTGTCAACATACCACCCACCATGCCTGGCACTCCCGCCACGGTTTCTAAAATAAGGGCGCGTCGATCATAACGTTGTCGAAAATAAATGTCCGCAAAAAAACGAAACATCTTAGTTAATAGTCTTGCAAGTCTGTCTTTCATATCATTTTAACCCATTGAATTTAATTGCTAAGTTGAACCCCTGAGCTATCTTGTTATTCGGTTCGGGTTGGTTGGTTCTTATCGACATCTTCATTGTAAGTTTTTCTTTTTTATTTGTGAGTTCGATGAACCATTCTTGTTTTGAACTCGTAGACTTTTTTGCAGTAATTTTATCAGTTTTTGGCAAAAAAAGTTCTAACTTATCTTCATCTGTCACCATCTTATAGTTGCGTCCAAATGCCTTTACAACCACTAGCGGAACATTTTCGTCTTTCTTCAAAACCTGTTTGACAATGTAATCTTTTGTATCTGCTAAATTTTTATTCACAGCGTCTACAACGGCAGTTCTACACATTTCTAGCATTTTATCATACAACATGTCATACGTTTTTGGATCATTTTCTTTGAACGTCAAGATAGACTCGATCGAGTCTTTCTTGTTAGTTCTGTCTGCCCATTGTCTAGGTAATCCTATCTTAGAATGAATCTCATTGTAGACTGCATTCTGAAGTTTCATTTTATCTTGTTGACGATTATAGTCGTCAAACATCTTATTTACATAGGTGTTTAACTGAGGTTCTGCGGTCCTTTCACCACCTGCTTTCAGTGACACACCCAACCACGTTTTGTTTTTAAACTGAACAAATAAATCACCCTTATGGTTGACGTTGATGCCTTCTGGTTTTGCACGATAAGCAAAGTAGACCTGTTTGATCTTTGACTTAGAGTCGAGATCATAAAGATAGTTTAAAATAGCAATTGCATTGTCCATCTTCTCTTCGAACTTCGAAGATGAGGGCATGTCTTGAATAAATTTATGACCCGCAGTTTTATCTTGAGCATTCAAGTAACAACCGTACTTGTTACCCGTTGGTATCGATTCCATAAGAAATTTATGAAACTTATGTACGTCTGTGAACTTCTTGTTTGCCATAAAGGCAATTGCTGGGGCAAGTTCTGTGATTGTAGAGTTAAGAGTCGTCTCACTCATACCTCCCGACAAGGGTTTGTAAATTATCTGAACCCTTGTGCCCTTATAGGGTATGATCGTACTTCCTGTCGAACCACCTGAACGATCTTGTGTGACAGTATAATTCTTCTTAGTAAGTTTCTCTTCGATTTTTTGTTTTACGCTAGATCGATCATCTCTAGGCGCACGAACAACCAACGTTGCAGTCTTTGAGTTTTGTTTTGAAACCGTATACACATACGGAGCAATGCACTTTTTCAATGCATCCTCTTCTCGCGTTGTGATACGACTTATTCTCATGTTATTCTCCAAGTAATCCATACTATTTATAATAACACGAAAAAAAGGGAGCGTAAAGCCCCCAAAGAGAGAGAAATGGAGCGGAGTGGAGGCATTGCACCTCCCACTGGTGAGGGGAACTCACAGTCCGGCTATCAACTCCGCATAAAAGTTGTCATACATGTTAAACGCACTTGAATGAACATTCTCTAACCAAGCAGATCGTGCCTTCATGGCATCAAGTAGGTCACGCATTTCAATTCGCCATGTTGACCACATCTGAGGATCTTCCTTCTTGATACTCTTCGCGTTGTGCATTATGTCTAGTGTCTTGATAAATCGAACAACTGAGGGAGCAAGTGCAAGTCGCGCACGATCTAATGCCTTACGTTGTGCACGGTCACCAACAAACGATTCGGGTTTGGTCAGATACCAAACGTACTCTGCAACCTTATCTCCAAACTTACTTTGAATCTCTTCGATTGTAACGTCACAATCTTCTACAGTGTCGTGTAAAATTGCAGCGTACAATGCATTAGTATCTACACTTTCCGCATACGTCTGATACATAAGACCTACCGCAAGCACATGTTCAACATAGGGTTCACCTGTGTACTTGCGGACTTGCCCTTCATGGGCTCGTCGCGCAAAACTCTTTGTCTGTTCTAAAAAACTATCCATAATTTCCATAAAATTCACCAGTAGTGATGCCATCGTAAATACTTTTCTTTTCGATGACACGTCCGTTCAAGTAACCACGCAGGGGACGACCTGCCTGTGTGATGACCATAGTCACCCCACGAGAACCTATATTATAGTCGATCTCACGATCAAACGCAACAGCAACTGACTGAAAATCTTGGTACTTTTTCACACATACTTTCGACCCATTACGTTGAACATGAAGTTCAAACTCTCGCAACTTTTCTTCCTGCTTCTTGAGTTCATAAAAGTCATTCGCATATTCACTGCACTTTGCGAGAGTGACGCGCTTTACACGTCGCTCTCCAGACTCATCGAGAATGAACCGTCGAACCTCCGACGGTATCTCATCATATGAACAGTAGTGGATTTTGGGTTCCGGAATGTCTATCAACATTACGCTACCTCCGCCATTTCAAGTGCGAGGTTCATCGCCTTGAGTTTCTTGGACTGGTTTGCACCGAACCATGCAGACTGCATACGAGTGTCAGCGTTGCGACCCAACTCGTGGTCAGTCATGTAAGTGACTGCGTTGACTGCGTTCCAGTATGAACCCATCGCGAAGTTTGCGCCAGGCTGAGTCTCAAGGACATCGTAGGTTCGCTTCGCAGTGCGAGACAAATCGTTGTAGGTCTTGACCTCAACACTCTTGTCTGCGATTGGGAACACGTTGTTGAAGAACTGAACCAAGTTCTCTTCAGTCACTCGCTTCTTCGCGAGGAACCGTGCAGCCTCTTTGTACTGCGCGAACTTCTCGTGTGCAATACCCAACTGATCCTTGACCATCTGTGGGTCAAACTTGCGGCGATGATTCAGTGCGACCTCGTTCTTTGCCTTCGTTGAGAGAGACATCGTCAAA
>Ga0213866_10001375_pt1 | contig 18056 bp, 18 predicted proteins | sample PICome_11_FD_160079 | JGI IMG/M metagenome (GOLD analysis project Ga0213866, IMG submission 160079) | Coastal seawater microbial communities near Pivers Island, North Carolina, United States - PICO284 | ecosystem: Environmental > Aquatic > Marine > Coastal | place: USA: North Carolina...
TATCCACTCAGATCAGCAAGATTTAGCCATTGTGAACCCACTTGGCGAACTATTATCTGTTAAAATCCAGACATGCTTGAAAATGTTAATCTTCAATCGACAGCGCAGCAGAATCTCTATCGCTTAAGCTTGATTCGCGGTGTCGCCCTGCTGGGACAGTTTATCGGTCTAGCCTATTTCTCGGTGCTTGACCCTATTGGTTTACCAGTGGCCGCTATAGGTCTGATTTTGGCCGTCTATGGCTCTATAACAGCTGCTACTTTCCAGCGCAGTCGCATGGATATACCCATCACTGATCGCGAATTCTCTATTCATCTGCTGGTGGATATCGTATTTTTTTCAATGTTATTGTTTTTGAGCGGCGGTGCCTCTAATCCGTTTATCTCCTACTTTTTAATACCGATCAGTATCGCTGCCATTACCCTGTCTCGCTCACATACAGCAGTTATCGCTCTAGTTGCTCTGGCAGCCTACAGTCTACTGGTGTTCCATAGCCTGCCCCTGGAAGCCATTGCACCCAGCCATCATCACTCGGAGATGCCAGAGAACAACCTGCATGTTCTGGGGATGTGGGCGAACTTTGCGGTCAGTGCAGCCATCATTACCTACTTTATCAGCCAAATGGCCTCGACCCTAAAACTGCACCAACAGCGGATTGCCGAGCAGCGCGAGGCACAGCTGCGCGATGACCAATTACTGGCCGTGGGGACCCTAGCAGCAGGCACTGCCCATGAACTGGGTACACCTTTAAATACTATGCAGTTAACGGTTGATGAAATGCTGACACTGCCGGACTGCCAATCCCAAGATGACTTGGTGTTGCTGCGCCAGCAAATTGATCAATGTCGCACCACCCTTAAACAGCTGCGGACCACTGCCGAGCAATCGGCTTCCAGAGATTTTCCAGAGCAATCGCTGCACGGTTACTTCAACTCGCTGTTTGAGCGCTGGCAGTTGATGCGACCCGCACTCAAAGCTGAGATTCACTATAAAGAGACTGAGGTATCAGCACCGCAAGTTAAGTTCCATCCCAGCATTGCCCAATCGATATTGAATTTGCTCAATAATGCCGCAGATGCGAGCCCTGAAGCAGTGACTGTTGAACTTAGCTGGTCTCAGCATTGGATTGAGATTGCTATCGGCGATCGCGGCCCAGGTATAAGCCCTGAAGCCATCGATGGAGAGACGGCCTTCAGTTCTAACAAGGCCGATGGCTTAGGTCTGGGATTGTTTCTCTCCCAGACTGTGATGGCGAGATACGGCGGGTCAGTGAATTACCAAGATCAGATTGATGGCGGTACGCTGACGATTTTAAAGTTGCCAACAGCTATAAGTCACAGTATCGGAACTGATAGATGAACTACCTTTTAGTTGACGATAATCCAGCGTTTATTGGCGCCCTGTCTCGCTCGCTGAATCGCCGAGGACATAACATTCACTGCGCAACAAACGGTGAGCAAGCACTGGATTACTGCCATTCGATCAGCCTAGACCGTGTGGTATTAGATTTAAAGCTAGCCGGTGAGTCGGGCTTAACGATTCTCAAGGCCATTAAACGTGCACAGCCAACCGCTGAGGTGTTGATTCTCACCGGCTACTCCAGCATCTCCACTGCTGTGGAAGCGATTAAGTTAGGCGCGGTCAACTACCTGTCCAAACCGGCCTCCGCAGATCAAATTATCGCCAGTTTCAGCGACTCAGCCCCACAAGAAAAGGACACTACAGCGATCTCGACCCCTTCTATTAACAGGCTAGAATGGGAGCATATTCAAAGAGTTATGGAAGATAATAAAGGCAACATCTCGGCTAGCGCAAGAAGCCTGGGTATGCACCGGCGAACCTTGCAACGCAAACTTAAGAAGCGGCCTGTTAAAAGCTAAATCAACTCACCTCATTTTTTTTGGCCGTCAATAATTCCGCGCACTGCCGTGGGTATATCAGCAGGAATCACCACGATTTTAGCGTTAGAGGATGATGACATATCTTTAATCGCACTAATATACTGCTCCCCCAACAGGTACATAGCGGGAAGCTCTTTATCCTGAATCGCCTCATTGACTTTACTGAGCGCGGTTTTAGTGGCTTCCGCCAGCACCACCTGAGCCTCGGCATCGCGTCTTGAGGCTTCAAGGCGACCATCGGCCTCGAGAATAGCTGCGGTCTTTTCACCATCCGCCCTGGTCACAGTAGCGCGCCGCTGACGCTCTGCAGCTGCTTGCTCTTCCATTGCCTGCTGCATGGTCCCAGATGGATTGATATCCTGAATTTCGACAGTTTTGAGGGTAATACCCCAATCGGCTATGTCACCGGATATGGAGTCTTTTAATTTGGCTTTAATTTGATCTCTGGAGGACAGCGCATCATCCAAAGCCATCTCCCCGACAATTGAACGCAGGGACGTCTGCACCAAAGTACGAATAGCCAGCTCATAGTCCTCAACGCCATAAACCGCTTTTTCTGGGGAGAGTATATTAATGTAGGCAACTGCATTGGCAATAATGACCACATTGTCGAGGGTAATTACCTCCTGAGATGGGATGTCCAACACTATATCCTTGGTGGTTGCTTTAAAGGACACAGAGTCCACATAGGGGACAATTAGATTGAGACCTGGCGCGAGAGACCTGTGATATTTGCCAAGCCGTTGCACTACCCATTTAGAGCCCTGAGGCACCATTTTAATCCCCTTGAAAAGGGTGATGACAACCAGCAGTAAAATAAACCCGAAAACCATAAGACCTTCCATAGAAACACTCCTCTCAAATATATTTATTCAACAATTTAATCTAGCGACCTAATCAATCAATTTGGCGACCACCAAGTGGTCACCGGAGATTTCTTTCACAAAGAGACGGTCGCCCAATCGAACATTCTCTTCACAGACAAACTCCCACTCATCACAACCCAATACGGCGGTAGTAAAGCGCAATTTACCTTTGGTCGTTGCGGTGGGCAGTTTGATTACCTGCCCGCCCTCACCCACCGATGACTGTCTGGCTAGTTCGCGATTGTTGCGATCCTCGGCTCTGGGCTTTATCAGCCAAAACCATAAGATGGCAAAGGTTACTGAGGTCACCGTCCACAGCAGAATTTGAAAACTTAATTCCACCTTAATTATAGTCATTAACAGGCCCACAACCAGCGCGCCTAGACCAAACCAAAGAATAGTAAAACTTGGGATAAAGATCTCACCAATGATCAGCATAATCCCCAGTACCAGCCAGTGCCAATAGACGGTTTGAATGTCCATATTAAAGCCCTCGTTTGTCGCTCAGAATCTGTTTAGATTGCCAATCATAACCTATCCATTTACAAAATTGCGCGCTCTGCCCATTATCACAGCATCTTCGCGACCTTGGTTGTTGCTGTAGTAATTCGAACGCCGGCCAATTTCAGCAAATCCCAGCCCCTGGTAAAGACGAAGGGCGCGGTAGTTTGTGACTCTAACTTCTAGGTAAAACGCCTCGATAACAGGGGGTGCAGATTGGATTAGCCAGCGAAGAAAAGTGCCTGCTAAACCCTGCCCCTGTCTTTCGGGGTGGATGGCAATATTATGCAACTCTGCCTGATCGGCCACTAGCACCAACACGGCGAAACCGATAACTGACTGCTTTTCCCGCAGCACAACGGTATCAGCCATTGCATTTTTAATCTGATCGGGACTCCAGGGACTAATCGCTACGCTCTGCTCAATAGCCAGCACCTCAGGAAGATCATCTGCGGACATTTCCCGAAGCTGTAATCCGTTGTCCTGCAGCGCTATATTGGCCTTGGCAAGATTCAAGCTGAGGGATGCGCTCATAGCTATGGGTGCTCAGCCGGCGCCCGTGGATTTCAGATACCTACGGATAATTCCCCAAGCCTCACGCTTAAAGGCCTGATCTGCCAACATCTCCTGCAGCGAGGGAACCTGTAGCGCAGTGAGATTTGCTGTTACCGTCAGCAGCCCCTCATCCACATCAGAAAGTTGCTCTGCCGATAGCAGCCAGTCGCCTGCAGATTTCCCCAGCAATAACAGGGTTTTTGTTGACCTACTGTCAGCTCTAGCCTTGATCAGGGTAGACAAATACTCTCTTGCCTCGAGCTCACCCCCCTGCATATTTCTGTGGGGAGGCCAGCTGATCAACTCAAATTGCGGCAATGTGGCTATTTTCTGACCCATAGCCTTCACTATATTGGCGAGTAGGGATACCTGCTGCTGATCTGGCAGATCACCGTTCACAGCAGTGCAAATTAGCAAGTCATCTGCTGGCTGCCAGAGAGCGAGAGACCATTCGACAGCTACTGACCTAGACTGGCTTGGAGCCGCTTCCTGTTCACCAGCATTCTCAGTAGTGACCTCCGATTGATTGTTAAGCAATTTGTCCGCGATTTCAGCGGCTTGGCTAGCCACTTGAGTCTCAGTAGCCACTGTTTTGCCCTCCGTACTCACAGCTTTGCCAAGTTGCTCACTACCATCGGGCTGTTGCGGATCCTCAAGTTCTCTGGGCAAATACTGAACAATGCCCAGCATCTGTAAATACTGGGCACGGGTTTTCGCCTCAGAGATGGTCGACAAAAGCCTTAAACTCCGCCTAGCTGAGGATGCAGCCTACCCGGATTGCGCATTAGTGTCAGCGCATGCAGATAGGCCTTGGCGCTGGCCACCAGAATATCAGTATCAGCACCCTGACCATTGATAATCCGACCCTGCTTTTCTAACCGAACGGTAACCTCACCCTGGGAGTCAGTGCCTTGAGTAACTGCATTGACTGAGTATAGCTGCAGGTGGGTCTCACTGTTGATCAGTTTCTCAATGGCATTAAATATAGCGTCTACTGCACCGTCACCCTGAGCCTCTGAGTCGTGCTCACTGCCGTTGTAACGAATACGGATTTGCGCCCTGGGCAACTGCCCCGATTTGCTCAAAACCTCAAGATTTACCAAGCTGAGGGCATCCTCCTCAGTACCGATTTGCAAATCGGATACTAGCGCCTGCAAGTCCTCATCGAAGATTTCACGTTTTTTGTCGGCTAAATCTTTAAATCGAGTAAACGCTTGATTTAACGCTTCCTTACTGTCAAAGGTAATGCCCAGTTCCTCGAGGCGGCTAGCAAAAGCCGCGCGACCGGACAGCTTACCCAGAGACAACTTATTGGTGCTCCAGCCCACATCTTCGGCTTTCATTATCTCGTAGGTCTCACGGAATTTTAGAATGCCGTCCTGATGAATGCCCGACTCATGGGCAAAGGCGTTGGCGCCGACGATCGCCTTGTTGGGCTGGACCGGAAATCCGGTAATACTGGATACCAGGCGCGAAGCCGCCACAATCTGTGGCGTATCAATCTGTGTCTCAACCGGAAATACATCCTTGCGCGTGCGGATCGCCATCACCAACTCCTCAAGCGAGGCATTGCCAGCCCTTTCACCCAGACCGTTAATAGTGCATTCAACCTGTCTGGCACCGGCTTTTACAGCGGATAGGCTGTTGGCCACCGCCAATCCCAAATCATTGTGACAGTGCACCGAGAATACTGCACGGTCGGCATTGGGCACTGCATTGATCAGACGCTGAATCATCGCCCCATACTCTTCCGGATCCGCATAGCCCACTGTGTCAGGTAAATTGATGGTTGCCGCCCCGGCATCGATCACCGCCTCGGTAATACGGCACATAAAATCAAACTCTGTGCGACTGGCATCCTCCAGTGAGAACTCGACATCATCGATCAGACCACGAGCGATCTTAACTGCACCCACAGCCTGCTCTAACACCTGTTCTGGCTGCATTTGCAATTTGTATTTCATATGAATCGGCGAGGTGGCAATAAAGGTGTGAATGCGACCCGCATTGGCGCCTTTCAGTGCCTCAGCAGCCCTTTCAATATCCCCACTTATAGCTCGCGACAGACTGCAGATACGACTGTCTGTAACCGATCTGGCAATCGCCTGAATCGCCTCAAAGTCGCCCTGGCTGGAGATAGCAAAACCCGCTTCGATAACATCCACACGCAACTTTTCCAGCGCTTTGGCAATGCGAACTTTTTCATCTTTGGTCATGGATGCGCCGGGGCTCTGCTCGCCATCGCGCAATGTTGTATCAAAAATTACTAATTTGTCTTTTGATTGCATTTTGTATTCCTACTTGCAGACCCTAAAGCTACCTTGGTCTTCCCTAATCAATTGTAAAACGAATTTGCACCCAGTGCGCAGTGAATTTGCACAATTTAGGCGCAGTACAGATTATTTTATAGATAGAGTAATAGATGCCCCTCAGGGCAGGAGGAACAGAACGGCACAGCAAAGCGCAACGAAAGGCACTGAAATTGCTGGGATTAGTGTGGCTCGAACTATATTCATAAGCGGCAAAGTTAACAGACCACCCTGTTAATGTCGAGTGATTTGTCAATCTGACAGCTCTTTTTGACCCAGATTATTATGGCTATTTGGCGAAAAACCGTTGATTGACTACCCGATGCCACGGAATTTCTTCCAACCTAGTAAAAAAACGGGATAGACTGCAAAACCAATTGCCATTAGAAACAAAATGCGTGGCGGATCAAGGGTTACAACCACCAAACTCATTGCAATTGAAAGGATAACCACAAATGGCACCCTGCCTCGCATATCCACCTGTTTGAAACTGGGATAGGCAAAATTGGATACCATCAGCAGTCCGGCAGCTGCTGTTAATACCGCAGCTATTCCAGAGAACAGCATTGATTGCTGGAGCCCCTGAACAGACCAGATATACCCCGCAACCAGTGCCGCCGCTGCAGGACTGGGCAGACCAGAAAAATGTTTGCTGTCAGCGGCTGACGACTGCACATTAAAGCGCGCTAGGCGCAGTGCCGCACAGGAGGCATAGACAAAGGCGGCAGCCACACCCAAGTTACCCAGTCCAGTCAAGCACCCGCCATAGACCACCACTGCCGGGGCAATGCCAAAGGAAACCATATCGGAGAGACTGTCATATTGAACCCCAAATTCACTTTGGGTATTGGTCATGCGCGCAACTCGACCATCGAGGCCATCAAAGATCATCGCCGCAAATATAGCGATTGCTGAAAGCTCATAACGACCACTAAATGCCAGTAGTACGGCGTAAAACCCACTGAATAGTGCGCCAGTAGTCAGAACATTGGGTAATAGATAAATCCCCTTTTTGGTTGAGGTATTGTCCACACTCGAGGTCGATGAGGCGTCCTCAAGATTTACCACTTTCTGCGGTTCGCTCTGTTTTTTCATATTAACCACTCAGCTCTGAGACTTGAAGGCAATCACTCGGACTGCAAATATTTATCTTTAAGCTTTTCAATATCTTGACTAGACATTCCCAGCCCCTGCACCAGGTAATTTTGAATATTGCCATAGCTTTGATCAATCGCATCCAAAAAGCCGTTGATATTGTCTGCATGCACCGAGCAGTAGGGAATCAACCAAGAGCGATCCCACTTTTCCACCCCAGCATCACGCAGATGGCCTTCAACTATATCAATCAGCTTATCCGAATTATAGTACTCCAAAGTCAGCAGATAGTCCTCAACAATAGTCCGCCGCGGGATGTCCAGCGCCGCGAGAACAAGCGCCGCAGCCATACCCGTTCGATCCTTTCCCGCAGAGCAGTGAAAAACATCTACTCCGCCATCAGTATCAACTAAATACCGCATAAATCGACTATAGGCTGGAATAACTGACTCAATACAGTTGCGGTAAGAATTTACTACCAGGTGATGGGAGGTCTCAGCGGATAGCGCTCCCTCAGCGAGAAATTCCCAAAATCTCGATATATCACCAATAGACATTTGGTAGTCATCGACAATCTCTGCGCGCACTGGCCGAGTTGGAGACTGGGATTGTTCATCCTCGCGGCGGAAATCATGGACGCGACTGACACCTATAGCCGCCAGCGAATCCAGATCTGTATCGGTGAGCGCCGCCAAATGCCCGCAACGCAGTAATTTTCGCCACTTGAGGGTACGTCCATCGCGACTGCGATAACCACCCAGATCGCGAAAATTAATACCGCCATCCAAGGGGACTAATCTTGAAAAGGTTTTATTTTCCATTATCGGACCCTTGTATCCATTAGCTGAGGTCTCAATTTAATAAAACGGCCCAGTAAAGGGCCGTAATAAATCAATTCCACCAAACGAAGGTTTTTAGTTTTTGTCCTTGTCCACCAGGGCATTCTGAGTGATCCAAGGCATCATCGAGCGCAACTCAGCACCCACCTTTTCAATCGGGTGAGCAGCATTATTGCGTCGGTAGGCAGTCATTGATGGATAGTTTAACGCACCCTCAGAGATAAACTTCTTGGCGTACTCACCATTTTGTATATCCTGCAGAGCACTGCGCATAGCGGCGCGGGACTCATCATTGATAACCTTTGGCCCGGTCACATACTCGCCGTATTCAGCATTGTTGGAGATCGAGTAGTTCATATTGGCAATACCGCCCTGATACATGAGGTCAACGATTAACTTGAGCTCATGGAGGCATTCAAAATAGGCCATCTCCGGCGCATAACCCGCTTCTGTCAGGGTTTCAAAACCGGCCTTAACCAGCTCTACTGCACCGCCACAAAGCACTGCCTGCTCACCGAATAGGTCGGTTTCAGTTTCATCTTTAAAGGTAGTCTCTATGATTCCAGTGCGACCGCCACCGACGCCTGAAGCGTAGGACATAGCCACAGATTTTGCATTACCTGATGCGTCTTGATAAACCGCCACCAGATCGGGAATACCACCGCCATTCACAAACTCATTGCGCACGGTATGACCGGGTGCCTTGGGAGCAATCATAATCACATCCAAATCGGCACGGGGAACAATCTGGTTATAGTGGATGGCAAAACCGTGGGCAAAGGCCAGCGTGGCGCCCTGCTTCAAGTTGGGCTCCAACTCTTCTCTGTACAACTGCGATTGGAACTCGTCGGGTGTGAGAACCATTACCAAATCTGCTCCGGCTACTGCACTGGGCACCTCGGCCACTTTGAGCCCAGCGGCCTCTGCTTTGGCGACAGAGGAAGAACCTGAGCGCAGTCCAACAGTCACATCAACACCGGAATCTTTGAGATTGTTGGCGTGGGCATGACCCTGAGAACCGTAACCTATAATTGAAACTTTCATCCCCTGAATAATTGAGAGATCACAGTCTTTGTCGTAATAAACTTGCATCGATTTCACCTAGTTAATAGTTAAACACGTAAAAATTTGTCACCACGAGAGATACCAGAAACACCGCTTCTGACTACCTCCATAACACCTATTTCGCGAACCGCTTCAATAAAGGCGTCTAGTTTGTCGCTGTCGCCAGCCAGTTGTACCGTGTAGGTCGAGGATGTCACATCAATAACATGGCCGCGAAATATCTCCACGCAACTCTTTAATTCGTTGCGCACCTCGTTACCCACCGCCTTTATCTTGACCAGCATCAGCTCGCGCTCAATATGCGCACCCACAGTCAGATCCACTACTTTAATTGTGTCGATCAGTTTGTGCAGCTGCTTGACCATCTGCTCTGCCATTTCGTCATCTCCCTGCGTGGTCAGGGTCAGACGAGACAGGGTATCATCATCGGTAGGAGCAACTGTCAGAGTGTCGATATTATAACCTCTCTGGGCAAACAATCCGACTACTCGCGAAAGCGCACCAGACTCGTTTTCTAACAATATGGAAATAATGCGTTTCATTAGGTTTTCTCCGTCTTGCTAAGCCACAAATCGCGCATCGAGCCCCCGGGCACCTGCATCGGGTAAACATGCTCGGCTTGATCGACACAGATATCCATAAATACCACGCGGTCTCGCAACTCAAAGCACTCGCGCATTTTTGCTTCCAAGTCCTCGTATCTGGTCACTTTCATACCCACATGGCCATAGGCTTCGGCCAGGGCGACAAAATCCGGCAGAGATTCCTCATACAGACTCTGAGAATAGCGGCTGCTGTAGTTCATATCCTGCCACTGACGCACCATTCCCAATGCCGAATTATTGAGACTGATAATCTTAATGGGCAACTTGTACTGGCTACAGGTGGATAGCTCTTGTATACACATCTGAATACTTCCCTCACCTGTGACACAGGCCACCGGCGCATCTGGAAATGCTAACTGCACACCCATAGCCGCTGGCAGACCAAAGCCCATAGTTCCCAAACCACCGGAATTGATCCATCGCCGGGGTTTATCAAACAAATAATACTGGGCGGCAAACATCTGGTGCTGTCCCACATCAGAGGTGACAAAAGCCTGTCCATCGGTAACCTGATACAAGGTTTTGATAACATCCTGTGGCTTTATCAAATCGCCACCACTGGGCGCATAGCGATTTGCCGTATAGATTCCCTTGTCATCCCGCCACTGGTTAATCTGTGCCCACCAATTCGCCAGCGCCTCTTTATCAGGCTCCGCTTCGAGCTCATCAGCGATGATCGACATTTCTTTAAGCACAGCACTACAGGTGCCGACAATTGGTATATGGGCATTAATATTCTTTGAAATCGATGTGGGATCTACATCTACATGGATAATCGTCGCTGACGGACAGAACTTTTCCAAGTCATTGGTCACCCGATCATCAAAGCGCGCACCCACCGCAAATATCACATCCGCATGGTGCATTGCGGTATTGGCCTCGTAGGTACCATGCATCCCCAACATACCCAGATACTGGGTGTCAGTAGCCGGATATCCACCAAGCCCCATCAGCGTGTTAGTCACTGGGAAGTTAAGCTTCTGCGCCAATTGGGTTAACTGTTCAGCCGCGTTATCCAAAATAATACCGCCGCCGGTGTAGATCACCGGACGCTTGGCTTCCACCAGTGTTTTAACGGCGCGACGAATCTGTCCTCGGTGCCCCTTATCGGTGGGCTGGTAGGACCTCATCTTGATATTGGCTGGCCATTTGTAGGCGATCTTGTAGTCGGGATCAGTCACATCTTTGGGAATATCGACAACTACAGGGCCGGGTCTGCCAGTTGAGGCAATATAGTAAGCCTTGGCAATGGTTTCAGCGATTTCCTCCGTACGAGTCACCAGGAAGCTATGCTTCACGATAGGACGAGAAACGCCCACCATATCGGTCTCTTGAAAGGCATCTTGGCCGATTTTGCTCATGGCAACTTGACCGGAGATCACTACCATGGGAACTGAATCCATATAGGCAGTGGCAATCCCAGTAATCGCATTGGTTGCCCCGGGCCCCGAAGTAACCAGAACTGTACCCACTTTGCCAGTAGAGCGAGAAAAACCGTCCGCCGCATGGACTGCAGCCTGCTCGTGGCGAACTAAAAGGTGATGGACATCATCTTGACGAAAAAGGGCATCGTAGATATGTAGCGCTGCACCGCCCGGATAACCCCAGACAGTTTCAACGCCTGCATCTTTGAGGGCGCGAATAACGATTTCACCGCCAGACATCATGGTTGGCATTTGCTGTTCCTCCTATGTTTTAGGGACCACTCCCAGGGGCAACACAGATTGGAACATCGCAAGGGATACCGCTATGGCGGTTGTAGACAGTCACACCGATAAGTGCCTTGACTGTTTGTAGTGCTAGGGTAGTAACACTATCTCTTTTGATGACCAGTGACATGGGTTGTGCCTACCTGGTACTTGGACAAAATCAGCCTAGTTCTGGCCGAATTGGGCGCAATCTACCAGTTTTACAGCATTAGTCAACCCTAATTTTAGGATGATCAGTGGCTTATGTAGTCCCGATTGGGCATTAAAGTTAGATTATTGGTGGATTTTTAGTGGGGTTGCCGACCCCTGCACTTCTTTCATTACAATTATTTTGCTTTTAAGTATGGGCATAAAATCCCTAGAACAGATAGAACTGCCGCCGCATCTCCCGTAGCATTAAACTGCTAGAAGAAAAGCGTGAGAGTCATTTTTATATGATCATCAGCGGTCAGGCCCTGCAGAACATCCCGCGGATCATCCGTATTAAAAACTCGCGCCTGCAGCGAAAATTTTGAACCCTTAAAAGCTCTTTGACTGAATTCAAACACAGCACCACGGGTTTTGTAATCCAGATCATAATTAATGGCCGCTATCAGCTCACCACTCTGGGTATTGTTGAACAACCAGCGTGCACCCAAAAACAGATCGTCCTGTATCCCAGAGAATGCATGCTCTTTCTGCTCATCCCAACCATATTCAAAAAAAATAGCCAAATCGCCGCCTTTATGTAGGTTGTATGCTGCATATTCCACGCCCAACTGGGCGGCAAAATCTTGATCTCTGCGATTGCGGCGCCAGCGCGCTTCCCACTTGTAGAGCCAGTTGCCGCGAGTGAACTGGGTGTCGAGACCTATCTGTGTGATCTGCGGGTAATAAGGGCTTGCACGCAGATTTTGACCTTGAGTCAAATTGGCGGAGGACATTAACAATATCGGGTCCCGGCTAGTACCCTGAAAGAGGTAAATGCCCAGGTCAGCTGACCCCAGCACATGACTCCAGCGAAGCGCAAAGTCAGTATGACGATAACCTTGACCGGACTGGTATTGAACTTTTTTTGTATCGACGGGCACTGGGGTCCTCAGCCGACCCTCAACACTGGGAAAAGTGCGCTGCCTAAAGCCGGGCAGCAGCAATAGATCCATATTGCCCCAGGGTCTGAACAATGACAGATTGATCATTGGCTGGCCCAATTTGGCTTCGCCATCAATATCCGCAACCAGGTCAGTCTGATTCACTATATCAACCAAGTGATTAAATTCTGTCACACCCCAAAAGATCCTGCCGATACCCGCACTAATCTCCCAGTGATCAGAGGTGCGCGTCCAAATCAACTCACGGATATCAGCGTAAGTTCGTGAATGATCATATTGATCAATACTTAGATAGGGGACAAAACTTAAACGGTCCCTGCCCTGAGTCGATTGCCATAGAGAGCTGGACTGAAAGGTAAAGGATTGATTTGAGGTGTAATCTTGTTCTGGGTATAGACCCTGCTGATTATAGAGATGCAGCTGAGCGCGAAGCTCGCCATTGTGTCGGGAATAAGCATTGGCAATCGCCGCTTGAGAAACTATTAGCACCCCTAGCAAACTGTTTCGAAGGTCAGGCGACAAATCAGTAGGCCCGTTTCAAAGCGCTTTTATGGAAATCGCGATCCATGATCCCGATATTAAATCGATAGGAATGATACACAAGGCTGGTGCTTTTGCCAGTCTGATGATTTTGCATAGCGACGTTTTTCGGACGCCAGTACTTGCCTAGGTAGAGTGAAAAATCACTGCTAACGAGGGTCTTTAGTAACTGGCCTTTTTGATCATAATAATCGATTTTCCATATTCGAGAATGCTCTTGGTCCTGCCATACCTGACGTCTGGCGTAGCCAGAATTATGATCTACGGGTATCTGCTCTACAATATGGCATACCCTGCCCCCACCTTGACAACTTTCATCCCCTAGATATCGATGCCGGTACTTTTCAACTTCGAAGGATGACAGGTCTTCATAAGCGAATTCGGAGCCCATAAATGCGCCCGCTCTACTTGCCGAGGCAATACGCTTGACGCGCTTGAGTGCCGGCAGGTATAGCCACTGCTCATCATCCTTGGCGATATGGGAATAGCTGAGAAATGCGCTGCCTCTAATATCTCCAGGGCTTTCAAAGACATAGAGATTTTTATCGCCATCGTCGACTGTTTCCTTGGATGTGACCCGCAATTCCCTAGTGGTTTCGCGCCCCATTGCATCCCGCAGTAGCATGGTCATCTGCACCTGCATATCCACCCATCCACGGCTTTTATTCTTTGCCTTCAATGCTAGCTCAAGACCTCGATCCTCAGCCTGTTGAAGCTCCTGCGCCGCAACCGAATTGAAGTTGAGTATTGAGAGGTTCAGTATTAAAACCATCATCAATGTAGCAGACGCTACTCGGATCATGCTCAATAAATCTGCCAATTCATCACCTCAAAATTATCTTAGTTAATTGACTTTAGTTGAGTGTGGCAATGTTCGTAGATTTTTTTGCAGTAATTTCCTCACAGGAGAATTTCTATCGTCTACACTAAAAATCAACAAAGGAGTGGCGGCATGCCTAGCCGCAGAGTTAAAGAAAGGATTCTTACATATGCATCAGGTCTACATCACCGGCGCATCGGCCTACTTGCCCAATGAGGCAGTCGGCAATGATGATATGGAAGCCGTGTTGGGCGAGATTAACAACCAACCCAGCATCTATCGTTCGGCAATTCTAAAACGCAATGGTATCAAACAGCGATACTATGCCCTCAGAGAGGGCAGACAAACCCATCTCAATGAAGAATTGGCAGCCAATGCAGTAACAGATCTACTTGCCAGCAAAAGTATGACCATGGATAACATTGAGATGCTGGCAGCGGGAACTACATTAGCCGATGTATTACTGCCGGGATTTGCTTCTATGGTCCATGGTCGACTGGGAGGTCAACCACTGGAGGTTGTCAACGGCGCCGGGATTTGTTGTGCCAGCATGGTGGCTTTTAAAGCGGCCTACAACGCTCTGCGCTGTGGCGATCACCACAATGCTGTTGTAGTGGGCTCCGAACTGTCCAGTGCTGGGATGAAGGCATCGCGGTTTAAACGGGAATCGGAAATCGGCGACCTGCGCGAAACAGAGAATGACTCGTTTAAATTTTTTAATGCGGATTTCCTGCGCTGGATGCTATCCGATGGTGCCGGCGCATGGTTGCTCGAGACCGAACCCAGACCTAATCAACTATCACTAAGAATTGATTGGGTAAGACTCTGTTCCTATGCCAACTGCTATCCAACCTGTATGTATATGGGAACTTCCAACACCCACAATCTGTCACCATCAGATTGCTTTCTATCCTACGACACCTATGCGCAAGCAGAAGCTGAGGGATTGATGATTGTCAGACAGGATACTCAATTGCTGCCCATTGGTATTCTCGGCTCTGTGGTAGAACAGGCAAAAAAGCTCACTGAGGAAGGCCTGATCGAGCCTCAGAATATCGATCACTTCCTACCTCATATCAGCTCGATGCTTGCCTATGAACCCTTCCAAAGTGCATTCGCTGAAGTGGGCATGGAAATTCCCGCAGAACGATGGTTCACCAACCTTGTCACCAAGGGCAATACGGGTGCCGCCAGCATTTTTATCATTTTAGAAGAGGCCCTCAATAACGGGCTATTTAAAGAGGGTGAACAGGTTCTAATCATGGTGCCTGAATCAGGGCGATTTATGTCCTGTTACGTCCACCTCACCTGTGTAGCCAACTAACTCATTAATTGAAAGATTGAAAGGAAGAGACATTCAGAGGATAGAAAAATGATCATTAACCCCCATGCCAGTAATAAGCAAGCCACAGATACCGAGATTGAAAGCGCTTTGAAACAAAGCCCCCTAGGTGAGGAATTCGCTAAAACTGACAACAAAGTTACAAGTTTTCTGGCCAACCAGCTGGCTATGGTCTGGTTGGACTTCAACCGTCGTCTAGCCGAGATTCCAATAGTGAAGAAAATTGAGAACGGCACCCTAACTCGAGAGGATTACATGATTCTACTGCTCAATATGCGCCAACAGGTAGCAGAGGGTGGACGCTGGATATCCAGAGCCGCCTCCAGCATGGAGAGTGATGATCTATTCCCCTTCCGCTCAATGATGATCCAACACGCTTCGGATGAGCATCGGGACTATCAGATGCTAGAAAAAATGTATACCGGTCTCGGCGGCAGCCTGCGAGAAATTAAGCAACGACCACGCAATATCGGCTCTGAGGCACTCACCTGCTATATGTTTCACCAAGCCTCTAAAACTGACCCATTACACCTATTTGGCGCTATGTTTATTATCGAGGGGCTGGGATCATGCAAAGCTGGTGAGTGGGGAAGTGCTATTCAAAAGACTCTAGATCTGGAAGACAAGGATATTATTTTTATGCTCTACCATGACGAGCACGATGGCGATGATCACTATCAAAAGCTGCGTCTGGCTCTCTCACTACCTTTAATCACCCAAGAAATCGCTGTAGAAATTGTTAAAACCGCCAAAATGGTGGCGCGCCTTTACTGCTTGCAGTTGGAAGAATTGGACAACTATTGATCTGGCCACATCGTGTTGCATACCCAGGAAACAGCTTTGGATAGAGCTCCAGTGAATCTTCTCGAATCCCAAAGGCGACTAGAGCAACCGGACATTAACGATATTATTGAATCAGATAGGCTCTCTCCTCTATCTCCAGGTTGGCGCAGATTACAACACGCTGACAACAATCGCTGGACTAGACGCTACCTGTTGCCAGCAATCAAAGTAACCTGTCTGCTTATTAGTTGGATCACGCTACTTTTCAAGCGATTAATCCCCCTGCCTATGGGATCAGAGCGAATCTTAAACTGGCTCAGTCAGCTATTTATGAAGTACTTTGTCTCTCCAGAGGCTCAGGAAATGCTGTACCGTCACTTCGCTGTAGAGAACGCGCTAGTACACTTTGCGATTCAAAACAGTGGGGCTAAAGATATACAGTCGGTGACCTTGAGACCCAATAGCCCAGAGCAACTCGGGAATGTGGCGGGAACCAATGCGACCCTGATGCATGACAGGATTATTTTGAACCTGTTTGCCGATCTCGGCAAATCACAGGATGCAGACACAACCTCTAAACGACAATTGTCGGATATGGACTTTAGCGCACTTCAGATACCTGAATTTAAAATTTACAGTAACAACCCCGGCCGACTACTTAATCTGGACTTTGAATCCAGTTTATATATTACTGTGATGGTGATCGCCCTGTGCTTTACCCATAAACAGTTGGAAAATGCCGTCGGCTCTCTGTTTCTAGATAGAAGCCTTATGCAATTCTTGGCCAATCTGACCGGCATCAATAACTTTAGATTTTGGGCTCTCTCTGCACTGGGAGAGCACCCGCATGTCCCCCTAGATCCTGCAGATTACCTGCACCGACATATTCTTATCCACGAGTATGCCTACTACCAACTACAGCAACTGCAAACACAGCAGCAGCCAGTCAGCAAACAGCGATAAAGGCATCAATTTTGTGGTGGGATAAGGTTTATACGCGGCTTATAACCACCTATCCCAAATACTGCCTGGCCTTGGTTGCAATCCTCACCCTAGCATCAAGTTTTGTGGTCAAAGATATTCGTATCGACAATAATTTTGCCGCATTATTTGCCACAGATAGCGAGGAAATGGCCTTTCGCCATCTGTTTAGAGAGACCTTTAGCGCTGATGACAACCAGTTGATCGCTATCCTAGAGCGAAAAGATACCCGCGATACGGCACTGATTAAACTGGTAGAAAGCATCTCCAACCGCATTGAAGAAATTCCGGGGATCGAGAGAGTTCTATCGGCGACTCACAGCTCCGTACTTTGGACTGAGAACGATGATATTTATGTTGACCCCCTGTTTGGTAGTAACGTCAACACGGATAAAAGCTTTGCCGCGCGCTTGGCGCAACTAACCAGCTCCACCTTTGGCGGAGGTTATTTGGCCAGCGAAGATGGCAATTACTTTCTTATTATTGGCGAAATGTCAGCTAATCTAGACGATCTGGAAAAAATCCAAATGCCGGCGGAGCAGTTTCGTTACCAAATTGAGAGCCTGATAAAAGTCGCTAATGAGGACATTTCAGTCTATTTTGCCGGGCTGCCACTGACGCGGATTGCCGCCATAGAATCGATGCAAAGGGATCTGCTTAGATCCACCCAACTCACCGCACTGGCACTGGTAGCATTATTATTTGTGATCTTTCGTCACTGGCTTTTGGTGGCCCTGCCATTGCTCAGCATAGGCGCCGGCGTTGTGGTGACCGCAGCTATTATTCGCCTCAATGGTGACGATCTCAATCAGATGACTATTATCTACCCAGTTTTACTGATGGTAGTCACCATCGCCAATGCAACCCATTTGCTACACCGTTTCCTGCGGGAGTACCAGTACTCACAATGCCTTGAGCAAGCCGTGGCAGCCAGCGGCGCCAAGATCGCTAGAGTGAGCTTTTTAACCGCTATAACCACCGCCATTGGCTTTGCCTCGATGCTGATCGCAGATATGCAAATCCTCTACAGTTTTGGCCTGTATCTAGCCCTTGG
>Ga0213866_10001376_pt1 | contig 18050 bp, 17 predicted proteins | sample PICome_11_FD_160079 | JGI IMG/M metagenome (GOLD analysis project Ga0213866, IMG submission 160079) | Coastal seawater microbial communities near Pivers Island, North Carolina, United States - PICO284 | ecosystem: Environmental > Aquatic > Marine > Coastal | place: USA: North Carolina...
AGGACTGAGGTTATACGATATTGCATATGAAGTATCTGCTCTTAAGGCAGTAAAGACAGATTTTCCTGGCTACATGGTTGCTCTCACTGGTCCATCTGGTGTGGGCAAAACAACTATCTCTGTGATACTTGCAACGACCATTGGTAAAGAAGTAGAACGTGTGCCAATTATCACAACACGGGAAATAAAGGAAGGAGATGAAGACGAGTATGTCCATATCAGCACAGAAGAATTTGCAAAATTGAAACAACAAAACCTACTTGCCACCTCCACAGTCATACCATCATCCACAGAAAAAAGATGGTACGGATACCGTATTGCAGACATAGAAGCAATTTGGGCAAAAGGGAAAGTGCCAATGGTCATTACCGAAATGAACCTTCTTCAAGGCCTGTCTGCACACTTTGGTCGTAGATCTATTCTTAGCTTTGGAGTTCTTCCTCCAGGAAAAAGTAAAAGGCAAATGCTCTCTTCCCTTCTCCATAGGCTAAGGGATCGAGGCCGTGATACAGAGAAGCAAATTAAAGACAGGCTCAAAAATGCAGAGGCAGACCTTAAGTTCTTTGATGACCGTAAAGAACTCTTCGACCTTTTGATCGTAAATGACAAATTAGAAACCGTGATCGAAAACCTATCAGGCCATGTACGGGACCGTATAAACGTGTAAAATACACACCTAATGTGTTTCACCCCTCTAGTATCTCTTGCAACGGCCGCAACTGAATTTTCTGTTGCAGGATATTTATGGAAAACACTGTCTTCGCGAAGACTCCTACCTTTTGTCGCCTTCATTCTATTGCTGGGTGGATATCAATTTACAGAATTCATGCTGTGTACAACAAATCACACTGCCCTTTGGGGCAAAATTGGTATCGCAACGTACACAATGCTACCTGCAGTGATGTATCACCAAATGTATAATTTGATGAATAAGCCATATCGAAAAGAAGTCTACATTGTCGCAAGTATCTTTGTTGGGCTTATTATTCTAAGTCCATCAACTGGCATACATAGCACATGCAATCTCCTCCATGTCAGCACTCAAAGCTTCATTTTTGATAGCATACTTCTAGAGATTGGGTATTGGGCGTATTACATTATTTGCCCCACAATCGCATTCATCACATTTACAAAGACGATGGCAAAAAGCCAGAGAAAAGATTCACTGCGATACCAGTGTAAAATTGCAATCTTACTCATCCCAATAGCAATACTCCTCAGTGAGCTTTACTTCATTTGTTCACTTCTCCTTGAAGTACAGTGGCAAACTTCTTGGGTCACAAGTAGTACATTAATAGTAATTACTACATTAATCATCGGAGGAATTGCCTCTGTTCCTATACTTAGGAAAACACCCTCATTTGTATGGGCTATGCAATTTGTGATTATAAGCAGCCTCATTACAGCGGTAATTCTTTATGGCATTTTCCCTGAGTTTCGATACAACTATCCTTCGATCTACTGTCAATTTGCTTTGCTCTACACATTATCAGTTCTCCTTTTGCTAAAAAATCTGGATCAAATACCAGTCTCGGAATAATTCGTGTACACTTACTCTCCGTGAACAACCTTCCACGGAATTTCATCGCTTCCCTCTTTGTATCAGCACTGCTGATACCGTCTTTTCTTGAGGCAGAAGAAGGCTACCAAGGAGAACAAGACCCTTCAGCCATGGAAGAATCATTAGAACAAGAACCAGAAATGTCGTCTGGGGCACTACTAGAGCAGCAAGAAAAAGAAGTAGAGGCACGCATGAAGTGGGAAGAAAGAATGAATACCACCGAAGGCTTTTGGGCAAACTTCATGAATAATCGAAAAAATACATCGTCATTTGTAGAGCAACATAATATTCGAAGGGAAAAACGGGCAGAAAAACGCCTTGCCTGTCGAAACGATGTTCGACGTGCTAATAGAGATTCCATCCTCTCGGAAACTATCCACTGTTTTAGGGCAACACTAACACTCGATCTTGAAATGCTTCGAAAGGAGCAACAGTACATAGAGATGGTATCAGTAACGTCGGAAGATCATCGAGAGGCAGCAACATTTCACATTCAGAATCTGATGGATGCAATTTCAACCATTGTTTCTGCAATAGATGCTGGCGTCTACAGCAGCAAAGAAGAGCTCGAAGAAGCTAAGGTAAACCTTGAAAGCCACTACCGTCTCTCAAAGAGGGTTGCGATGTTAAAACTACGTATAGACCACTCTATTATGTGGTCTAAGCACCTCATGGTTCGCCTACACTCTGTACTTATACTTGGAAGCCCAGAGGCAGAGGTTGTGCCAAAAATTGAGGAAGCCATTGCCTGTCTGGAACAGAAAGAGACCCTATTATTCTCACTCTTTTCCTTGGAAGATTATAGCGCTCTCGATAGCCAATTTCGTCAAGTCCAATCCGAGATGAAATTCTGTACTGAAATGGCAAGAAAAGCATTCATGTTGAACAAAGAACTTGAGCAAGAAAACGATGCTTTGTAAATTACGGAAAAATTTATGGCTTCTGGAAGCCGAAAAAGAGATGACCCGCTATCGGATGTCACGGGTACTTTGTTGGTGGACCGACCCCCGCCTCCCTCTTGACGAGCGTGTATACTCAGCAGCCCACATGACAAAAAAAGCCATCAGACATCGGGTTGAACACACGACAAATAAACACTCTCGCGCCGTATTTCGCGATGAGACAATTGTGATCAGATTGGCCAAAGGACTCTCTCAGGAAGAGGAAAAAGAGCATGTCCAAGACCTCCTAGACCGTATGATCAAGCAGGTAGAGGAGGAAGAGGAAAAGATCCTTATCAACCCATTTGGCAAGCTTCTTGATAGTGGTGAAAGTGCAACAGTAACCCTCGCAAATGGAACAAAGCATTGCTTTGCACTCCGCCCAGGCAAAAAGACATCTATTCGTAGAACAACACGTGGCTGGAACGTTACCATTGGCCCAAATATGAGGCGTAAGGGCCTCCACAGGCTTCTATGGAAGACTCTAGCTACACAAGAGCACAGTCGTATAGAAGAGCTGGTTCATAAGATCAACAACGATACATTTGGCGTGAACATCACAAAGGTACGGCTTCAATTTGCAACATCTCAATGGGGAAGCTGTAGCTACCAAGGTGTGATTATGCTCAATACCTCCCTGCTCTTCGTTGCACCTGAAGTCCTACACTACGTTATTGTTCATGAGCTTGCTCATCGAAAACGTGGAGATCACAGTGCACAATATTGGTCATGGGTAGAGTGGGCATTACCAAGCTACCAAAAAGCTCGAGAGTCGCTCTATGATTATCGGCTACCAACCATATAAACTTCATACCATGAACGACCCTTCAATAGATCATCTTATCGATGTTGCAAAAATTGCAGCTGCAACTGGATCAAGCATTCTTGAAAAAGAATACGACTCCGTACACAGAGGATCAAAAAAACTTGATGTACACATGAAAACATCTGCCATAGACCTCGTAACAGAAATCGACAGCAATACTCAAATCGCAATTGTAAAAACTATCCAAGAGCATTTTCCAGAACACAGATTTATAGGAGAGGAAAAAGGAGCAGAAGACATTGGAAATCCAGAAAGTCCATACGAATGGATCATTGATCCTCTCGATGGAACAACAAACTTCATCCATGGAAAACACAGCTTTGGTACTATTATTGGCGTGCAAAAGGATGGAATCCTCCTTGCAGGAGCAATGCATTTACCGCTGCTGGATCAGTGGTTCTTTGGAGGGAAAGGGGCAGGAGCATACTACAATGGAGACACAGTGAAGCTCCGAAAAACTGGACGGCTACAAGATGCCATCTTGAATTGTAATCTAATCCATAGAGCAAAAAACATTGATGGAACTCTGCACGTTACTCTTCCACCGTGTCGGTCAATTGAAAACTATGGATGCGCAGCAGAAGAGCTCGGCGAGATCCTCATGGGACATACAGATGGTGTGTTCTTCGATGGTATTCGATTGTGGGATATCTGTGCGGGCTTCCTGCTCATCGAAGAGGCAGGTGGAAAAATGGCATATGATGCACAAGAACCAGGGAACCCGAAAGGAGGCTACACCTGTGCTGCAAGCACTGCAGAAATATTTGATGATCTATGGGAATGGACAAAAACAAAGATGTAACTATCCCATCCAATTGTATCCAGACTTAGAGAAAAGCTCTCCCAATAGGTATACCGGAAGCCCGACAACAGAACTCCAGTCTCCTTCTATATGGGAAATCAAAAGTTGCCCTGGTCCATCGATCTGAAAAGATCCGGACCTGTCTTTCCAAAGGTCTGTTCCTATCCACCAATTAATCTCTTCTTTAGAAAGCGACTTAAACGTCACCCTCGATGAACTTATATCGTCATAATGTTTTTGGGATGGATCCACAATAGACAAAGCCGAATGTACTTCTGCAGTCTTTCCCGAAAGTAATTCCATTGCCCTGCGTGCAGCAGTTGCATCTGGCGCCTTTTCAAGAAGTACACCATTATCAGATACTACCAACGTATCGCATCCAATAACAAAACTGTCAGGGAAATCTGCATTCACTGTTTCTGCCTTATGGTATGCCAAGTACTGTGCACGCTTTATAGGATCTGTGATATCGCATGATGATTCATCAAAGTCACTCGGATGTATCTCAAACGTCAAACCTAAACCTTCGAGTAAGAGCTTTCGCTGTGGGCTAGCCGATGCTAAAACAAGGTGTTGAGACACACAATAAGTATACCATCAATTACTGACTATAGCGTGGCTCTAAACAATCTGGATTATTCGCACATGTTGTAGGACGACTAGGGACAACACCTCCATCACGTCGCCTTGTAGTATCATTTGCTTGCTGAAGCATCTGCATACGAAGCTTGAATCCTTGGACAGCATCTGGTGCAGATCCGCGGAGCTTGCCGTACATATACGCATTGTGATTAAGGAGCCCTGTTATTGGCTCTGGCGATGCACCTTCACCCACAATAGAGTTACACAGTTCATAAAACCCTAGGATACGGAAATTCTTTAATGCATCAGGGCAAGAACGTGCGCGAGTATACCGCCTAAGGAGTGCCCTATCTTGTGATAGAAGATCTTCGGTTTCCAAAGAACTGACTGCCGGAGCCGCACTATGCACAGCCTCTTCCCCAATATCTTGGTGTAATGCCTCATCTATTGAATCAAGATTATTACGATCTGGCTTCACTGCATCGAACCCAGCATCTTCTGCACGCTGAAACTGTTCCATAGCTCTCCAATAAGACCGACCCTCTGCGCGAATACGACGACGGTCCTCAATAGCTTTTGTACGCAAATCCGTTGCATTAACATCATCGAGACCATCCACTGCTTTCTGATTAATAAACAATGCAGTCGATGTCATTGGAACAGCAATAACTCCTACGGCAAGAGCCATAACAAGTCGCTGAGTAGCGTGAGGAAGGCGTTTCATAAGTAATATTGGTATGTATTAATATTCGATTCTTGGACGACTTTGTCCTGGGGTTCCTTGTGGACGGATAGAAGCACCTTTCACATTTAATGATTCTTCCATCATCATTAAACGATTTCTTAACGTTTGAATTGGAGGTGTTTCAGCACCACTTACGCCGCGGAAATACACACTACGTTCGAGCACAGTAGGCATTGTTGCTGCAATATGCTCGTCGAGTAGATCAACACACAGCTCATAGAAATTAGCCAAATGATACTGGCGAAGTGTCCCTGGACATCGTCCAGTTGAAATGTACCCATCAAGAAGATCTCGATATCGTTCCGACAGAGCATTGTAGTCATCAGTTGCACTTGATGGAGCAGCTCCATGCAATGCTTCTTCAACTTCCTCATCACTCACGACAAAGTTCGCAGCATTAAGAAAATACTCAATAGCCTCTTCATCATTAATATCCGGAGGAGAAACATCAATACCCATACGATCTAGCTCCCTATAAATATCAATAGCCCTCCAGTAATCACGACGGAGTTGTCTTACACGTGCAGCATCCTGTATAGCAGTTTTATAGATACTAATACCTGGAACAGCTGTTGAAGATGAAATCATATCCATCGACTGAAAAAGTCCTGTCATTGCAGTTGGTACTGCAATCACTCCAACAAGAAGTGCAGCGAATACTTGTGAAATAGGGGCCTTTGTTTCTGTTTTTTTGATCATAAAATATGTGTGTATGTTTCTCTTTATTATAGCAAATTTTGCTATTTACATCAATCCCACTGCTTTACGCACTTTATCCATAGTGCTTGATGCGACTTCTGTGGCCTTTATAGCACCATTAGAGAGTATTTGTTGTGCCTCATCATCCGAAATATCCTCTTTTTTAGCCTTTAGAGGTGAAATGAAGTCCATATAATCACTCAAAAGCCTCTTTTTGGCATCACCATACGGTAATCCATCTTTGTATTCTGCAGACAATGTAGCGGCAGCTTCACTCGATAGGATTAATTTATGAATCTGGAAAATCACACAGCTATCAGGATCCTTCGCATCATCTTTTTCTCGTGAGTCTGTCACGATACCCATAATGGCTTTCTTGATGTCTGTTTCCTCTCCAAGGAGCGGAATAGTATTTCCGTAACTCTTACTCATCTTCTGCCCATCAATACCAGGTACGACTGCTGAGTCCTCTTTTATAATCGGTTCTGGAATAATAAAAGTATCTCCGTACGCAGCATTAAACTTACCTGCGATATCTCGCGCCATTTCTATATGTTGCTTTTGATCCTTCCCAACAGGAACTTTCTCAGCCTGATACAACAAAATATCCGCTGTTTGTAAGATAGGGTATGTAAAGAGTCCTACATTCGCATCAATACCTCTTTCAACTTTATCCTTAAAGCTCACTGCCCTCTCCATTAAGCCCATTGGCGTAAGCGTACTCAGTATCCATGCAAGCTCTGTGTGCTCAGCAACAGCAGACTGGCGGAATAATACTGAATGATTCGGATCAAACCCACATGCGAGGAAATCCTTTACATTATCAAGTGCGTACAACCGGAGCTCATCTGGGTCACGCAGTGTTGTAAGCGAATGTAAATCTGCAACCATGAAGAAGCTCGAATCGGAAGACTTCTGAAATTCTATATTTGGTGAAATAGATCCAAAGTAATTTCCAAGATGGAACCGACCCGATGGCTGAAAACCAGAAAGAACTCTCATGGCCTGATTGTAGCGGAAACTTTCGAGACTACAACGACCGTAGCTTTTTAATAAGAGCGCTAAATGCTTTTGGCAATGGTGCTACTATAACCATTTCCTCTCCTGTCATTGGATGTGGGAATTCTAGCTTTGTCGCGTGCAAAAAGAATTTATTATACCCAAGTTCTTGCTTAAACAGCTGATTAAATTTTGGATGTCCATACTCCTTATCAAGGACCAAAGGATGATTTATCCCCGCAAAGTGTTTACGAATCTGATGAAAACGTCCGGTAGTTATAATGGCCTCAACGTATGTAGAGTTCGCAAAGAGATCGAGCACTGTATAGAGAGTCTCAGCATCAACAACTCCTCTTCCTCGTGCAGGAAGCTTCTTTCTAATTGCACCACTTGGCCTATTGATACGCCCCATCACGAGGCACTGGTATGTCTTCTTCCATTGTTCAAATTTTGTGTTCAATACTTTTGCCTCTGCTTCTTTAGTCTTAGCAAAAAGCACTACGCCGGATGTCTCAAAATCCAATCGGTGGAGTACTCGAAGCCCTGGGTAATCCTTCTGCAAGAAATCGAATAATGGCAATTTTTGCACTGCTCCTGCCCCTTTTACAACAAGTTCTCCACTCAGCTTATTAACAGCAAGTAGATGCTCATCTTCATATAAGATACGGTCTGGAGTTATAGGCATAGAGCTATAGTACCACAAAAACTAAAAACCACTAGCTACTGCGGAAAAGTAGATGGTACGGAGACGGCTGAACAAAATCATCACCTGCACACGCTGGTGCAACCTCTGAAAAATTCGATTCCATAAACTCCTTCGCAGCATCGGTTAAATTTGATGTTTCTATATCGAGAACAAACGCAAGCGGTGCCTCTTTGAGAGCGGAAATATACCTCTGCTGATACATAGGCGATGCACCAATAAACCTTGAGTAATGAATGAATATCGGGCCGCTAGGGCTATGCTTTGTATAGGCAAATGGCCCTCCTCCTCTTGGGATCATTTGAATGTATTGAGTATACCCACAGTCATCCATCACCGAGTCTATAACTGAAGCAACCTGCTTAAACTCTTTTTCCTCAAGCCTCCACGAAACGATATTATAGACAAGCTGTGTATCGAGCGATGCAAGAATCAATAAACCAATAAATCCAAAAATAACCTTTTTAAGAAACGCATCTCTGGAAAGTGCATTCCAAAAAAATACAACAAAGCATGGCACTGCAAAAATAAAATGATGTCCGTAAAAATCCCCTCCTACAGCAATAGCAAGAAAGAAGAGCAACGACCCACACAGCACTCGGAGAAAATGCTTTTTCGTAAATGAAAAAAACCACAAAAGCGTGACTGCCAATGCCAACCACCATGAATATGCTCCCATGTTTATAAATGTCCTCCATACCTCGAGTACACGAAGCGCAATAGATGTGTTTTGCTGATGAACGTGAAAACCAATCATGTGCGTAAGATACACAGAGAAAAACGGCTCGAGATATCCGAGAAGAAAAAGCGTAGCTAAACCAAGTGTCACTGCGATGCACAATGGGTATACAAACGAACGCAAAAGATTCTTTTTCAGTAAAAGAACACCAGAAAACACAATAAGCAAGAATGGCTCTTTAAGTCCCACTGTGAGCAACATAAGAACTCCCAGTAATACTATTTTCCATACACCGTACACATCATTCCAACGCTGAAGAAAGAATAGATACAGCAATGTCAGTGCAACACCATAGCTTTCAACAAGACCCATTCCAGCCTGATTCGCTGTGTACAGAGTTAGGACAAGACCAAAGAGCAAGGCCACTAATGCCACAAGCTGTCGCTGCTTTACTGAACGCCCAGAAACAATATCTACAGCAGGTACTACTACAAAAATTGGAATGGTAATAAGTGCCAAAACCTGAAAAACTTTTACAAGGAACTGACTATCAAACAACCATAGTGAAGCAGCATGCATCAAAAATATTCCTGGCGGCTTTGTTTCGAAGAGTCCACTATACGGCAGTATGCCATTGAGAATACCACGGCCTACCGTCTGAAAAATCATGGCATCGCCATATAATACCCCAGACATTTCGTAATAACATCGCGCAAGTAGTCCTGCAAAAGACAATGCTATGGCAACACCAAGTGCAATCAGAATGTACCGATGCATTTTTTCTTCAGTCATACTGGCAGTGTAGGATACTTTCACACGATAAAAAACCGCTACCCTTTCCTAAGGGGTAACGGGTGAGTCTTTAATCGAATCTTCTTACGCAAGCTGAGTTTCAAGGTGCTCAGCTTCTTCAGCTTCTACAGTCGAGGTAGTAGTGGAAAGGACGGGCTTAATACCAACAGCACGTGCATACAGCAGTGCAAGTGGAGCAGCCAGAAAACTGAATAACGCACCCAGCTTTGCCTCAGGCAATTGCATTGCGTACTCAGGTGAGCCGAATGCTTTCACAGCGACAAACAATGCCACCGTGAATCCTATACCGGCGATCATGCCGATACAGGTAACCATTCGGTAGTTCATACCATCTGGAAGGCGAAGCCCAAAGACTTTTACCGCCAACCATGTACAAACCAGTACCCCAAGTGGTTTGCCCACAATCAGTGCTGCAGCAACGAGCAGCGTCCCCACACCAACACCAGCAAGTGGCACACCAACGTTCACCAGAGCGAAGAAGAAGAGTATCCCCTCAACCCATGGTTTCCAGAAGTGCTCGAACTGGTTAAGCGTATCGTGCCGTTCCGATTCACCATGCGCAAACAAACCAAGGTCTGTCTTTGCATGAGGCATGAACCACACAATAGGCACAAATGCGAGAGCAGGCTCTACACCTGTACGGTAGAATCCGTACAGACTAATAGCCATATACGGGAAGTACAACCAATGGCTGTGATTCCGATGCCCTTGCATAAGTTTCGCCGTTACAATTGTCAGGGCAACAGCAGTGACAGGAAGCAGCATCCACATTAAATGGATCTGCGCAAACTCGGTGAAGCCAAGAGCAATAATCACCAGGCCTACCGCATCATCCGCGATTGCTAAGAGCAACAAGAATTTGACTGGGGCAGAACCCTTGCCAAAAATCATATTACCAAAGTAATACGAGAATGCGATATCCGTTGCTGTCGGGATGGCCCAACCATTGGCATACAGCGGAATTTTTCCTGTCACAACCGCCAGAAGAAGATAGATCCCAATAGGACCTAAGATTCCTCCCGCTGTTGCAAACAAAGGAACTGCTGCCTTTGATGGAGGGTTTAAATCCCCACCAACAAGTGTAGACTCCTTCACCTCCTTCCCGGCGATACCGAAGAAGAAAGCCATAGCCATGCCGATCAAAAGATGAACAGTCATGCCATGCGTCGCGTGGTCTGCATCTGCAGCATGAGCTGCAGGCTCTGCAAATAGCTGCCCCACTTCAAAATGAGTGAAGTGTTCGAGGGTGTGTGTACCCCCAAAATAATCTACATGCGCCCAGATGAGCGCAAGTACTGAGCCTGCAATGAGCAACCGGCTGTCCGCCAGCAACCATTGCGACACCATCTGTAAACCATTTCGCTGCGACGACTGATGCGTATGCATCCCTACCTCCTTTTTCTCAGGTTAGTTTCGCTTCCAAGAACATCTCAGAAGCCTCAAGATTCGATCATGTCAAAGACCAATCTTCGCTTAGATAAGCCAAGCGAAGAGCCTTAAATACCATATTCACCTATAAATATCAAGGGTCTAAGACCTTACTTTTCTAGAACTAACCTACTACTACTTCCTCGTTAATAGGCAATTCCTTAGCATTTTTCGTAAATTCAGGATCTACGGATAAGCGGCTCTCTTCTGGAAGCACTTGTCCTTGATACTTAGAGAATGGCTTACTGTGGTACGGCGTATCGGCAGCGGAGCTCATCATTTCGAATGCCAACTGACATACACGCATTCCAGGATAGAGTGCCACTGGAAGACGGTTGAGGTTTGAAATCTCAAGTGTAATAGTTCCAGAGAAACCAGGATCAACGAATCCTGCTGTTGAGTGAACAATAATACCAAGTCGACCAAGACTACTTCGTCCTTCTACTCTCGCCACAAGATCATCTGGCAATGTAATAGTCTCCTGCGTTACCCCAAGTACAAACTCCCCTGGCTGAACGATAAATGATTCACCATCTGGAACAGTAATAGTGCGCATATTCCCCGCAAATGATTCTGGGTTCATTGGGTCTAGTACTGCAAATTTACTATGCTCGTAGAGCTTAAATGTATTTCCAAGCCGGAAATCCATCGATGAAGCGTGGATGTACCGAAAGAGCTCTGTCTGGTTTGACTCCACAACGATGCGGCCGTCTTTAATATTTTGCTTAATATCTCGGTCTGAAAGAATCATGATGCGTCTTGGAAGCGGGTAGTAAGGATACAGATCCTACCATAAAACTCTGAGAATCAAATTGCTATAGCAAAAGACCTCACTACAATAGTACCACATGGTGAACGCTCCATCCTCACTGAACACACCAAAACGGCAAGCTGATGCGGAAAAGAATTACCAATTCTATGCAAACGCCTCAGACATTCGCAGGGGTTTTGAAGATTTTATGAACGTAAATTTTCAACAAACTGGTCTCATGTCATCCACACAAGTAAGGGAACAAAGAGCATACATGGAAAAAATTCTTTCAAGTAATGAGAATGACTGGGATCCACTAATCGGTGCATACCTTGGTGACAGTGCTGAGCAAGCAAAGGCAGCGAACCTTGCCTTATATCACAATGAAGTAGAAGGGCCTCTGAAGAATGCGCTAAACGACAAAATTATCTCTGCAAAATCATACGCAGAATGGATGTCATGGATTCGAGATGGCAATCGTCATTCAGAGGAAAAGAAATCCGCAATCAACACAACGCTTCCAACATACTTATCAGAAAGAAGAAAAGTATCAAATCAAAGAGAATCAATCGTTAAGGACCCCCGCTTTAAAGCTCTTAGTGAATCGAAAGATCCGAGTATTACATCTCTCTGTGCAAAGGTAAGCGATAACGATTACTTCCTAAACAGCCAATCATTTGAAGAGCGTAAAGCATCCATCTCAGATGTACTTGCAGCTCTACCAATTATTGATGAAGAAAAAGCTCTCTTTGCAGGCTTTAGCAAAGAGCTTGATAGTGCAGTCGGAAAATACATCTCTGCAGAATCAAAAAAGAAATGGATTGCTCGGTTTAACGACCCTTCTGTAAATCCAAAAGCCCGAGAATACTTTGTGACTCAACAGTTCCCTGCCTACGTTGCAGCGTGGAAGACGATTCATGCAGACTATGACAAATTAAAAGTAAACCCTGCCATTGCTCTTTTGACAAAGAAAGAAGTGAAAGACATCGACCTCTTCAAAAGCCCAAGCAAATTCTTGGCACTCCATTACGATGAAAAAGTAAACATCATACATGAAGTACAAAATGCCGTTACTGCAAAAGTAGAAAACAAGGAAGCACTTCATGCAGAGATAAAAGCAGTGATCGATACTGCAGCATCTGCTGGCTATGTCAGCTCTAATAATACGGGGTACCTCGTCTCTCATATGATAGAGAGAGAAAGGTCGGTACAAGAGGTAAAAAACTTTGTAAAAGAATGGGCAAAGATTCGATTCCGATTCGATAAGGTCGAATCCACGATGACAAATGGCAGAGTCCCCCAAGGACTCGTACGTCTTAGTGAAGCATCATTTCTATCACTAACATTCGCGCAACGAAAAAGCTACGTCGAAGAAGCAGAGAGCAGAACAGGTGTCGACACACAGCCAGAGGTAAGCCCTGCATTCCAAGATATTAAAGGGAAAATACGTCACGCACTCGACAGTGAAAACTGGACAGAGGCCACACTATTCCTAGCCCAAGCTTGGCCAATTGCGCTTGGTGATGCAGAACGAAACGAACTCCACTCTATGGAGAGATATCTCAAAGCATTCAGCGCAGATAGTGACACTCAAAATGAGGCGAATAATCTCTCCTCTGCTTTAGAAGCAAAAAAGGAAATTGATGCATGTCTGAGTCAGCTACCTGCTGCAGTTCGCCCTTTCTATGAAAAAGCTCTACAGCAAAATGCAGGAACTGTTCGTACAATCGGAGTCATGCTTTATAACGTTCAATGGGCACTTGAACGAGGATACTTACCACGAGATTTATCCTCTGTACGCGATACTGCACGGCAAGAAACGACCCCCGCACAACAACGTGAAAGCAAAGTTGAAAACAAGATTCTTGTCGACGGAATCCAAAAACCAGCACTAAACGAAGAGCCGATTAAAGCGCAAAATATCTGCACCAGTTCTTCTGAAGCATCCTTAATTGCACAAACAGCAAATAACAATAAGGATAATTACAACTTCTGGTATTGGAGCAACCTCATTGTAAGCGGTGTTTCTGCTGGTGAGTACAACAATATAGCCAACAATCTACGTGGGAGACTTACAAAAGCTGCCTACGCACTAGAATCAAAAGGCTTAACATATGCCTCAGTAGGCCCAATGACATCACTAAACTAGATCCTATTTACCTTGTAGAAGGTCAAAATATCACTACAATACGCTTTCAGTTACTTCTCCTTTATTCCTATGAAAAAAACACTTATTGCCTCATTGGCACTCCTCACATTGACAGCATGTCAGAGTAAAACTGGAAACGAGCAAGAGCTCAGTTACCTACTTGAAAACCCCCTCTTTGCAGAAAGGTATTCAGAGGCAATGGTTGATACAATGGTAGAACTAGAAATCTACGAAGACCCAATTACAAAAGATGAAGCTAAAATGAAAATTATCGACAAGACAAAAGAGAAATGGCTCGAAGTATCACAAAAGTCTCGAGCTGATCAACGAGAAGGTTCAAAGGGATCTTTCATTGCAATTAAAGAATACACAGCAGGCGAAGCACTCTTCACTGAGGGAAAGGTGTACCTATCACCAGAATTCGTATCAGCACCTGGACCTTCTTTGCATCTCTTTCTTTCTACAGTAGTAGACCCTCGTGATGCAGAGTTCCCAGACGAAACTGCAATAGACATTGGTCTAATGCGTAGCAACCTCGGTACTTCACGATATGATGTTGTCAGCGATAGTGATATTGATCCAATCAAATACAGAACACTTGTTCTCTTCGATACAGAACTCGAAAGAATATACGGATTCGCTCAAATCAGCCCACTCTACAAATAGTATTTTTAAAAAAAAGCAGGTAGGAGATCTACCTGCTTTTTTTATATATCTCTATTTAAAGAGGCATCTGACTATCTTTAATTGCAGCATCAATTGCTGCACCAAGTGTATCAACACCAGTCTGTACACGTTCTCCGTTTACAAAGTATGTTGGAGTTCCTGCCACATCACGATCACGTCCTTCTTTGTAATCTTCCAAGACGAGACCTCTTTTGCTGTGTGACTTCCAACAACGCTCTGCGATATCAGTATCAAGACCAATAAGCTCTGCCCAATCCATCAACGCCTCAAATCCTAGCTCTGCCTGCTTTTCGTAAGCGACATCAACAAATTCCCAGAACTTACCTTGGTCTGCAGCACATTCAGACATTTCTGCTGTATCTAAAGCAAAACGGTGGATGCTACGTAGTGGGAAATGATTAAATTCGAAACGAATGTTATCGCCGTACATCTCAAGAAGTGGTGTAGTCACCTGAGCATGAGCCGCAGCACACGCAGGACACTGAAGATCTGCGAATTCCTCAACAAGAACAGTCGCATTCGCATTACCCTTCGGGGTACGCATGGAAACATCGCTACCTCCTCCGCATGCAGCAAGAAGACTTGTAGAGAGAATAGAAAGTGTAAGAAGTTTTTTCATAGATTTTCAAAGGAATAAAGTATTCATAGAGTAGTCACTGATGACGAGTCATTCAAGAACAATTAATACTTAACTGTTAACGAAAGAGAGTTATGCTGTTACAATCACTCTCCCATGTCACTCTATAATAAATACCGGCCAAAAGTATTTACTGATGTTCAGGGACAAGAACATGTTGTTGCGACACTCGAAAAATCTGCAGTTTCTGGAAAACTTGCACATGCATACCTATTTGCTGGCAGTAGAGGAATTGGGAAAACAACAATAGCAAGGCTTCTAGCAAAAGAATTGATGACAAGAGGTATTGAAGATCAGGAGCTTAAAAAGACAATCCAAAAAGGAGTGGACGAAGGCAATATTGTTGATCTTTTAGAGATCGATGCAGCGAGCAACAGAGGAATTGATGACATACGAGAACTTATTGAAAAAGTACAGTACTCACCTGTTATAGCGAGTGCAAAAGTCTACATCGTCGATGAGGTACATATGCTTACAAAAGAGGCATTCAACGCGTTACTTAAAACATTAGAGGAGCCACCAGAATTTGTATTTTTCATTCTTGCAACAACAGAACTTAACAAGATCCCAACAACTATTCAATCTCGATGTCAGTGCTTTCCATTTAGACATATTCGAGAAGAAGACATCATTCGTCGTCTGCAATACATTGCAGATCAAGAACATATCTCTATAGACAGAGAAGCTCTTCGTGCAATAGCAGCCGCCAGTGAAGGAGGAATGCGTGATGCAATTTCTTTGCTCGACCAAATGCAATCACTCGAAGATATTGGTATTGAAGACGTAAAAAAACGGACAGGCGGGACAGGTGCCGAGTACAGTGCAAATGCTCTTGAAGCCATCTCTGCAAATGATAAAAACGCAATTCTTCAAAGTATTGCGAAGGTAGAAGATGCAGGAGTTCCACTAGATGTATTCCTTCGTCATCTTTTGAAAAGCACACGAAATGCACTGCATGAATCTATTTCAAAGAATGAAACAACTGCAGGAAATCTCAGAATGCTTGATGTCCTTCTAAAAGCAATTAGGGATATGCGTACAAGCCCTGTTCCAGGCCTTGTTGTAGAAGCAGCACTTCTAACACTATGCACAGACGACGGTGCTTCTATCCCGACACCTGTTGCAAAAATGGAGACTCCAAAAAAAGTAGAACCAATAATAGAAAAGAAAGCACCAGTGGAAGAGGCTCCTGTCATACCCGAACCAACTCATAGTGAAGAGGCGCAAACAGAAGAACTCAAACAGCCAGAGCCAGAAGCATCAGAAGTGCCATCTGCAATTATCAATGCTCCAGAAGTATCAATAGAATCTATTAGGCAGTCATGGACATCTGTTGTGAACGATGCAACGCCATCATCTGTGAAGATGTCTCTAAAAAATGGTCGAGTGACCGAGTTTGAAAATAACACTATTACTATCTGCTTCTCGTCTGCATTCCACAGAGATAAAGTTCGGGGTGTCGATGCAAGTAGAACTGTTGAAGGGCTCTTCGAAAAAATCTTTAAAAAGAAAATCGCAATACATTGCAAGCTAGAAGAAGATGCAGGAACAGCAGCAGCTATGCCAGTATCAGAGCCAAAACAAGAAATGGTAAATATGGCTGATGCAGCAGCAGAGATTTTCTAAGGTAATCTACAATAGCAATATGCATAAAGCTGAAGAAAAAAAGATTCTACGGCAAGAAATAAAAAGGCGCATAGATGATATGGATACAGATACGAGGCGTGCAGAAGGAAGATCTCTTAGTCGTATTCTATTAAAAAAGATCCCCAAGGGATCAACTATCTGTGCATACTTCCCTCTTAAGTCTGAAGTAGACATTCAACTACTTCTCAAAGAACTTCTAGAGCGCGGAGACACCGTCTACCTCCCGGTATTCGCTGGACCCGATACAAAAATGATTTACCGAAAAGCAGGAAACCTCCACGATCTCCCCCCTGGTGATTTTCGCATTCCAGAGCCGCCAAAAACTGCGGAAGAACTTGGGGATAAAGAAGTAGACATCGTTCTTGTTCCTGGAAGAGCATTCGATAAAAAAGGGAACCGTCTCGGGAGAGGATCTGGCGGATACGACACATGGCTTGAGTGGTATAAAAAACATCACTCACACACTCCGCTATGGGGAACATGTCTGCAATGCCAACTTGTACAAAATGTACCAATGGAACCACACGACGTACCAATGAACACTATTATTACAGCAAACGACTGGATAGAAGTAACGTTATAAATAAATGACAAAGAAAGTTTCTCTACACTATACTCAACACATCTAGCACTCCCCTCCTACTTCTCATGCCTAGCTACAATGCTCTTCAACAATCAGACCCTCTTGTCTACGACGCTGTTATAGGAGAAATGCAACGTCAAGTTGAAGGAGTAGAACTCATACCGTCAGAGAATTACATTTCTGCGCCGGTAATGGAGGCAATGGCTACTGTCTTTAATAATAAATATTCTGAAGGATACCCAGGAAAAAGGTATTACGGTGGGCAGAAGTATGCAGATATCATTGAGCAACTAGCAATCGATCGCGCAAAATCACTTTTCAATGCTGGCAATGCAAACGTACAACCTCATGCAGGTGCTCCAGCAAACGTGGCAACATATTTTGCACTCCTAGAACCAGGAGATACTGTCATGGGAATGGATCTTAGCCATGGAGGGCACCTCACACATGGCCACCCTGTAACGTACATCACTAAAATCTTTAACTTCGTACGATACAAAATGAAAGATATTGAAACAGGAGAAATTGATTACGATGAAATGAGAGAAGTTGCATTACGAGAAAAGCCAAAGCTCATTCTTGCAGGGTTCTCTGCATACCCACGTGAACTTGATTACGCAAAAATGAAAGCAATTGCTGATGAAGTTGGCGCATACACGATGGCAGACATGGCTCATATTGCGGGGCTTATCGCAGGTAAGGCAGCCAGAAACCCTTTTGATGATGGCTTTGATATTATTACAACCACAACTCATAAGACACTACGTGGTCCTCGTGGAGGAATGATCCTTACTCGAGAAGAAGATCTTGGAAAGAAA
>Ga0213866_10001377_pt1 | contig 18038 bp, 12 predicted proteins | sample PICome_11_FD_160079 | JGI IMG/M metagenome (GOLD analysis project Ga0213866, IMG submission 160079) | Coastal seawater microbial communities near Pivers Island, North Carolina, United States - PICO284 | ecosystem: Environmental > Aquatic > Marine > Coastal | place: USA: North Carolina...
AAGAGATTGAAGCGCAGTTCGGAGCGGCCTCCACACCTCGCCTGCTCGCCGAATCGCAGCGACTCACGCAAGTTCTGCACGCAGAACGCGAGCGCGCAGAGGCGAAGCTCGCACTCATCAACGACCGTGACGCTGCCCCTGAAAGCGAAGCTACACCCGCGCTTCCACGAGGCGAGTCAGCTCCGAGCGAAGAAGCTCAAGCTCAAGTTGCGGATGCGCCCGACGCTCAACCCGATGCGCTTCTTGTTGACGATCATGATCTAGCAGAAGAAACACTTACAGAAGACGAAGTTGAGGTCGATCCAACACCTGAAACCGACGCGCTTGAGATTGACCAAGAGAACGAACGCTCCCTCTCCTCGCGCGAAGAGCTAGCCGCGCACTTCGAAGTGATTCGCGACGCCGCCGACGAGCTCTCCAACGACATTCGCCTGATGGACATGCCCGACTTGCTCAAGCTCCACTTGGAGCGCTTGGCGATCAACATCGGTCAGGTCAAAGTCCTCCCTCGCTACGACGAGTTCGTTGACGAAGCGCTGGAAGACGAGGTGCGTCGCATCTACGGCCGTCTGACTCGACTAGCGATGGAGTGCTGCAATCCCGCGAACCTGCGCGTGAGCTGGCTGAAGCGCGAAGAAAACGAAGGCTTCGACGGCGACTGGGATGAGCAAGAAGCGTGGGTGATTCGAAGGATCACGACTTTCGAAGATCGCCTAACGCGCGAAGAAGAAGAACGCGAACTCAAACAACGCGAGAAAGCCAAGCGCGAGATCGAGCAAGCTCGCGAAGCGATTCAATTCTTCAATCAGATGCGCAAGGAGCCTGACGCCGCCTCAGCAGAACGCGCGCGCTGGCAGACCTTGACCATCCAGGCGGCGGAGCGATTGGCCGAGAGCTACAACAACGACTCGATCCCCGAGCCTATCCTCAAGCGCCTCAAGCCCCTCGAAGACATGCTCGCCGGCAGCGTGTTTCGCTCGCTGCGACGCAAGCTAGGCAAGCTTGATGCGAACGACGAGGTGAACGCACGCGAGGAGAATGCCTTCATCCAACAGATGGAAGCACGCGCCGAACCGGCCAAGAAGGCGCCTGTCGCAAAGGGCCCATTCGAGAGCGCCTTCAAGGGCAAGCGCATGGTCATCATCGGTGGCAACAAGCGCCTCGATCGCCTGGAGGCCATCCGCAACTACTTCGGATTCGACGCGGGCGACTGGGTCGAGCACGAGAGCGGCAATCTTCTGCGCGGCGTGCAATCAGCAGCAACGAAGATCCAATCTGGCTACTACGACGTCGTGTTCTTCCTCGCTGCCTTCTGCTCGCACAGCGCTCAAACGCTGATCAAACAAGGCTTCCGAGCACGCGAAATGGAAGGCGGGGACTTCGTCGTCGTCCCGCGCGGCTACGGCATCAACGCGCTGATCAAAGGGCTAGAACTGACCAGAACAGGCCGCTCAAACTAAGCGCTACTCAGAGCGCTTGCCACTTCACGCCTGAATCGAGCGAGAGGCAGAGATAGCGCAGCGCATCCATCGCGTGATCGTCTTCCTTGAGCGGGCGAAGCTCACCCTTTGTGTCGCGATCGTCAGCGTAGCGGTAGCGCGTGAACTCGCGGATCGTGTTGACGCAGCGCGGATGAATCAGCAGGCCGGGCGTGCCGTCGTCGCCTGGCAAAAGCCGTCTGCGCACGAGATCAATGCCATAGCCAACGGTGTTGCGACTGGCTTGCACGCGCAGGCCTTGATTGCGCAACTCCGCCATCCACGCGGGGCCGGAGGGATCGCAGTAGATCGCGCGCGCCCGGTCTGCACCTCGCTCAATCAGGTCGGGCAGATGCGCTGGCAAGGTGCGATGCGCGGCGTAGTACTCGTCATACACGATCACCCGCCCGCCTGAAAGTACGGCGGCGAAGAGGCACACGAAGGGATTCGAGTAGCCGAAGTCAATCGCGCCGTAGCGATCAACGCTGAAGCTCGCGCGCTCGACGATACGCTCTGCATCTTCGCTGACGTGTACGCTCGGGCTGAACTCGGGATAGACCAAGCCACTACGCGTGACGAAGCCGCCTTCATACTGCTCCTGAAATTGATCGGCGGGAAGAGTGCGTCGCGCTTCCTCGATTTCCTCTGCGGGAATCAGCGGGTTGTCGGCGGTCTTGAAGAGAAAGCTTTGCCATTCGGGATGCGATGAATCGTGCCCGCGCAGGTAGAGATCGTGGATCCAGTTGAAGCCGCGCGGCGTCGTCGGGACGATCAGCTTGCCTCTGCGTGATGTCAGCCGAGCGCGCAGATAGCGCGTGTAGACTTCTTCTGGAAGTTGCGAGGCTTCGCTGAGCAACAGCCAGTCGAGCTCCTCGCCCAGCAGATTCGCGGGCTCTGCGGCACTCACCACAAGAACCTCCGCGCCGTTATGCGTGCGTAGATGGCTTGGGCCGTTCGCGCCGCCAAGCAGCTTCTTGCGCAACGGGATGCCAAGCGTGTTGAGGTCATCAAAGATGTAACGGAACTCTTTCTCGCCGAGTCGATAGCTCGGCGCTGCGATCCAGCCTCGCGAGTTGGGGACAAAGAGGAAGGGTAGAACTTCGCGCGCCGCTGCTAGCGACTTGCCGAAACGCGCACCTGCGATCAGGACTTTGAAGCGCGCACTGCTCGCGTGGAACTCGCGCTGGCCAGGGTGAGGCTTGTAGTTCAAGAGCTGAAAGACTGAATGCATGGGGATCGGCGAGCGATCGCCACTTGCTGCGCACTCGTCGGGCATGGTGATTCCTTCGTGCTGCGTGCGTCAACTGCTGGGCGAGCGTGCTGCTTGCCAGATGAGGTAGCTGCGTGAGCTGGTGATGCGCAAAAGCATTTGTGGGATGTGAGCATGCGCTTTGCTGCGCGTTCGCGGGTCGCTGAGTGCAGCGCGCAGGTGGCCGTGATGCGATTCGATGTACTCGCGAAGTGCTGCGAGCAGTGCGCGTTCAAGCGAGCGTGATTGCATGGAGGGAAGCTGTGCGAAGAGTGCTGCGCGATGCTCGGCCGTGTTGAGAGATTGAGGCGAAAAGTCGAACTCGCGCAAGAGTCCGAGCAAGCGGCGAGCTCGCGGCGCCGGTTGCGTGGCTCCTGCGACGCTCATGCCAGCGCTGACGAGCACCCGCGGATCGGTGGCGATTGACTCGACGTACTTCGCGCCAACACGCGGAAGTGTTGCGCGAGCGAGCGCAGCGCCGATGCCGAGGCCGCGAAATGCGGGGAGCACGACTAGGCGCTGCAACACTCGCAGATCGCGGTTGAGTGCGTGCGCGCGCTCACGCATGGATGCTTGCGAGAACTCTGCTGGCAGCGCGTGCTTGCGCAGTGAGCAAGAGAGCCCCGGAAAGGCATAGACGATCATCGCGATCGCTTCGCCATCGATCTTCGCGACGAAAGCGGTTGCGATCGGCCCGAGCTTTTTCGCGCGATGATGATGCCGCGCGAAGTATGGCCAGTCGCGTTTGCGCGCGGGCTCGATCTCAAGCTGATCGGGCAACTCTTGCGCTGTGCTCAATGGCGCTGCGAGCGAGTGCGGGGATGGCGGTGCGCCCTGCCAATCAAGCGTGTGCGCGGGATTCAGATAGGGAATCACTTCGCTGCGATGCGTTGCGATCACGCACGCGAAAGTATGCTTTGCTGCGAGCTTCGCAAGCAACGCGGCCAGCGCTTTCGCGCGGAGTGAATCGAGGGCCGCGCAAAACTCGTCGATCACGAGGATGCCTCCCGCTTGCAATCGGAGCAGCGCGAGCGCGAGCTGCACGCGCGTTTGCTCGCCAGTGCTGAGCTTGCTCGCTGGTGTGCGAAGAATGCGCGCGTCGCAAAGACCTGTCGCATGCACGACTGCCTGGAGCCAGTCATCGCGCGTTGAAAACTCGCGTGCGCTTGCTTCGAGAAGCGTAAGCGCGTCGGGCGCTGAGTCGTTGAAGGGCGAATCATCGAGCGCGCTTTCATCGTTGCGATCTAGCAAGAGTCGCTTCAAGGCCAGTGTTTTGCCGCATCCGGAAGGCCCGGTGAGTAGCGTGATGCGGCCCAGAGTGATTGGAATGATGGGCGATTGCGCAGGCGCTTGAAGCGGATCGAGCATGGCGTCGTCGAGCGCGAGCTTGCGTAGGAGCTGCGCGCGCAAAGAGTCTGGGCATGTCATGTGCGCGCTCAGTTGATGGAGAAGCGAGGGGTGTCGGGCCAGTCGCGCTCGCTCTCGTCGCGCTGATCGTCGCGATCTGGGTTGAGCGCGATGTAGGCGGAGCGCATAGACTCGAGCGCTTCTTCGCGAGTTGCGCCGAGTCCGATCGCGCGGTGATCCATCAGATTGCAGCAGATGAAAACGTTCGCGGAAGCGTGCTGCACCAAGCATTCGCGCGGGATCGCACGCTTGATCAGCATGTAGGGAAGTTCGTTGAGACGGGCCATGCGCTCTCCATTCGATGCTGAGCGCAAACGCTGCGCCCTTCATGAGAGGCAGGGCTGGCCCGGTGAATCGCGGCAAAGTTTAGCCTGATGCCCGTGTTGCATAGGAATGCGAGCACCGACAGAAGCGACTTGTCCGACAAGGTGGGTGGGTTTGCGAGAGTGGCGTTTGGCGGGAAGAACGAGCGCGCCAAATCCGCTCGTTGACATAGATCGGCGGATTTGTCGCAGAAGATCGCTTTGTCGAAGAGGCTCGGAGTAGCGCAGCCGCGAGGCCGCTGTTGAGGCGGCTGGCACGCAGAGAATCTCGACGCGAAGCAGAATCGCGAGCGTCATGCTTGGCGGTGAAGCGCGGCGTCGCCTGGTCGAAGACAGGAGAGATTTCGCGCAGCGGCGCAGCGCATGGCGGACGAGCTGAGAAGCCTTGGCTAGTTCGAGTTTGTCGATCAGAGCAACGAGCCATGTAGTTTTCTGAATCATGAAGTTCAGAAACAACTATCTGCGCCGATGAAGCTAGCCTCCGTCAGCAATCGCCATGTCACTTCTCGCGCGCGCTCCGCGTCCTAGCCTAGCGTTTCGCCACTTTTCGCGCTCATGCGAGCGAGGGGAATCGGAATTCAACGCAAAGACCCAGAGAGCGCGAAGGCTCACAAAGCCTGTCGGATCAAGCACTGCGGACCAGTTCCGCTGACTCCTCACTGCCAAGCTGACCGCCCGAGAATGATCGTGAATAGGAAGACGTGAAGCGGCTCACGGTCTGACGAGCTCAGCCGCGAAGGTCGCGCTCGTATTCAGAAACTTCTGGGCGCTGCCGGATCTGGAGAACTTCAAACGCCCGGTAGAAGACGCCCATTCCGCCAGGCTTTGCGAAACTTCGCGTGCTTGGCGCCTTTGCGTTGAGCTCTTTAAACCCACGCTGAGTCCGGTGCGTAAATGGCGAAACCCTAGCCTAGAGCAGTTCTCGATTTGCTTTCGTCGAGCGTTGCAGAGGTGGGTGGGGCAGACAATCACGGCTTGTCGGAATGTGCTGTGCTCGGCCCCTTCTCCCCCTTGAGGGAGAAGGGGCCGATCGGAGTTATCGGCCAAGACAGGATTGTCTAGGCCACCCAAAGCACAGGGCTTCGCCGCGTCAACCAGTTCGAGAGTTACTACAGCTCCCGCAAGCCTGGTTCCTTGTCGGACTTCGCCGGCAGCCGGAAAAGCGCGGCAGCAATGAAAAGACCTGCGCTTAGCGAATGTAGAGCGTCACGTCGACCAATCCCGCCGTCAGCTCGATTGAACGCTTCTGCGATTCGAACTGATCGATCTCGTCTTGCAGGCGCATGATCTCGCGCTCGAACTTGAGAAGCTCATCAACACCGGTGGCTTGCTTGGCGAGCTCTTCGAGGCGAGCCTTGAAGGCACGCTTGGTGGCGAGACGAGCATCTGCCGAGTAGTAGGTTCCAGTCTGATCGAAGGCGGAGAAGTCGAAGCTGTCGACATCGATGTTCTCGTGATTTTCGAGGTAGGTGATCAGCTCTTCCAAGCGATTGAAGGGCAGCTTGTAGCTGACCGAACCGGAGCTGAAGCCCATCACCAACCCGCCAAACTTCTCGTGCAGGCGGCGCAGCTCGTTCGCGTAGTTCCGCTCGTTGTAGGTGCGCACGGTGATTGAGCCTTTGCGCGAGATCTTGAGGCCCATCTCCTTTTCATTCAGAGTCTCGACGTCCTGAAAGTAGAAACCAGCCTCGTTGTCGTTATCAAAGGTGTTTTCAAAGCCGCCCCGAGCTTGCGGCGCCTCAGCGTTCACCTTCGCCTGCGGTCGCTCTGGGCCGTAGGATCCGTTGGACTCCATACTTGTGCAGCCGCTCAGCCCGGCCATGCTGGCAACACAGAGCGCGATTGCTGCGAGTCGAGCGCTCTTGCGATGCGCGTTGAGAGTTGAAGTCATTTTCGCGCTGGAGCGCGTCACGAAATTCGGCATGTGAATCTCCAGTTCATTGGGAACGAAAACAACCTGCGCAAAAGCTTGCTTGCGCGGTTGGCATCAAAGGGGATTGCAGGGGAGAGTCACTCCCTTACACGCATGAGTCTAGTAGCCGTTGAGAGAAATCTGCGCAGGATTTACCCAGCAGCAATCACATGGGCCTGTCTTTGCCCGCCTACTCGCTATCATGCGAAGCGAAACACTGGAGCCAGTTCAAAAGGAAAGCGAGAGCACTTATGGAAGACGCCATCATGATTGGCGTGATCGTATTGATCGTAGCGGGCATTGCGGGATTCTTCTGGTGGCAAGCCGCGCAGAAGAAGAAGCGCATCCAGGGCTTTGAGTCCTTTGGTGCGGAGCGCGATCTGACGCTAACGATCGACAAAGATTTCGAGCTGCCGAAGAACTATCCCGCGCTTGATCTCTTTCAAGAGGGCGAGAAGCGCTACGCCTACAACGTGCTGCGAGGAGAGCTGCGCGGCCACAAGGTGATCCTTGCCGACTACCACAATCAGCGCACGCGCATGGTTCGCTACAAGGATTCTGAAGGCAACGAGAAGATGCGAACGCAGACCGATCACGATCACATGAGCTTCTTGCTCGTCGAGTTTCCCGAGCGCTTTCCATGCGAAATGCGCATCTCGCCAGAAGGCTGGTTTGATCGCGTCGCGCAAGCCGTGGGATTCAAAGAGGTCAAAGTCGGCAACGAGGATTTCGACAAAGCGTGGGAGATCAAGGCGAGCAAGCCCGACTTCGCGCAAAGTGTCTTCACGCCGGAGATGCAGCAGCACATCTCGTCGCACCGCGCCTTCAAGCCGGAGATTGAGTTTGATGCCAGCGCGATGATCATTCAGCGCGGCGACAAGCGCTTCAAGCTCGACGAGCTCGTCACCGTGTGGCATCTCGCTGAGGGCATCCTTGAGCGCATGGGCAAGCAAGATCCTAGCTCAGATGGCGGGGACGAACCCGCCGCTGGCAGCGTCGATGCACAAGACGCGCCCGCTGCTGATGGTGAGAGCGCCGAGGCATAGCGCTCGCCATTGCTTGCGTTTCGCAAGCACTGCAAATCGCATCGCATCTTGCAGTGGACGTATCCATGCGCATCGCAGACAATTCATGCTCTTGAAGATGTGAGTTGTCTGCGGAGCGTGCGCATGGAAGGCTTCTTTATCCTCTTGTTCCTGGTGATTGGGATCGGTTTGATCTTCGTCTGGCGGGGTATTCAAGCTGAGAAAGCTCGGCGCGAGAGTCTTCGAATTTGGGCGAAGAGCAAGGGGTTCACCTACAGCGACAACAAGGACCGAGGCATTCCGCGCACCTATGAAGCTCTCGATGTGCTGCGCGCGGGCGACGATCGCTACTGTTTCAACACGATGCGCGGAAGCATCGGCGATCTGCCCTTGCTCATCACGGATCACCACTACGAGACGCACAGCACCGATAGCAAAGGCAATCGCCAGACGCACCATCACTACTTCACGCTCTTCGTGATCGACCTGCCCTTCCGCTTTCCGACCGAGATTCGCATTCGGCCCGAGCACTTCTTTGACAAGATCGCTGGAGCGATTGGCTTTGACGACATCGACTTCGAGAGCAGCGAGTTCTCGCGCAAGTTCCACGTCAAATCGAAAAACCGCAAGCTTGCGTACGACATCATCCATTCGCGCATGATGGAGCTGCTCCTTGAACACCGCAGCATCAAGCCTACGATCGAGCTCGATCACCGCTTCCTCTGCATCTACCGCTCAGGCAGGCTGAAGGCGCAAGACTATGAGAAGTGGCTAGACTTCACGGAACGCTTCTACGCGCATTTTCCCGAGTTCGTCACGCAAGCGCTGCAATCACAAAACAAACCCACGCGGCTATAGCGGAGCAAGGCATGCACCAGTCTGCACTCATCTTCTTGACCGAGAGCGAAATGATCGGCGTCGTTGCGCTTGTTGCGCTGGGCGTCCTCTGCTTCATCGCACTGGTTCTGCTTGTGCTCTACAACAAGCTGGTGGGTGCGCGCATGCGTGGCCGCGAGAGTTTTAGCGGGATCGCGACGGAGCTTCAGCGCCGGCACGATCTTGTCCCAAATCTCGTCAGCATCGTGAAGGGCTATGCGGCCCATGAGAAAGCGCTCTTCGAGCGCGTGAGCGAGCTGCGCAGCCAAGCATCTGAACTGGCGGAACGGAGCACGCGGCGAGGGGTGAGCGCCCAGGATTTTCAGGCGACGCAATCAGCGCTTGCTGGACGCGAGCGCGAGCTGGGCGGGCTGATTGGCAAGCTCATCGTGCAGGTTGAGGCTTATCCTGAGCTGAAGGCGAGCGAGCAGTTTGGCGATTTGATGAAGCAGCTTCGACTAACCGAGGACCGTATTCAGGCAGCGCGCCGCTTTTACAACGCCGAAGTGCGCGAGCTGAACATCCGCTGCGAGTCCTTCCCCAGCGCACTGGTGGCCAAGAGCTTCGGCTTCAATCAAATGGATTTCTTTCAGATCGAAGATGCGCTGGCCCGAGCAAATCCCGATGTTCGACTCTGACTTGAGCTTCGCGAGAATCGCGCTTCGCTTCCCCTTCTCGCTGCGGAGAAGGGGAAGCCCGCGATCGAGATTCACCTGCTGTCGATCACTTTGCGCGGCTTCAGCACGCGCTCGCCCTTGAGTGGCTTGCGTGGATCTTCGCCCTGCGTTTGAATCGTATGCCCGCCGAACTGCATCAGCTCTTTGTCGACCTGAAGCACCTGGAAGATGGTGATCAGCTCGTCCTTTTCGTTGAGCACCGAGAGCACATCGTTGACCTTGGGCAGTGAGCCCTTTTTCAGATCGCAGATGACCAAATACTGCACTTGGTCCGTGCGTTCGGCTTGCTTCACAGCGGTGACGAGCGCTTCGAAGTCGTCTTCGTAGGTATCTTGAACCGTGTCACTTGGCGTAGTCTTGCCGGAGTCGCCGCGCTTGAGGGCGTCGTTGCTGGTGCGGAGCTCTTCGACTTGCTTGCGAAGATTGCCGAGCTCGACTTCGGTGTTGGCCCGCTCTTCGCTGATCTTCTTGAGGCGCTCTTGCATCTCGCGATAAGAGGGGAGCGCCGTCGGGTCCTGGCTCATGAGGTTTTGGACTTCAGCCGTCAGGGCTTTGATTTCCTCGTTGAGCTCGTCGATTTCCGCCTCGGCGTCGGCGTGCTTATTGATGTAGTCGTCGCGTTCGTTTTGCAGCGCGCTGATTGCGGCAAGCTGTTCGCGCACTTCTTTGCGCAGCTCCGCGAGCTCGGTGGTGTTGATGCTCTTGATTGCTTCGAGCAACTCGGAGGTGTCGCCGAGTTTGCCGACTTCCTCGCGCGTGTTCTGTAGCTCTTCTTGGATGTCTGTCAGCGCTTTCGAGAGCGTTTGGCTCTCGGTGGTGATCGGCGCGAGCATGCGTGAAACTTCCTCGTTCACCATCTTGCGCAGCTCTTCGCGTTGCTCTTGCTTCCACACGCCGAAGTCGAGCTGTTGCTGCGTGAGCATGCTCAGGATCTGCTGATCAAAGGTCGTGCCTTGGGCGACCGCGTTCTGCGTGTTCATCTGCGGGACTTGCGCCTGCATGGTGTTCACGGGCACTTGCTGCTGCGCTTGAAGCTGATTGGGATTCTGCGCGTACTCGCTGCAAGCGACAGTAAACAACACCGTCAGAATAACGGCTGGGAGGATGCGAAAACTTGCCATGGAATGGTGCTCCTGATGCGGGGAAGCGTGGCGCAAATCAAATGCCGGGGTATGCGCCGAAAGCGTCGGGGCTTCGTCAAATCGCATTAGACGAGAGTTTCCCAAGGGGGTCAACACCAGCGGCTGATCAACGCTCCGGGATCAGCCTTCGCTAGCCGTCGCCGCCTCGATCGCCTGCTCTAGTGCAGCCAGATTGAAAGGCTTCTGCAAGAAAGCCACGCCGGATTGATCCTGCATGCTGGCGAGAGCTTCCTGCCGGTTGTAGCCGCTCATCAGCACGACATGCTGGTCGGGGTGAGCTGCGCGCACTTTAAGGAAGACTTCGTCGCCACCCATGCGCGGCATATTCATATCAACAAGCAGCAAATCGTACTCGCCATTCGCAGCGAGATAGCGCTCCAAGCCGTCTTGGCCATCGAATGCGCTATCAACGCTCATGCCGAAGCTCTCCAGCATGGCGACCGCGACTTCTCGCACGAACTCTTCATCATCGATCACCAAGGCTCGTCCACCGGAACTCGCGGCGCTCGGCGTTGGCTCGCTCTTCATCGGCAGTGCTTCGCGCAGTGCTTCGTGAACGCTGGCATCTTCGCAGGGCAGGAGGACCTGAATCGCGCAGCCCTTGCCCGGTGCGCTCTCAACTTTGATCGCGCCTCGGTGGCCGCGCACGATGCCGAGCACGGCGGCAAGCCCCAGGCCGTGGCCTTTCGATTTGGTAGAGAAAAATGGATCGAAGACGCGGCGCTGCACATCGCTGCTCATGCCGCTACCGGTGTCGCTGACGCGCAAGCGCAGGTAGGAACCGGAGGGCAGCTGCTCGTCGATCAGGGTGTTGGAGAGCTCTTCGCGGGTGAGGCGGATGACGCTGGTTTCGATGGTGATGTCGCCGCTCTCGCCTTCGAGCGCATCCGATGCGTTGATCACGAGGTTGAGCACGATCTGCGAAAACTGCGAGGGATCGCCCTTCACTCGATTGGGATGTAGCGCGAGCTTGAAGTGCAGGCGCGCCTTCTTGGCGATGCTGGCGGAGAGCAGGTTGCTCATGTCCTGAATCAGCTCGGAGATATCGACTTGCTCAGACTGTTGTTGACCGCGACCGGCGTAGGCAAGCATTTGTCGCGTGAGCTGCGCCGCCCGATTCGCCGCATCTTCGATCAACTCCAGGCGGTTTCGGTAGTGCGGTCCTAGATTCTCGTCCTTCAGCATGAGCGCGGTGTTGCCGAGAACGCCAACGAGCAGATTGTTGAAGTCATGCGCGATGCCGCCGGCCAGCAAGCCGAGGCTTTCCATCTTCTCAAGCTGTTGTACGCGCGATTCAACTTCGCGGCGTTCAGTGATGTCTTGATCTGTCCCGCGCACCGTCAAGGGTACGCCATCCTTGGAGTATTCCATCCGTCCGATTGCCAAGAACCAGCGGTACTCGCCCTTCGCATTCTTCATGCGATAGGTGCTGCGAAAGATTGAGCGCTTCTCTGAGATGCAGCGTTCGATACTGATCGCCGTGGATTCAATGTCGTCGGGATGGATCAAGTCGCGAATAGAGTGTTCGGCCGGTGTGATAGATTCTGGCGTGTGGCCGTGGATCTGATAGGTCTTGTCTGACCACCAGATTGAGCGCTCGAGCAGATTCCACTCCCAACTTCCGACGCCCGCTGCTTCCTGCGAGGCATCGAGGCGATCTTGAAGAATGCCGAAGCTTTGCTCGCGCTCGTGTTGTTCGGTGATATCAAAGGCGATGCCCGAGTAAATCTCTCGACCGCTGAAGGGCGAGATCATGAAGCGTCCGCGATAGAGCAGGATCGCTACTTCGCCCGAAGGCTTGCGCACGCGAAACACGGTTTGGAATGGCCCGCGATCTATTTTGCAGCGCTGAATTTCTGCTTCGACTTGCTCGCGATCTTCCGGAAAGATCAGCTCGTGCGCATCCATCGGAGTCAGCTCGGATTGCTCTGGGTCGAGTCCGAAGAGCTTGAATTGCTCCTTCGACCACCAGATCTAGCCGTCCTTCGGATCCCAATCCCACACGCCGGCTTTGCCGTACTCTTGCGCTTCGGCCAAGCGCTGGCGCAAGCGCTTCTCATCCAGTTCGCGCTGGCGACGCTCCGTGACGTCTTGCGTCACGCCGAAGAAGTCGCCGATGTTGCCAGCCTCATCCTTGCGGTAGGTGAAGCGGCTGTTCATGTGGCGAATCTCGCCATCCGGCCGAAGGATGCGGTACTCGAGCGAGATGGGCAGCGCTTTTCCCTGAATCGTTTCAGCGTCCAGGATCGTATAGGCGCGGTCATCAGGGTGAACCAGCTCGACCGCTTCGTCGTGCGTGATTTTGCCGCTGCGTCCGGAAAGGCCGTGCATCGCGAAAAGCTCGCTTGACCATAAGAGCATTCCGCTCGTCGCATTGACTTCCCAGTAGCCCACGCGGGCCATGCTTTGCGCCGTGGCTTGTTTGATCTCGGAGCGCTTGAGCTCGTCAAAGATCAAACGCATGCCGAGCACGTGATTGATGCGGCGCGCGGCGATCGCAAAGAGGCGAAGCTCTTCGTCCTGCCAGACGCGCGGATGGCTGCATTGGTGCATGCCAAGCACCCAAGGCCCGCCGGTGCGCGGGCGCAAAGCCATCACGATTTCAGACTGCACTTGAAAGGAACGCTTGAGCTCGGTGTGGCGGAATGGCGGAAGCTCTTCCATGACGACGGGGCCGTCAGCGTCGAAGAGGATCGGCAGAAGTCCGCGCCGCTCTGGATCGCGTGGAACACGTTTACCTCGCGTTGAGGCGCCGGGATATTTGGGGTCGAAGCTTTCGTAAGGGATGAGGAAGAAGCTGCGATCGTTCTCCTGCTCTTGCAGCAAGTAGGCGCGATCGGTCTTGAAGAGCTCGCGCAGCTTGAGTAGCACGCCGTCGAGCAAGCCAGGGATGTCCTCGGTGTTCTCGATCACCTCATCGAGGGCGCGCAGCACTTCGTACTCGCGCAGCAAGGCGGCGGATTCGGCGAGCATCCGCTCACTCTCTAATGCGCGTCTGCGCCAGCCGTCCAGCGTCTCGGGTGATTCGGGACGGGGAGTGGTGTCGCTGGGCTCTGAGATATCGCCGCTCATGCTCAATTCCAAAAGCGCTGTGCGGTGCAATAACGGGGTGTTGTGTGGTTGAACTCTAGAAACATCCGCGCCTCTCCGCTCGTGCAAAGAGGGCTTGGGCCGATCCGCTAAGCTTCAGCAGACTCCGACTTGCGCCTCTTCCGCTCATCGATTGCCGCCTTCACGAAAGCGCTGAAAAGCGGGTGCGGCTTGATCGGACCGGACTTGAACTCCGGGTGAAACTGCACGGCCACGAAGAATGGATGGTCCGCGATCTCGATGATCTCAACCAGATCAAGCTCCGGATTGAGGCCAGCGATCGTCAAGCCAGCCTTGGTGAGCTGCTCGCGGTACTTGTTGTTGAACTCGTAGCGGTGGCGGTGACGCTCCTGCACCAGCGCGGCCCCGTAGGCCTTCTCTGAGTGCGTGCCCTTCTGCATCGCGCAGGGCTGCGCGCCGAGGCGCATCGTGCCGCCCTTGTCGGTGACGTCGACTTGCTCTTCCATCAGCGCGATCACGGGATGCTCGCACTTCGATTTGAACTCAGCCGAGTTCGCATCGGTCAAGCCAGCCACGTTGCGCGCGAACTCGATCGTCGCGACCTGCATGCCGAGGCAAAGCCCGAAGAAGGGAATCTTGTTCTCACGCGCATACTTGACCGCGCGAATCTTGCCCTCAATCCCGCGCTCGCCGAAGCCGCCGGGAACGAGCACGGCATCCATATCTTTGAGCTGCTTGGCGATCGTGCCCTCGTGGACATCCTCGGCCTGAATCTTGTGGACGTTGATGTGCGTCTTGTACTTGATGCCGCCGTGAGTCAACGCTTCGTAGACCGACTTGTAGGCATCCGTCAGCTCGACGTACTTGCCGACCACCGCGATATCCACGCTCTCTTTTGTCGTAATCAGCGTCTCCAGCATGTCCTTCCACACATCCATATGCGGATTGTGGGCAGCCATGTGCAGGCGCTTGACGATCTTGTCGTCAATGCCCTGCTTTTGCAGCATCAAGGGCAGCTCATAGATCGAGTTGGGGCAGTCGAGATTCTCGATCACCATGTCTTGCTGCACGTTGCAAAAAAGCGCGATCTTGTCGCGCAGATCCTTGGTTACCGGCAGCTCGCTGCGGCAGATCAAGATGTCTGGCTGGATTCCAATTTGTCGCATCGCACCAACGCTGTGCTGCGTGGGCTTGGTCTTCAGCTCGCCGCTCGCATGCAGGTGCGGGAGCAGCGTTAAATGAATGAACATGCAATTGTCGCGGCCCACTTCGAGCGCGAACTGACGGCATGCTTCGAGAAATGGCAGCGACTCGATGTCGCCGACAGTCCCGCCGATTTCGGTCAGCACGAGATCAACATCAGGTCCATCCCACTGGCGAATGCGCGACTTGATCTCGTTGGTGACGTGGGGGACGACCTGCACGCAGCCGCCCAGATACTTGCCCTGGCGCTCCTTGGTGATCACGCTGCGGTAGATGCGCCCAGTCGTGATGTTGGAGTTCGCGTAGAGCGGCGAGTTGGTGAAGCGCTCGTAGTGGCCGAGGTCGAGGTCGCACTCGCCTCCATCGTCGGTGACGTACACTTCGCCGTGCTGATAGGGGTTCATCGTCCCGGCATCAAGATTGATGTAGGGATCGAACTTTTGCATGCGAATGCGCAAGCCCCGACTTTCGAGCAGCAAGCCGATGGCGCCGGTTGAAAGACCCTTGCCGAGGGACGACACGACGCCGCCGGTTACAAAAATATGCTTCGTTGCCATGCGTCCACTTCTCGACAAGCCAACAGAGAACCATCACCTTCAATATCAGGTGGAAAAGCAGTCATCGCCGTAGTGATGATTGAGAGAGCCAGCCAAAGCTCAGTCAGGTCTCAGCCTGCTCTAACCGGGACTGCAATCTACGCACTGAGATTGCCGGGCACAAGTGCAGAGTGAGGTCGTGAATTTGCGGCAAATCCCCGTTGCTCCGGGGATGCTTCGCTAATCGTCACGCTGAAATGCCAGCACCCTTGCGTTGAATCCGCGCGAGTGGGTGCTGAGCCCTGTTCAGCGGGGCGAGCAGCAGGCAAACTGCTAGCACTATGGAAAACACACGCAAACGCGCGCTCGTAACGGGCATCACAGGGCAGGACGGTAGCTATCTGGCGGAGCTGCTGCTCTCCAAGGGCTACATCGTCTACGGGCTGGTGCGTAGATCATCGAGCTTCAACACGGGGCGGATCGATCACATCTATCAGGATCCGCACGACGAAGATTACCGTCTGCGCCTGATCTACGGCGACATGACGGATTCGAATTCGCTGGAGAGTGCTTTGCATCAGGCCAAGCCAGACGAGATCTACAACTTGGCAGCGCAGTCGCATGTGAAGGTGAGCTTTGAGATTCCCGAGTACACCGGCGAGACCGACGCGCTTGGCGTGATCGTGCTGCTCGAAGCCATCCGCCGCGTCTGCCCGCAAGCGCGCTTCTATCAGGCGAGCACGAGCGAGATGTTCGGCGGGCGCGAGGAAGGCGCGCTGAGTGAACGCTCGCCCTTCGAGCCGCGCAGTCCATACGCCGCTGCGAAGGTCTACGCGCATCACGTCACCGTCAACTACCGCGAGGCTTACGGGCTTCATGCAAGCTGCGGGATTCTCTTCAATCACGAGTCGCCGCGCAGGGGCGAGACTTTCGTGACGCGCAAGATCACGCGGGCGGTTGCTCGCATCAAGCGCGGCATGCAGGAGAAGCTCTACCTCGGCAACCTCGACGCCAAGCGCGATTGGGGCCATGCGCGCGAGTACGTCGAAGGCATGTGGATGATGCTGCAGCAGGATTCGCCCGACGACTACGTGCTCGCCACTGGCCAGACGCAGACGGTGCGCGACTTCTGCGAGAAGTCCTTCGCGGCTGTCGATCTTGACTGGGAAAAGTACGTCGAAATTGATCCGCGCTACTTCCGCCCGACCGAGGTGGACTACCTGCTCGGCAATCCCTCGAAAGCGAAAGCCAAGCTTGGCTGGAGCGCCGCGACGGATCTCGCGGGCCTGGTCACGCTAATGGTGCAAGCTGACCTTGACGAGGTAGACGGCAAGCCCCTGCCGAAGCAAGAGGGCTACCCCTGGCCCCCGCTGGTTCCCTAGGCGCAGCGCTTCCGGGATGAAGACGTGTCAACTGCGACAACGCGAAAAGCACTGCAAGGGCTTTGTTCACACGAAAAAAGCTCCCTCGGATGAGGGAGCTTTTCGCTTCGTCGGAGATGTCTTTCGCTCAGTGGATGGCCTTGATCCATTCGGCAAGGCTGCTCACATCGCGCTGCATCTTTAGCGCGCATACTCCACGCAGCGGGTTTCGCGCAGCAGGGTGACGCGGATTTCGCCGGGGTAGGTCAGCTCGTCTTCGATGCGCTCGGCGATGTCGCGGGCGATCACGCTGGCGGCATCATCCGTCACCGCCTTGTGATCGACGAACACGCGCAGCTCGCGGCCAGCCTGGATAGCGAAGCTCGCCTCCACGCCCTCAAAGCTGTTCGCCACCGCTTCCAGCGATTGCAGACGCTGCACATAACGCTCCAGCGATTCGCGACGCGCGCCGGGACGCGAAGCGCTGATCGCATCGGCCGCAGCAGCGAGCGAGGTGTACACGAACTTGTGGTTCAGCACGTTGTCGTGGTGACCCGCAGCAGCCTCGATGACTTCGGGCAGCTCCTTGATCTTCTTCAGGAACTCGCCGCCCACGAAGGGGTGACCGCCTTCCTGCTCGTGATCGATCGCCTTGCCGATGTCGTGCATCAGGCCGCAACGGCGGGCGAGTTTGGGATCGAGTCCGAGCTCGCTGGCCATCATGCCGCAAAGGTGCGCGACTTCGACCGTGTGCTTGTAGACGTTCTGGCCGTAGCTGGAGCGGAACTTCAAGCGGCCGAGCAGCTTCTGCGCGCGCTTGTCGATGTTGTGTACGTCGGCATCGAACTGAATCGCCTTGCCGGCTTCGACGATCTCCTTGTCCACTTCAACCGTGCAGATCTGGAAGACTTCTTCGATCCGAGCGGGGTGAATGCGGCCATCTTCGATCAGCTTGACCATCGTGCGACGCGCGACTTCACGGCGAACGCTGTCAAAGCAGCTCACCACGACAACGCCGGGCGTGTCGTCAACGATCACGTCAACGCCGGTGATGCGCTCGAAGCTGCGGATATTGCGTCCTTCGCGACCGATGATCTTGCCCTTGATGTCATCGTTGGGCAGGGTGAGCGAGCTGGTGGTCGTCTCGCCGGTGTGCTCTGACGCGAGGCGGCAGATGGCTTGGCTGACGATCCACTTGGCCTTCTCGTCGGCGTGCTCGATCAGCGAAGCTTCGAGCTTCTTGATGCGCGCAGCTTTCTCGTTGACCAGCTCGGCGTCGAGCAGTTCCATCAGCTTTTCAGTCGCCTCTTTCTCGTCGAGCTTGGCGATGGCTTGAAGCGCTTCGCGTTGCTTTTCGAGCAGACCTTCGGCTTCTTCAGCGGCCTTGGCAGCGCGCTCTTTGTCGCGCTCCATGTTCGACATCTTCTTGTCGAGGGCGTCGTTCTTCTTGTCGAGCAGCTCGAACTTGGAGTCGATCGACTCCTCGCGCTTGGCGATGCGCTTTTCGAGCTCCTTGATTTCTTTGCGCTCTTTGTCGAGCTCCTTGACCATGCGGTCGCGTTCCTTGCCGGCCTTGTCGCGAGCTTCCACTTCAGCGCGCCTCACCACGTCTTCTGCTTCGCGCTTGGCATCATCCAAACTGCGCTTGGCTTCATCACGGATCTTGGCTGCCGCTGCTTCGGCGTCTTTCTCTTCGACGGAACGCTTGCGGGAAGCGAGCATCGTGCCAACGATGGCACCGACTACGAGAGCGCCAGCGGCAGCTCCGTAGTGCATCGCTTCGAACGCTAAAAGCGTA
>Ga0213866_10001380_pt1 | contig 18029 bp, 19 predicted proteins | sample PICome_11_FD_160079 | JGI IMG/M metagenome (GOLD analysis project Ga0213866, IMG submission 160079) | Coastal seawater microbial communities near Pivers Island, North Carolina, United States - PICO284 | ecosystem: Environmental > Aquatic > Marine > Coastal | place: USA: North Carolina...
ATACTTTTTATCCACAAATGCCATGGGGAGTAATGTCTCAGCAGCTTGGAAAATTCATAAGAGAGGGGCATTATTTGCTAACCCATGTTATGTTCAAATTCATCCAACCTGCATCCCTGTGCATGGTACCAATCAGTCTAAATTGACATTAATGTCAGAGTCACTTCGTAATTCTGGTAGGATATGGGTTCCAAAAAAGAAAGAGGATGCAGAAGCTATACGCGAGGGTCGTTTAAAACCTACTCAAATAGCAGAAGATGATCGTGATTATTACTTGGAGAGAAGATATCCTGCCTTTGGAAATCTAGTACCAAGGGACGTGGCATCTCGCGCAGCGAAAGAGCGATGCGATGAAGGTTATGGTATTGAAGCCAACGATACCAATGAAGGAGTTTATTTAGATTTTGCATCAGAAATCAAAAATAAAGGCAAACAAGTTGCCTATGCGCAAGGGGACCACAATCCAAATGAACAAAAGATAATTGAACTTGGGAAGAAATGGGTTGAAGAGAAATACGGAAACCTCTTTCAGATGTATAAGCAGATTACTGATGAAAATCCATATGAGACACCCATGAAAATATACCCTGCAGTGCACTATACTATGGGAGGTGTTTGGGTTGACTACAACTTACAAAGTACTATCCCAGGATGCTTTGTTGCAGGAGAGGCTAACTTTTCGGACCACGGAGCAAACAGGCTGGGAGCTTCGGCGCTGATGCAAGGTTTAGCTGATGGTTATTTTGTTCTTCCTTATACAATTGCGAATTACTTGGCCAATGAAATCCGTACCGGTGAAATTTCTACGGAATCCACGGAATTTGAAAAAGCAGAAATGGATGTTGCGGAGGGTATATCAAAACTAATGGAAGTAAAAGGATCAAAATCTGTAGATCATTTTCATAAAAGACTTGGCCTAATCATGTGGAATAAAGTAGGGATGAGTAGAAATGAAAAAGGATTAAAAACAGCTATTGAGGAGCTCAAATCATTGAGAGAAGAGTTTTATTCAGATGTTTTTATACCAGGAGAATCCAACGAGATGAATGCAGAACTGGAAAAAGCATTACGTGTAGCAGATCTACTTGAGCTAGGTCAGCTTATGGCTGTCGATGCTTTAAATAGAAATGAATCATGTGGTGGTCACTTTAGAGAGGAGTATCAAGACGAAGAGGGAGAAACATTGAGAGATGATAAAAATTTCAAATTTGTTTCTGCATGGGAATACAAAGGACAAGAGGCGACCAATTCGGTTTTACATAAAGAGGAATTGAAATACGAAGCGATTAAAATAGCCGAAAGAAATTACAAGTAAAAAAAACATTTATATGGCATCCAAATTTATTAATGTAACACTTAAAATATGGAGACAGAAAAATGCTGACTCCAAAGGAAGAATTGAAACATACCAGCTTTCTAAAGTTTCGACGGATAGTTCCTTTCTTGAAATGCTAGATCAGCTGAATGAAAAACTCATTAGCGAGAAACAGTCTCCTGTTGCCTTTGATCACGATTGTAGAGAAGGTATTTGTGGATCTTGTTCTTTATATATCGACGGTAGAGCTCATGGACCACAAACCCAGACAACCACATGTCAGCTTCATATGCGAAGCTTTAATGATGGAGATACTATTTACATTGAACCATGGAGGTCAAAAGCGTTTCCAATAATAAAAGATTTAATTGTAGACCGCTCTGCATTTGACCGTATTCAGCAATCAGGAGGTTTTGTCTCTGTTAATACGTCCGGTAATACTATGGATGCGAATGCAATTCCAATTCCTAAGGCAGATGCTGATAGTGCTTTTAATGCAGCTACATGCATTGGTTGTGGGGCTTGTGTTGCGAGCTGTAAAAATAGTTCTGCAATGTTATTCGTAGGGGCTAAAGTTTCACAGTACGCCCTTCTTCCTCAAGGTAAGGTTGAGGCAAAAAATAGGGTTCAAAATATGGTGAGACAGATGGATGAAGAAGGCTTTGGAAATTGCACAAATACTGGGGCTTGTGAAGTTGAATGTCCTAAAGGTATTTCATTGGAAAATATAGCGAGGATGAATAGAGAGTTTTTAAAGTCAAACCTTACCTCAGATAAATAAGAAGGTTTACTTCAGGACATTAACGGAACCGTTAATGACCACCTTTTCATCATTATCTTTTGGCTTGAATTTGATGACCCAGCTGTAGAGACCGGCCTGAACTGGAATGCCTTCTTTAGCGCCATAGGAGCCGTCCCAACCAGCTTGATGATCATTCGTTTTCCAAATTAATTCACCCCACCGATTATAAATACTCATTTCAAAATTAAATGGGTCAAAACCACTTGTAAAAATTGCTTTAAAAAGCTGGTTGTGTTCATCAGCATCTGGCGTGAATGCATTTGGAACGTAATAAATGAGCTGTTCCTGATATGAAATCAAAACTGAAGCACTGTCCGTACATCCCTCAGATGAAATAGCTATGAGTGTGGCTAGGTAGCTATTTTCTAATGCAGTATTATATTGATGAGACCCTTCCTCTTCATAAGAAGAATTTCCATCGCCAAAATTCCAAATATAGTTTTCTGCACCAAATGATTCATTATAAAAATGGACAGTGGAATTTCCTGGGCCTATGGTGTTTGGTGATACAGTAAAGGCAGCGACAGCTTCTTCAATACATACGATATCTTGATAGGTTTTTGATGTATCACAACCATTTACATCTACCATATTAAATGTCAAATCATAACAACCGACCTCATCAAAAATAAAACTTTGTGTACCACAACCAGCTAGTGATATTCCATTGGAGAAATCCCACTGACAATTTAGGGCATCAGGTACAATATTAGTCAAGTCAAGAGCGTACGGTATACATCCTACATTATTCAAGGGGTCAATGTTTGGCAATTGTGCTACATTCATAAAGGCTTGAACCGTATCGGTATTTTCACAGTTATTGGCGTCAGTACCAATAACCATATAAGTTGTGTTCCCCGAGGGCCAAAATTCAATTGAACCTTGCCCAGAAGGAAGCCATTGCGTTCCATCATTCCATGAATAGCTTTGAGCTCCACTGGCATTTAGCGATACACTTTCACCAAAACAAAAATCTTGGTCAAGACCTGCCGAAACTATAGGTAGCGCATTGAAAAATACTTCCGTTGAATCAACACAAACAAAACCGTTGTCATCGGTAGCTGTAATCACATACCACAAAGACCCTGGAATATCAGAAGGATTGTTATTCAAGTTTTGTCCATTACCGAAAGGGCTACCTGATTGTGTCCATACGTATGTTCCGTTTGATACTGCGGAAGCACTTAAGTCGAACACATCATTTTCACAAATTGGACCCGAGTTTGAGGCGGTAATTGTGCAGCTACAATTCGGATCAGTATCAGATAAGATGGTAAGCTGAGTTATGTCGGTACAAACAAAACCGTTGTCATCAGTTGCGGTTACCTGTATGGGATAAGTCCCTGGGGCTAATGCAGGAATATTGGTTAAATTTTGTCCAGTTCCTAATACAGTGCCCAACATGTCCCAAGTGTAGGTTCCGTTACTAACAGTTGTGGCATTTAGGTCAAATGTTGAATTAAAGCATACAGGTCCAGAATTTGAGGCTGATACTGTACAACTGCATTGGGGGTCATTTGCCGGCAATACTGTTACTGTTGCATCTGCACTCCCGGTCGCAATAACTCCATTCCCAAGGTCCTCACTACCTGTTACAGTATAAACAGTTGTGGATGAGGGAGACACGGTTATTGTTGATCCAGTTTGTCCGCCAGGACTCCAAACGTAATCTGTTGCTCCTGATGCAGTTAGAGTAGCATTATCTCCGGGACAAATGGTTGCATTATTTACGGTAACCACAATAACAGATGTACAACTTACATCAGCAGTACCAAAGAAGTTTAGAGGTAGATTCATAGTTTGACTGCTGTAATTTGAAAGACAAATGAGATATTGTTCTCCTGCAAGAGCCGGAATACCAGGCTCAAAATTTGAAGGGTCTCCTCCAGGTGGTAGTGTTGAAGCTACACCTGTAAATCCCTCACACATGCCATTCCAATTACATCTGATAGGGGGTAAATTGTTATTAATAATATCATTACAAGAAGAGGCGTTATATGGCCACATGATCCAATCAAGACATCCTGTAGAGCCATCTGTTCCAAATGAAAATTCCAAAATTCCATTACTTGCAACATTAATCACCATCCATGTACTGTTAAGCTCTCCTGCCAAAAGACACCCTGAATTTCCTGAACCGGGATTTGTTGTTGGATTTGAGACATTATTTCCGTCCAATTCCAAAACTGAACCAGCACCACTAGGGTCAATGGCAAATGTAGCGTTTGTACAAATGTTTACGGCATCAACACAATCACTTGCTGTAGATATTTGTCCAAAAATATTTTGGGTGATTAGAAAAAGGAAAAGAAAAAGACCAACAGCTTTCACGTCATAAGTTTATAGTTAAACGAGCCGTAAAGATGTAAGTTGCTTATCAAAAGATTACTTGATTTGACCTTTCTTGGATGTGTCTTTATACCACCCTTCGTTATCTTTAACCTCCACAGGAACATCTGCGGCATCGTTCAATTTTCTTTGAATGTTCATCCAATAGAAAAAACCACCGAATCCAAGAATTATTAGGAAATAATTGAACGCGTTGCCAATGATTTCGAAAATTTGAAAAGTCCATTGTAAAATATCACCTAGTAAAAAGAAAAAGTCTGTCGAATTCATAGTATCTATTTGGATAGCACAAAGAAAACAAATTAAATGCTTAAAACAAAATTCAGAGCTCTCCTAATAATTCGAAGGTTTCTTTAGATGCATTTTGCTCCGCTACTTTTTTTGATTTCCCTTTTCCAATACCATAATCCTGATGGTTTATTTGAACAACGATGGTATATTGCCATTGACCCTCAGCATGTTCTTCAGAGACAAGTTTAAAATGAAGCTTTAGTTTTTTCCTCTGACACCATATGTATAGCTTGGATTTAAAATCTATTTCTTCATGAAGTATTTGGTTAAAATCCAGATATTTACGAAAAACATATTCGTTTAAAATCTTTTTTGTTTTTTCATATCCACCATCTAAATAAATTGCACCAACTATGGCTTCAAATGCATTTCCTTCAAGTGTAGAAATGTTTATGCTTCTACTCTTATTGTATAGCAGAACTTCTCGAATACCAATATCTTCTCCAAGCTTACTTAAGTTTTTTCGGTTTACAATTTTGGATTTAAGTTTTGTTAAAGCTCCCTCATCATTTTCAGGGAATTTTAAAAAAAGGTATTCGGCTGTGATGGAATCAAGAATTGCGTCTCCGAGATATTCTAACCTTTCATTGGAATAATGGTGCCCTTCTTCATTAATATGGGATCGATGCGTTACGGCTTTTTGAAAATAAGCAATGCTCTTAGGTCTATAACCAAATTTTTTGAGAATGAAACGGTAAAGTTTAAGTTCACCCTCTGTTCTTTTATTTCTAAACAAAGGTATTTTCAGAGCATTAAGGCTTAAATTTCTTAACTATTACGCTGGTATTGTGTCCCCCGAATCCAAAGGTGTTTGAAAGAGCAATATTGACGGTGCGTTTTTCCGCCTTGTTAAATGTAAGGTTTAACTTCGGATCTAAATTAGGATCGTCGGTAAAATGATTTATTGTGGGTGGAACAATATCTTCTTTAACAGCCATAACACAAGCAATAGCTTCAATAGCTCCTGCAGCACCTAAAAGATGACCAGTCATTGACTTGGTTGAACTGATATTTAGTTTGTATGCATCCTCTCCAAATACTGCTTGAATAGCCTTCACCTCTGCTACATCTCCAAGAGGAGTTGAGGTGCCGTGAACATTTACGTAATCAACTTCTGAAGGCGATATATTTGCGTCCTCTAGGGCTGAAAGCATTGTGTTTTTTGCTCCTAAACCATCGGGGTGAGGTGCCGTCATATGATGTGCATCGGCAGACATTCCGCTGCCTATGATTTCAGCATATATGGTTGCCCCTCTTTGTATAGCATGCTCGTATTCTTCAAGTATTAAAGCCCCTGAACCTTCGCCAAGAACAAAGCCATCTCTATCAACATCGAATGGCCGAGAGGCAGTTTCAGGAGAATCATTTCTTGTAGAAAGAGCCCTTAGGGCATTAAATCCACCCATTCCCATTTCGTTTACACAAGCTTCAGAACCACCAGTCACTATGGCGTCAGATTTACCCAAACGGATCAAGTTAAAGGCATCTATCAAGGCATTTGTTGCAGACGCACAAGCTGAAACAGTCACATAATTTGGGCCTCTTAATTCGTGCTTAATTGAAATTTGACCGGCAGCCATATCTGCAATCATCTTAGGAATAAAGAAGGGATTTAACCTCGGGGGTCCGTCACTACCAAAGTAATTTTTTGCTTCTTCTTGGAATGTGTTTAACCCTCCAATTCCAGATCCCCAAACAACACCAATTCTATCTCTATTAGGATTAGAATCAAGTAAACCCGAATCTTTTAAGGCTTCATCACTTGATACAATAGCATACTGGGTAAATGCATCCATTTTTCGTGCCTCCTTACGATCGATAAAGTCTTCTACATTAAAATTCTTTACTTCACAGGCAAATTGTGTTTTAAACAAAGAAGCATCAAAATGAGTTATTGCCGCCGCCCCGCTAACGCCAGCAATTAGGTTTTTCCAATATTCGTCTTTGGAATTTCCTATAGGAGTAAGCGCACCAAGACCTGTAACAACAACCCTTTTTAATTGCATAAGAAATGATTATGTGTTTAAAGTACTATTTTGCGTTGTCGGCAATGTAGTCAATTGCATCACCAACTGTCTGAATTCCTTCAGCTTTGTCATCTGGAATTGAGATATTAAATTGCTTTTCGAATTCCATGATAAGCTCAACAGTGTCAAGGGAGTCAGCCCCTAAATCATTGGTGAAACTTGCTTCGTTTGAAACTTCACTTTCTTCAACGTTTAATTTGTCAACAATAATAGCAACAACTTTATCTCTGATATCTGACATCTTTAATTATTTTAAGTTTATGACTGCAAAGAAAAAAACAAACCATCAAATAACAAAATAATTCTCAATTATTTATCAACGCTACACTTTTAATGGAATCAATTTCAAGGCAATTATCTAACTTTGCTATTCAATACAATGAAAAAGATCGCCATTTTTATTTCAGGAGCAGGTTCAAACGCTCAAAGAATGATGTCATACTTTGCTGGACATCAAAAAATTAAAGTGGCTTGTCTCATTTCTAGTAAAGAAAATGTGCAAATTGCTGCTAGCTGCACAAAACACCAGGTGAGGTACTATGAATTTGGTTGGAATGAACATGACATGGAACACATTTTACATGTCCTTGAAGCAAATGACATTGATTGGATTGTACTCGCGGGGTTTTTAAAGAAAATCCCAGAAACGATGATAGGGGCCTACGCTAATAAGATTATTAATCTTCATCCATCACTGCTGCCCAAGTATGGAGGTAAGGGTATGTATGGAATGCATGTTCACCGGGCAGTGATTGAAGGAAAGGAAAAGGAATCGGGTATAACAATTCACTATGTTAATGAGGAGTATGACAAGGGTAAAATCATTCAACAGCATAAAACCCCAATCCAAGTATCAGATGATGCTGATAGTTTACTTGAAAAAATCAGACAGCTAGAGATAAATCACTTTAGTAAAACAGTTGAAAGTGAAATCTTAAACCCGTCTGTCAAACATTCTGATTTAGGATGTCCGTAAAATACCAACAATCCTCGTAGGATACGTATAATGGGGCAGGAGCAACTCGAATTACATTGGGCTCTCTCCAGTCAGCAACGATTCCCGAATCAGTAAGCTTCTTAAACATCTCTTTCCCGTCCTTTTTAAATAAAATGGATAACTGTGAACCTCGTTCGGAAGGTTTTTTTGGGGTAATAATTTCCATGAAATCCCCATGTTTTTCGTTGAGATTTTCAAGTAGGTATTCTAAATAAGCCGTGATTTGATCTCTTTTTTGTCCAATTCTATTCATTCCCGCTTCTTGGAATATTTTTAATGATGCCAAATGTGCTGCCATTCCTAAAACTGGAGCATTACTAAGCTGCCACCCTTCAGCTCCTTTAATGGGATAAAATTCATCCTCCATCATAAATCGCTGTTCCTTGTCATGTCCCCACCATCCCGCAAAACGTGGAAGAGAAGAATTATCTGCATGTCTCTCATGTACAAATAGTCCCGAAACTCCTCCTGGAGATGAGTTCAAATATTTATAGCTACACCACATGGCAAAGTCAACATCCCATTCGTGCAATTTAAGATTGACGTTGCCGGCAGCATGTGCTAAATCGAAACCTACGTATGCGCCAGCCTCGTGTCCAGCCTTGGTAATTTCTTTCAAGTTAAAATATTGTCCGGTGTAGTAATTTACACCCCCAATAAATACCAAAGCAAGCTCCTCTTGATTTTCTTTAATAGCCGAAATTATATCCTCATGTCTTATGGTATGTTCTCCCTCTCTTGGTCCTACCTCAATCAAGTCCTCTTTTGAATAACCATGAAATTTTAGCTGAGATTGAAGGGCATATTGATCGCTAGGGAATGCTTTCTTTTCACATAAAATTTTTTTTCTTTTACCCTTTGGCTGATAAAATGACACTAGAAGTAGGTGAATATTTGTGGTTAAAGAATGTGTAATTACGGTTTCTATTTCTTTTGCCCCCACAATGTCAGAAGCCATTTTGGTGAGTTGTTCGTGATAGCTATACCATGGTCTCCTGGATTCAAAATGTCCGTCAACTCCAAAATGAGCCCAATCATCCAGCTCTTCCCCTATAATTTCCCTCGTCGTAATTGGTTGAAGCCCCAGTGAATTACCCGTAAAATAACGAATTTGGTTTTTATGGAAAGACGGAAATATAAATTGTTTTCTAAAATCCTTTAGGGGATCATTCTCATCCATTTCTTTTGCAAAAGACAACGAGGTTTTGAAGTTCATAAGTTCTTATTATTGCTAATTTTGTGAGCACAAATATAAGGATAATGAATACGAATATTGATCGATCGGTAGAGGAGTCAAATAAATTATTTGAATTGGCTAAGAAGGTGATTCCAGGAGGGGTGAATTCTCCTGTTAGAGCATTTAAATCCGTTGGGGGAAATCCAATATTTATTGATAAAGCTAAAGGAGCGTATTTGTATGATGCCGATGGCAATCGTTATATAGATTATATTGCCTCTTGGGGTCCAATGATTTTGGGCCACGCAAATGATGAGGTTGTAGATGCCTTAGCAAGAACTGCAGTGAAAGGGACCTCCTTTGGAATTCCCACGGAATTGGAAACAAAAATTGCATTACTTGCCACCCAAATGGCTCCAAATGTAGATCAAATTCGATTTGTAAATTCCGGAACTGAGGCATGTATGAGTGCCGTTCGTTTAGCTCGAGGTTATACGGGTAGAGAAAAATTAATTAAATTTTCTGGTTGTTATCATGGACATGCTGATCCATTCTTAATTGAGGCCGGAAGCGGCGCCGTAACCTTTGGAACCCCCAACAGTCCAGGTGTCACAAAAGGGACGGCTAAAGATACTTTATTGGCTCCATTCAATGACTTAGAAAGAGTACGGGAAATTTTTTCCGCTAATGAGGGCGAAATAGCAGCGATAATCATAGAGCCTGTTGCTGGTAATATGGGTTGTGTGCCTCCAGCGGAAGGTTTTTTAGAAGGGATTCGTAGACTTTGTGATGAATATGGGGCTCTATTTATCTTCGACGAGGTGATGACCGGTTTTAGGTTGGCATCGGGAGGAGCCCAGGAATTTTTGGGCGTAAATGCTGACATTGTTACCTATGGAAAGGTTATTGGTGGGGGGTTGCCAGTTGGCGCTTTTGGCGCAAGAAAAGAAATTATGTCTATGCTCGCACCAGGAGGGCCTGTATATCAAGCAGGTACACTTAGTGGAAATCCGTTAGCAATGACTGCTGGATATACAACCCTAAGTATTTTGAAAAGTGATCCTGATATTTATACTCGACTAGCGGATAAAACAAGATACCTTGGAGACTTGATGAAAACAGCATTAAATGAAAAAGGATTGGACTATCAGTTAAATCAGCTTGGTTCTATGATTTCATTACACTTTTGTAAAGATGAGGTGGTTGATTTTAAAACATCTAGCAAGGGAAACAATGAGATGTTTAAGAAATATTTTCATTACATGCTTGAGCATGGCATATATCTTCCGCCAAGTGCATTTGAAAGCTATTTTTTAAATGACGCCATCTCCTATCAAGACCTTGATGAGACTGCGCAGATTTTTCGCGACTTTCTTATTTCTTTGTAACGAACATTTTACACATTCTGTTGTTTAGTCTTTAAAATAGTCAAATGCAGCACAAAGGCAAAATATTAGAAAAAGCAGTTCGGGAGAGCGGCATGCCTTTAACAAAGCTTTCTAAAAAAATGGCGAAAAGTAGAAGGTGGATGTATAATGCATTTGAAAATGAGAATCTATCCATTGATTACATCCTAGAAATAGGTAAAATTATTCATTACGACTTTTCTGAAGATTTAAAAGACCTCAAAAAGTTTAAGGAATCTGCAGAACACTTTGGAATCAACTCAAATCCCGAAGATTCAGAATATTGGAAGAATAAATACTTAAATTTACTCGAAAAATATAATTTACTTTTGGAGAGTAAATTGAATTAAATCAAAATTTATTCAGTGATATTGGTTACAGGTTCATCCGGCTTGATAGGTAGTCATATTCTTTATGAACTTATTGCGAAAAAAGAGAAAGTAAGAGCCCTTTATCGTTCTGAAAGGAGAAAACAACGTGTCCAACAATTATTTAGATATTATAATGAACAGCTAAATCAAACATATAATTATGATGATATTGAGTGGTTCAAAGCTGATATAATGGACATTGAAGCATTAAACAACTCTTTTAATGGTGTTCAAAAAGTGATTCATTGTGCAGCACTCGTATCTTTTCATAAGCTTGATTTTCATCGATGTATGAGCATTAACCGAAGAGGAACAGAAAATGTAGTGAATTTATGTTTGAAAAATAAAGTAAAAAAGCTCTGTTATATTAGTTCAACTGCGGCAATTGGAGCATCGGAAAATCCGATTTCAGAGAAAACGAGATGGGAGAATGGGAAGGACGTCAGTGGATATTCAATTTCAAAATACAGCGCCGAAAAAGAGGTGTTTCGCGGAGAGGCTGAAGGTCTGAATTGCTCCATTGTAAACCCGTGCATTGTACTTGGTCCTGGTAATTGGCATAGAAGCTCATTAACGCTCCTCAAAACCGGAAGCAATGGCTTACGTTTTTATCCATCTGGTGCAAATGCCATCGTTGATGTTCGAGACGTATCGAACATAGTATTAAAATTGCTTGATTCAGAAGAATCAGGTGAAAAATACTTAGTCATTGGTCATAACATTTCATTTGAAAGTTTATTTACCCACATAAGTAAAGCGTTTGATAAGTCTGGACCTTATAAAAAGTTAAATAAGTTCTTCGCACATGCTATTGCTTACACTGTTGAAAACGCATATAGATTTTTTAGAAAAAGGAGCCCTATTTCTATTGAAAGTATACAATCTGCGTACAAAAACCTTGAATATTCCAATGAAAAAGTTAAAAAGAGATTTGACTATACTTTTTATTCAATTGACGACACCATAGAAAACGCTGTAAAGGGTAGGTTTAGATGACTAGAATTAAACTCATAAAATATAAGGATTCTTTGTTGCAGGTCATTTTGATTGTAATTTATTTGGTTGGTATCATTGGTTTTTCTCAAGCTAAATATAGAGACACACTTCTTCCTGCATCTGGGGTTGTATTGTACCTATCTACACTAGCAATTGCCCTTGCAAGTAAAAGTAAAACCAAATTTATAGTCTTTATGGCTATCGCATTCCTTATTGGTTTTGGTGCAGAAGTAATAGGAGTAAATACAGGATACCTATTTGGAAATTATGTTTATGGGGTAAACCTGGGTCCTAAGCTATTAAATGTTTCAATTGTTATTGGTTTATTATGGGGGGTGTTGGCTCTTGGTGCGGCATCAATTATTGATCAAGTGGCTGTTCTCAATAAATGGAAAGTTTTTTTTGGAGCGGCAATCATGCTTGGTGTAGATTTAATAATGGAACCCGTTGCGATCGCTAATCAATTTTGGACCTGGGAAGGTGGAGATGTTCCATTATACAATTATGTATGCTGGTTTTTGATTGCCATATTCTTGCAGCTTATACTCCGAAAATTTAAACTAAATGAAAAAAATAAGGTTTACAATACACTACTCATTCTTATGATTGTATTTTTTGGTTTTTTAAATTTGTATTAAGATGATCGTATTAGGACCCGTTATTTTGATATTGTCCTTTTTTGGAATGGAATTCATGGCTTGGTTTACCCATAAATTTGTCATGCATGGATTCATGTGGAAGTTTCACAAGGATCACCATCAGGTTGAAGAGGGGTTTTTTGAAAGAAACGATGTTTTCTTTATGATTTATGCCATCCCTTCTTGGTTGCTCATCATGCTTGGTTCAATGAATGGATATTGGATTCCTGTATGGATAGGTTTTGGAATTGCGCTTTATGGACTGGCATATTTCTTGGTTCATGATGTATACATTCATCGAAGACTTAAATGGTTTAGAGATGTTGATCACCCCTATTTTTATGCGATAAGAAAAGCACATAAGGTGCACCACAAACACTTAGGAAAGGAACATGGTGAATGTTTTGGAATGCTGGTTGTCCCCAGAAAGTTTTATCTTGAGGCAAAAAAAGCGTATTTGCTCAAAAAGAAAAATAAATGAGTCTTTATTTACTCTTAATGATTTTTTCTTTTGGTTCTTGTTTGGTACTTAGCTTTGACCGAAAGGTTGCCTTTTACAAAAACATGAGATTTCTTGTTCCAGCAATTGTTGCAGTAGCTATCCCTTTTTTGATTTGGGATCAAATTTTTACAGAACATGGCGTTTGGGGATTTAATGAAGACTACCTGCAGGGTTTTTATATTGGCAAACTTCCAATTGAGGAGGTTTTATTCTTCTTTTTTATACCATATTGCTGTTTGTTCATTTATGAGGTTTTAATTGCTTATTTCCCAAATGCCTCATTGCATAAGTTGACCATGGCATTTTCCATTTTTCTTGTTCTTTTAGGAGTTTTGATGGCCCTTACACATCTCAATCAGTGGTATACATTATCTGCTTGTTCATTAACTGTATTGATTGTGATTTTTGTAATGAAACAGAGATTCATTTGGTACCCTAGAGCAATCTTCGCTTTCGTTGTAGCTCTTATTCCTTTTTTTGTGGTCAACGGAATTCTAACTGGGGCAGCAACCGAAGAACCCATTGTGTGGTACAATGAAGCCCATAACACGGGTGTTCGATTACTCACAATTCCGCTTGAGGATGTTTTTTATAATTTTTCTTTATTAATACCTATTATTGGCATCTATCACTTTTTGAAAATCCGTTCTATTCAAGGTCCAAAATAATGCACAACTAGGGGTTCAATTCTTTTTTCAATTGCAAGGAATAACAAAGTAGATAATTTTTATTTTCGTAAACATGTCAAAGAATGTTGATAAATACAGCAGGCGAGGGGTTCGAACAAGTTATGCATCCACGGTTATTGGAATTTCACTAGTGCTTTTTATGATAGGTCTCATTTTAGGGGGTGTTTTAGGAATTAGAGAATTTGAAAAGCAGGTTAAAGAAAGTATTCGGGCAGATATTTTCTTTAATCCAGGAATGAATGAAACGGACATCAAGCTTATTGAAATAGAGCTTAAGCAATGGCCTGAATTTAGCGATGTACATTTCGTATCGCCAGACCTCGCCATGCAGGACTTTGGAGGTGTAGGAACCTCAAAGGAGGAAATGCTCGAGATCCTTGATGGAGAAAACCCGATCCCACCAACCATTGTTTTTAGTCCAATTGAAAAGCTGGCAGATAAGAAAGGTATGGATTTGATTAGGGAAAAGCTTTTGGAATCATTTAGTAGTCAAATTGAAGAGGTGAGCTATGATGAGAATAGCGTGAAAGATGTGAATATGGGCTTTCAGCAATTCATCTATTTGTTGTTGGGGGTTGCTGTTTTACTTGTTGTAATTGCTGTGGCGATGATCAATAATACCATACGGTTGGCACTTTATTCGAAGAGATTTACCATTAAAACGATGCAGCTTGTAGGGGCAAAGGGTTCTTTTATTAGGAGGCCTTTTTTATTACAAGCTATTCTGCAGGGGGTCATTTCAGCCATCATCGGGATGTTTATTTTAGTGACTGTATTCTATGCTTCGAATAATATGTTTGATACTTTTGAAATCACATTCAGCCGAGGATCATTTGTTGTTTTAGCTTCATCCTTATTGACGCTGGGTATATTTATTACGGTTTTGTCTACTTGGTTTGCATTAAACAAGTATCTTCGTATGAGTTTAGATGACTTATATTCTTGAAAATGAAAAAAGCAAATAAGCAAATAACAGAGGAAAAGAAAGACCCAATTTATCACTTTGGTTTTAACAAGGATAATTATAAATGGCTTTTTATTGGTCTTGGAATTAATGTTCTTGGCTTTCTTCTAATGATAGGCGGGGGTGCAGATTCTCCTGAAAAATTTGATGGTGATGCTTTATTCAGTCATACACGCATTACTTTAGCTCCAATACTTATTTTAATAGGATACGGAGTTATTCTATACGCTATCATGAAACCAAATAAAAAGAATTCAAATCCTGAATAGGTTGAGTACAAGTATTCATGACTTTTATTGAGGCCATTATTTTAGCGATTATTGAGGGGCTTACAGAGTTCCTACCTGTGTCTTCAACAGGACATATGATCATTGCTTCTACTTTTATGGGTAATGCCGCGGATTCTTTTGTCAAGCTTTTCACGGTTGCGATTCAGTTTGGAGCGATTCTTTCTGTGGTTTTGGTATATTTCAGAAAATTCATAAAATCCATCAACTTTTACGTGCTTCTATTTGTGGCATTTTTGCCTACAGGAATTATCGGCTTGTCACTCAAGGGTTATGTGGATGCCTTGCTCGAGGAGGTTGTTGTGGTAGCCATTTCGTTGTTGGTAGGTGGCGTAGTGCTTCTTTTTGTAGACAAGTATTTTGAAAAAAACGAAACAGAAGGAACTGAGGAGGTATCCTATAAAACGGCATTTATTATTGGAATAATTCAGAGTATCGCCATGATTCCAGGGGTATCAAGGTCTGCCGCAACGATTATAGGAGGAATGTCACAAAAGCTTACTCGTAAGGCAGCGGCAGAATTTTCATTTTTCTTGGCGGTTCCTACCATGTTTGCTGCTACCGTAAAATCGATGTGGGACGAAAAAGAACTATTGATTGAATCAACAAATAATGAGTGGATCATTCTTTTAATGGGAAATGTCATTGCATTTATTGTTGCGTATTTTGCCATCAAATCATTCATATCTTTTCTTAATAAAAACGGATTTAAGGTCTTTGGGTATTATCGAATTATCCTTGGAGGAATCATCCTTATCTTAATGGCGGCCGGTGTAAATCTTGAGATGGCATGAAAGCAAGCCAATTTCAGGAAGGCCACATCCTTTTAATCGATAAACCAAAAACATGGAGCTCTTTTGATGTGGTCAACAAGCTTCGCTGGCAGCTCAAAAGAAAGCTTCTGGTAAAAAAAATAAAGGTGGGTCATGCGGGAACCTTAGATCCCTTGGCAACCGGCTTATTGGTTTTGTGCACGGGAAAATTCACCAAAAAAATTGAAGGACTTACTACGGACCACAAGACTTATACGGGAACGATCCTTCTTGGGAAAACCACGCCTTCTTATGACCTGGAAACAGAATACGATGCAGAGTTTCCTACAGAGCACATAACGGATACCCTCATAGATGAGGTGCGTCAGTCTTTTATGGGCAAACAATTACAGACGCCTCCCATTTTTTCTGCCAAGCAAATTGATGGCAAACGTGCCTATGAATTTGCAAGAAAAGGGGAAACGGTTGAGCTAAAGCAAAACCAAATTGAGGTTTTTGATTTTGCCGTTGACACGAGTTCTTTACCCGAGTTGAATTTCTCTATCAAATGCTCAAAGGGTACTTATATTCGTTCGATTGCCGCAGACTTTGGTAAGGCATTGAGAAGCGGAGGAACGCTCATCGAATTGCGTCGCACAGCCTCTGGCGACTTTGACATTAAAGATGCATTGAGTGTTGAAGAAGCCATCAAAATGATTGAAGAGAGCGAAATTTAAGCCAAGCCCTTTTTTAGTACTAAAAAATCCCTATTTTTGTCGCTCCGAATTACTAGGCCCGAGTGGCGGAACTGGTAGACGCGCTGGATTCAAAATCCTGTTCTTTCGGGAGTGCCGGTTCGATCCCGGCCTCGGGTACAAGAGAGGAGACTTTTTCACGAGAGTCTCCTTCTTTCATTTTTTAACAATCACTGCAGGCTTGAAATGCCCCTCGATCTGGATGGTGTAGCTTCCTTTGGATAAGGTTCCAAGCGACACTTCGGTTTCTTTTCCGGTAAGTTTTCCTTTTATCACCTGACGTCCTTGTTGGTCAAATATTAGGAAGGTATTATTCATTGGATTCTCAAATTGAATGGAGATGAGGTTTGAGGTTGGGTTGGGATGAATATGATAACTGATAAGTTCATTGTGATTCACCAGATACAGACCTGTAGTATAGATGTAGTCGGTTTCAATTAGTGTATTCGAACAGTTCGTAAGATCCGTGACTAACAAGCTTACAGTATATATTCCGTTTGCGGTGTACTCGTGGAACACATTCAAGTTATTGGATTGAATGGTGGTGCCATCACCAAAATCCCACCAGAAATCATAGTCGCTCATGTTGGGCGTGTTATTGGTAAATTGTACGGCAAATGGAGGCGTAGTAAATAATTGCTGGTTTGCACTAAAGCTCAAGCCAAAGTCTTGGTCAATAAAAGTAATCTCTAAAATATCTACTGAGTCGCAGCCGTTGGCCCCCTGTAAAACCTGTGTGTGTGTGCCTTCGGTATAAATCAGGTCACCGTTCCAGTTGTAAGGCTCTCCACAAAAAGCAGAATCCACTACATATGTTGTCGTTCCGGCTAGTGTATTTATGGCGACATAGGCAGTATCATTACAATTATCATTAGTAACATAAAGTATTACAGAATCAGTAATTGCGTCGGCATAGAAGTGGCTGATGTTTTCAGGAAGTGAACTGGAATAAGATATACCGTCTCCAAATTCCAAATAAAAAGAGTCGCCTACACTTGCGCTATAGTCTATAGCAATAACAACAGGAACACAGCCTTGTGTGGGAGTAACATCAAGCGTTGCCGAGATATCATTAATTGCGACCAGAACCGTAGTATCGTGGGCACAGCCAAAATCATCCATTACATTGAAGGTATAACTGGCATTATTGGTTTCAGGGGCAACAATTAAAGCTGTATCCCCAATATTTTCAATAATGGTCACATTTGTGTACCACCAGGCTGAATCTACTGTGTTCTGATAGTTCGAAATCTCAATATTTGGAGCATAAAAATCAAGTCCCCATCCAAAAATATGCCCATCATCAATGCTTAAGTTATCCTGTACAAAAAGTGTCCATTCACCATTAAAGGGACAGCCCGCAAAACCTGTAAAAGAGCTTTCCGGTGCGTAAACATATGTTGGATCCATCGAAGGGTTTCCATTTCCAAAGTTTAACGCAGGAATGGTGTACCCCCAGTTTTGTGACATGGGCCCCAAATCGTTAAGAACGGAGCTAAAGCAATATTCCCATCCTTCCCCAGGACCGCCACCGCCTGCATCATCAATCGGGTCGCCTAAATACGTGCCACCACCACTGTTTCCTCCAGGTATAGCTCCTGCACCATAGGAATTCACAAGAGGTACTATGGAGCCGTTTGGACATTCTAACCAAATCTCAAGATCACCAGAGTAGGAATGTTCCATCGCAATACAGACGTGATTCAGCTCT
>Ga0213866_10001381_pt1 | contig 18024 bp, 14 predicted proteins | sample PICome_11_FD_160079 | JGI IMG/M metagenome (GOLD analysis project Ga0213866, IMG submission 160079) | Coastal seawater microbial communities near Pivers Island, North Carolina, United States - PICO284 | ecosystem: Environmental > Aquatic > Marine > Coastal | place: USA: North Carolina...
GCTTTAGAGCACAAACTTTTTCTAAAACATTAAAGGGGTATGCATAGATGCCAATATGTTTGTAAAAAACACCGTCTTCAAATGGTGAATTCATCACTCTATCAAAGGAAATAGCCTTTTTATTGTCGTCAAATTTGACTTTTGGCTTACTATTATCGACTAGTGTGTCTGCTTTTTCTATACGTTTGCATAAAGTAACTATACCGATTTCCTTGTCGGTAAAAGCTGCTATAAGCTGATTGATTTGTTGGGGCTCTATAAAAGGTTCGTCACCTTGTATATTGATGATAATATCATTGACATTAGCAACCTTTTGGGCTACTTCTAGACACCTATCGGTACCACTTATATGCTCAGATGAGGTCATCATAACTTCTCCATTAAAGGAAAGGACCTCATCTACAATGCGTTGATCGTCAGTAGCAACTATAACCTTTTCTAATTCTGATTGTTCAGCTTGTTCATACACACGGCGTATCATACTTTTACCTAAAATGTTTTTCAGGGGCTTTCCAGGAAAACGACTTGAATCGTAGCGAGCAGGTATAATGCCAATTACTGTCATATAGAAATACCAAATTTGAGTGATACAGTTCGTGGTGCCATCATATTGGCTGGACGAGTCTGATATTCTCTATTGAATAAATTATTGATGATTAAAGATAGTGAAGTTGTTTGGTTTAACTCACAAATAATTCTAGTATCTACAATAAAATCACCATCAGCTAGATTTTCTCTAGATTCAGGAATACCGGGTACTAAAGTTTCAAAGAATGGGTCAACGAATATTTTATCTACATTTAGCATAAAGCTATTGTACCTAAAGCTCGTTCCAAATGACCAATTTTTCGTTTTATATTCCATATCCAATTTGGCAACGTGCTTGTGTCTGTATTTTAAAAATAGAGAGCTAGAATCCAAAGAGCTGGTATTATAATAGTTCAATTCGTTGCCATTAATATCTTCTCCGTAAGGGATTTCTGGATTTAGAGGAATCGCATCGATATATGTATAACCTCCTAATAGTGTTAGTTCATTTTTTCCTACTTTACCGCCAGCACTTAAAGAAAATTCAATGCCAGAAATTCTAGTGTCTCCGATGTTTATGGACTTAAAGCCGATACCTAAACTATTGGCTGTTGTTGGTTGCCACTGACCAAAGCTAAATTCCATCATATTTTCGTATTCCATGATGAATCCGGCGATATCTAGGTAACCACCCCAATTACCTATTTTAAAACCTTGTTTAATGGCAAGTTCGGAACTCCAGCCAGACTCAGGCTTCAGTTCAGGATTTTGATAAACATATATGCCGCTAGTCACCTCAGTTTCTATAAATAGTTCGGCAATGCTAGGAAAACGATAGCCTTGCCCCCATGACGACCTCAAAAAAGTGCCTTCTGCCAATTGGTAGTTGATACCTGCTCTAAAAACAGGTTTAGCGGCTTTGAAGGAATTAATGCTGTCGCCTGCTATTTCATACAATTCACTTGTTTTCAGAATAAATTGCTCATATCTAGCACCTAGAGATAGGTTAATCCTTTTGCCTAATTTTTTATCCAATTGGGTAAACACAGCATTATTAAGTCTGTAGTTAGTGCCATTAAATAAGTCAGCAACAGCATCAACATATTCATTCATTATACCTGAAGTCCAATTAATACCAAGAGATTCAAGGTTTTTTTGATATTGATATTCAGCATAATATGTAGTGGATTGATTGTCTTGTCCATCAGGGTCATCTTTTGTTTCATTATCATTTATTACCTTCATGTAACGCGTTCTTAATCTATGCTTGTCTCCACTTTTAGGGTTTATATAAGTTATGAATGGGTCTATGTTATAGACATCTCCACTAGTCTTGGTTACAGAGCTATCTAGGGGGATAAATGCCGATTCATAACTTTCCCAAATTAGCGCAGATGCGGTTTCATTAAACAAAAAATTAGCATTAATTCCATAGGAAAGACCTTCTATTTTTGGATTCCTGTAGCGGGTGTTGAAGTTAACTCTTTGTCTAGACGTTACCTCTTTATATCTATACCCTTGATCTTCTAAGAAAAAACCCCCTAACACAAGGTCAAGATTGCCAATTTTTTGTTTGTGTAAAAAATCCATGCCATAGACTTTTCTTTTATTGTAGCCCCACCAGTTCAAACTTTTTCGCTTAGCGTTAGCGTATTTGCCGTTATGAAAATTAATTTTGGTTTCTGGTTTGTCGGTAGGGTAAGCAGTTCTAATATTGATAACGCCATTTAAGGCCGAAGAGCCATACAAAGCTGATGTTGCTCCTTTAATAATTTCTACTTGGTTGATATTCTCAGTAGATATCAAATTCCATTGTGCCTGACCAGCATCACCTGAGATTAGTGGCATATCATCAACCAATACCTGTACACGTGTTCCAGCACCATAACTCCATCCACTACCACCTCGAATATTGGCTTGACCATCGGTAATATTTACACCGGGTACTTGATCAATAGCAGTTTGAATATTGGTGGTGTTTTTATTAGAAATCAAATTTGGCTTAATTACCTCAATAGAAACGGTGGTTTCTTCAATACGTTGTTCAAATTTTCCTGCCGAAACAACTACCGTTTCAATGAGTTCAGCATCTTCGCTCATTTTTATTTCAATTTGTTTACTTTCTCTAGCTGACAGTGTTAAATTTATTTTTTCTTCCTTGTAGCCAATAAATTTAAAAACCATCTCATGATTCCCTTCGGTAGTACTAATGCTAAACTTCCCGTCAAAATCCGACGATGCTATACCCTTTCCATCAAGCAGTATATTAACGCCTATTAATGTTTCATTAGTCAATTTATCCGTAATACGCCCACTAATTTCCTGTCCCTTAGATTTCAAAAATGTAAATGCAGTAAATAGCAAGGCCAAAGACCAAAAATGCTTCATAAATTATATTGTTTAGTTTTGCAAAATACAAATTTAACGCCATGTCACAAGAGCTTATATTCCAATTAACCCATTCACTCATTAAAGGTGTAGGTCCTATCTTAAAATTTCAAAGCTTTCAATTCAACCGTATCGAGAAAGTTATCTTAAACAAAGTTTAGTGTATAATTTACACGATGAATAGGATAAAAAAGTGTTTTTTTGAGGGGCTTAAAATTTTCAAAAAAAAATCATTTGCATATCGAAAAATTATACATTTGTTGGCGTATAAATAACTAATTATATGTCTGTGAAGTACCAAGATAAAATTGATGCATTTATGGCAGGATTATTGGCTAAAGATGCTCACGAACCTGTTTTTATTCAAGCAGTGCAAGAAGTTGCTGAAGCAATTATCCCCTTTATGGAAGATAATCCTAAGTACAAATCCTCAAATTTGTTAGAGCGTATAGTTGAGCCCGAGCGAACAATAATATTTAGAGTTCCTTGGTTAGATGATAACGGCAATACTCAAGTCAATCGAGGCATTAGGGTTGAATTTAATTCAGCAATAGGTCCTTACAAAGGCGGTTTGAGATTTCATCCTTCAGTAAATTTGGGGATTCTTAAATTCTTGGGTTTTGAGCAAGTCTTTAAAAATTCTTTAACAACACTTCCTATGGGAGGTGGTAAAGGGGGTTCAGATTTTGACCCTAAAGGTAAATCCGATAATGAGGTGATGCGTTTTTGTCAGTCTTTTATGACTGAACTTAGCCGTCACATTGGACCCAACACAGATGTTCCTGCTGGAGATATTGGCGTTGGCGGAAGAGAAATAGGTTATTTGTTTGGACAGTATAAGCGTTTAAGAAATGAATTTACGGGTGTTCTTACTGGTAAAGGCATTAACTGGGGCGGCTCATTAATTCGTCCAGAAGCTACAGGATATGGTACTGTTTATTTTGCGCAAAATATGATGGCAACCAAAAGCCTAGACTTTAACAATAAAGTAGTTGCTATTTCAGGTTCAGGAAATGTTGCTCAATATGCTTGTGAAAAAGCCACTCAATTGGGAGCTAAGGTAGTAACTCTTTCCGATTCATCAGGCTATATATATGATAAAGATGGTATTGATGCGGAGAAATTAGCTTTTGTTATGGAGTTAAAAAATGTCAAGAGAGGTCGTATAAAAGAATATGCAGAACGATTCAATTGTGAGTTTTTTGAAGGACAACGACCATGGGCTGTTAAATGCGACATTGCCTTGCCTTGTGCAACACAAAATGAGTTGGACGGTGATGAAGCTAAAATGTTAATAGACAACGGTTGTATTTGTGTATCTGAAGGAGCTAATATGCCTTCTACACCTGAGGCTATTGAGGCATTCCAAACAGCTAAAATATTATTTGCCCCTGGAAAAGCATCTAATGCTGGTGGAGTAGCGACTTCAGGACTGGAAATGTCACAGAACTCTATTAGAATGAATTGGACAAGAGAAGAAGTTGACGAAAAGTTAAAACGAATAATGAAAGATATTCATACATCATGCGTAACCTATGGTACAGACGGCGATTTTGTTGACTATGTCAAAGGAGCCAATATTGCTGGCTTTGTCAAAGTAGCAGACGCTATGCTTGACCAAGGGGTTGTTTAAATTGGGAAAATAATTCTTAGTAATGAGGGAGGAGGCTCCCTTTTTCTATTCTTAAAATATTTAAAATAGTATGTACGGTAAATTAAAAAATCAACTGCTTGAAGATCTGAAATCAATAAAAGAATCTGGTCTATATAAAAATGAAAGAACCATAGTCACTCCACAAGGAGCTAACATACGTGTTAGTAGTGGTGACGAGGTCATTAATTTTTGTGCCAATAATTATTTAGGACTGTCTTCTCATCCTAGAGTAATTCAGGCTGCTAAAGACAGTTTGGATACTCATGGTTTTGGTTTGTCTTCAGTCAGGTTTATCTGCGGTACTCAAGATATCCATAAGACTTTAGAGCATAAATTAGCTGAATTTTTAGGGACTGAAGACTCTATTCTTTATGCTGCAGCTTTTGATGCAAATGGAGGTGTATTTGAGCCACTTTTCACCAAGGAAGATGCCATAATTTCTGACTCATTGAATCATGCTTCTATAATAGATGGCGTTCGTTTGTGTAAGGCTGTTCGTTATCGATACAACAACAATGATATGGCCGATTTAGAACAAAAATTGATTGAATCTCAAGCCCAAAGCAATAGAATTATTGTCACTGATGGCGTATTTTCAATGGACGGTTATATTGCTCAGCTAGATAAAATTTGTGATTTAGCTGATAAATACGATGCTTTAGTCATGGTTGACGAATGCCATTCAACAGGCTTTGTTGGTAAAACCGGAAGAGGAACTCACGAATACCACAATGTTATGGGTAGGGTTGACATTATAACGGGAACCTTAGGAAAGGCTTTGGGTGGAGCTATGGGAGGTTTTACCTCAGGAAGGAAAGAAATTATTGATATGCTAAGACAACGCTCTAGACCATATTTATTTTCTAATTCTTTAGCGCCATCCATTGTTGGTTCAGCTATCGAAGTACTAGATATACTATCGAATTCTACAGAACTTAGAGATAAGCTTGAAAGTAATACTTCTTATTTCAGAAGTAAAATGACTGAAGCAGGTTTTGATATAAAAGAGGGCGTTCACCCCATTGTGCCTGTTATGTTATACGATGCCAAAACCTCTCAAATAATGGCAGATAAATTGCTCGAAGAAGGAATTTATGTCATCGGATTCTTTTTCCCAGTAGTGCCAAAAGAGCAGGCCAGAATTAGAGTTCAAGTTTCAGCAGCTCATACCAAAGAGCACCTAGATAAAGCCATAGCTGCTTTTACCAAGGTTGGTAAGGAAATGAAAATTATCAACTAATTATGATTAATAAAATTTTGTTGAATTAAAATAAAGTTCTACTTTTGCCGACCCTTTGGAATGTGGTATTTCAAAGTGTGCTAATAATAAAAATAATTTATAGTGGATACACTAAGTTATAAAACGGTATCAGCAAATAAAGAAACGGCTGACAAGCAGTGGGTTTTAGTAAATGCTGAAGATTTGGTTTTAGGTCGTTTAGCTTCTCAAGTAGCATCTATGCTTAGAGGTAAGCACAAAACCAATTTCACTCCTCACGCTGATTGTGGCGATTATGTAGTGGTTATAAACGCAGACAAGATTCGTCTAACAGGACAAAAATGGACAGACAGAGAGCACTTTAAACACACTGGTTATCCAGGTGGTCAAAAGAGAATCTCTCCTAAAGAATTGTTTGACAGAGACCAAACGTCATTAGTGCGTCAAGCTATTAAAGGTATGTTGCCAAAGAATAAATTAGGTAATGCACTTTATTCTAACCTACACGTTTATGCTGGTACTGATCACAAGCACGAAGCACAACAACCCAAAGAAGTAAAAATTAAACTATAACGATGGATACAATACACACCATTGGAAGAAGAAAATCAGCAGTTGCTCGTATCTACATGAGCAAAGGCAAAGGAAATATCACAGTAAATAACCGTGAATCAGACAAGTATTTCACTACAGCTACTCTACTTTATAAATTAAACCAACCTTTCAGCCTAGTTGATATGGAAGGAAAATTTGATGTAAAAGTTAATGTAAGTGGTGGTGGTATTACTGGTCAAGTAGAAGCAGTACGATTGGCAATTTCTCGTGCCCTATGTCAGCTTGATCCTGAAAACCGTTCAGCTCTAAAAGTTGAAGGTTTAATGACGCGTGACCCAAGAATGGTTGAGCGTAAAAAACCAGGACAAAAGAAAGCGCGTAAGAAATTCCAGTTTAGTAAGCGTTAATATCTTAGGATATTGTTTAGTATCTAAATTACTTAGACTATAAACTATACTACTAAGTGATTGTTAATTAATGAATGTAAACAATTTTAAAAATGTCTAGAACAAATTTTAAAGAACTATTAGAATCAGGTGTACACTTCGGTCACCTAACAAGAAAGTGGAATCCCAAAATGGCTCCTTATATCTTTATGGAGAAAAATGGTATCCACGTTATCGATCTCAACAAAACTATTTCTAAGTTAGACCATGCCTGTGCAGCACTTAAGCATTTGGCAAAGTCAGGTAGAAAAGTAATGTTTGTTGCTACAAAAAAACAAGCTAAAGAATCAGTATCTACTCATGCTCAAAGAGTAAACATGCCATACATTACAGAAAGATGGTCAGGTGGTTTGCTAACCAATTTTGCGACTATCCGTAAGGCGATTAAAAAAATGAATTCCATTGACAAAATGAAAGCTGATGGAACTATCGATACTTTATCTAAAAGAGAGCGTTTACAAGTGTCAAGAACACGTGATAAACTAGATAAAAACCTTGGTAGTATTGCCACAATGAATAGAATTCCTGCTGCTTTATTCGTAGTAGATATTCATAGAGAGCACATTGCAATCGCTGAGGCTAAAAAATTAGGTATTCCAACTTTTGCTATTGTTGATACTAACTCTGACCCTAACTTAGTAGACTTCTGTATTCCTGGAAACGATGACGCTACTCGTTCTATTGAAAAAATAGTTTCTTTAGTAACAGATGCTATCCAAGAAGGTCTTACAGAAAGAAATTCCGAAAAAGAAGCTGCTGCTTCTGCTAAAGCTGAAGCCAAAGCTGCTCCTGCTGAAGAGAAAGTTGAAGAACTAGCTGAGAAAAAATAAAATCGATAATTAAAAATACTTTACGAAATGGCAAAAATTACTGCTTCTGAGGTAAATGCACTAAGAAAGCAAACTGGTGCAGGAATGATGGATTGTAAAAAAGCTTTAGTCGAAGCTGAAGGCGATATGGCTAAAGCGGTTGATATCCTAAGAAAAAAAGGACAAAAAGTAGCTGCTAAAAGAGCGGACAGAGAAGCATCTGAAGGCGTTGTTATCTCAGCTACAAACGGTCAGTTTGGAGCTCTTATAGCTCTCAACTGTGAAACAGACTTCGTTGCAAAGAATGAAAGCTTTATCGCATTAGCGCAATCTTTCTTAGATGCTGCTATGTCAAACAAACCTGCTGATTTAGTTGCATTAAAAGCCTGTTCATTAGGTGATATGACAGTTGAAGAAAAAATCATTGAGCAAACGGGTGTTATTGGCGAAAAATTAGATTTATCATCTTACGAAACTATAGAATCTTCGCAGGTTGCTGCCTATATCCATGGTGGAAATCGTTTAGCAACTTTAGTAGGTCTTACCTCTGTTGTTGATGAGCAAGTAGGTAAAGATGTAGCTATGCAAGTAGCGGCTATGAATCCTATAGCTTTGGATAAAGAGTCTGTTACTCAAGCTACAATTGACAATGAAATTGATGTGGCTAAAGACTTAGCTCGTCAAGAAGGTAAACCTGAAGAAATGCTTGAGAAAATAGCGATGGGTCGTTTGAATAAATTCTTCAAAGAAAATACTTTGTTGAACCAAGAATTCATTAAAGAATCCAAGACTTCAGTATCTCAATATCTCAACAAAATAGAGAAAGATTTAACGGTCACAGACTTCAAGAGAGTTGGGCTTGGAGTTTAATTTTAATCAAATCAATTAAGAGAGTGTTTTTCACTCTCTTTTTTTTGCCTTAAATTAGCGCACTATGAAGTACAAGAGAATTCTTTTAAAATTAAGTGGGGAAGCCCTAATGGGCGATAAACAATTTGGCATTGATACAGAAAAGTTATCAGCCTATGCCAACGAAATAAAAACTGCTGTAGATTTTGGTGTTGAAGTTGCTGTAGTCATAGGAGGAGGGAATATCTTTAGAGGTGTTCAGGTTGAAGGTCAAGGACTAGATAGAGTCCAAGGCGATTACATGGGTATGTTGGCCACCATAATTAATGGAATGGCGTTACAGTCAGCGTTAGAAAAAGCCGATGTTGAGACTCGCTTGTTAACAGCCATTAAAATGGAGCAAGTAGCAGAACCTTTTATTCGTCGTCGTGCTATGCGCCACCTACAAAAAGGCAGAGTAGTTATTTTCGGAGGTGGCACAGGAAACCCTTATTTTACGACAGATACTGCAGCCACATTAAGAGCGATAGAGATTGAGGCCGATGTTATTTTAAAAGGAACTAGAGTAGATGGTATTTATACCGCTGATCCAGAAAAGGATAAATCAGCAACTAAATACGATACCATTACATTTAAGGAAGTTTACGAGAAAGAACTCAATATAATGGACATGACGGCTTTTACTTTGTGTAATGAAAACAAATTGCCAATTGTTGTATTTGACATAAACAAAAAGCAAAATTTATATAAGATGCTACAGGGAGAATCTGTTGGCACATTAGTTAATTTTTAGAATTATATTATGGAAGAGATAGAATTTATATTGGATAGTGCAAAAGAACAAATGAATGGTGCTATCAAACATTTAGAGGTGGCCTTTTCAAAAATCCGAGCAGGCAAAGCTAATCCTCAAATGCTAGATAATGTCAGCATAGATTATTATGGCGCTATTACTCCATTATCACAGGCCTCCAATATAAATACGCCAGATGCTAGAACTATTTCTGTTCAGCCTTGGGATAAAAGTATGCTTGAGGTTATGGAAAAAGCGATTATAGATGCCAATTTAGGATTTAATCCAATGAATAATGGTGAAATGATAATGATTAATGTACCGCCATTAACCGAAGAGCGAAGAATTCATCTAGTAAAACAGGCTAAGTCAGAATCTGAAAATGCTAAAGTTAGTATTCGTAATGCTCGTAAAGATGCTAACGATGAACTGAAAAAATTAGACGGTATTTCTGAGGATGTTCTCAAGGATTCTGAAAATGAAGTGCAAAATATAACCAATAGTTTTACCTCAAAAATTGACGGATTTTTCTCTAAGAAAGAAGAAGAAATTTTAACGGTATAACTTACTAAATCAAAAAAGAAATTTAAAGTGCGATTTTTTATTCGCGCTTTTTTTTTGCTCAGAATTTTATGACTAATTTAGCGCACCTTTTAAAAAAACTATGTGGTTAACTATTGCTAGAGTAATTCTTAGATACAGAGCTGTATTCATATGGCTTATATTAGTTTCCACATACTTTATGGTACAAAAGTCATCTGATGTAAGTCTTTCTTACTCTATGGCTCGTTTACTGCCAAAAAATTCTGACGCTCAACTCGATTATAACCTCTTTGTAGAAAAGTTTGGTATCAAGGATAATGTCATGATTATTGGTGTTAATTCCGATAATTTTTTCGATATCGATAACTTTCAGCATTGGCAGAGGTTTGCCGATAACGTTAAATCTATTCCTGGTGTTGAGGAGGTGTACTCCATTACTGATGCTGTTGGCCTGAAAAAGAGCAAACAAGAAAAACTGTTAATTGTCGAATCCTTATTTGATAATGTCAGCACACAAAAATCCTTAGATAAAACAGTTTCTGAATTACGGCAATTGCCATTTTATGATGATAGACTAATTAATGATAGCGCTATGCTGATGTTAGTCTCATTAAGTAATGACTATGTGACTAGTGGAAAGCGAGTTAAGATGATAAATGCCATTACCGATTTTGGTGACATCTATACTAGTGCATCGCAAAAAGAAGTGAAGTATTCGGGCTTACCTTACATACGAACCGTTCATTCAGAATTGATTCGAAAAGAAGTGGGTTTATTTATTTTCTTAGCCCTTTTAGTGACTGCTATCATCTTATATTTCTTCTTTAGGTCTGTCAAGGTAATGATGATTTCAATGGTAGTGGTAGGAATTGGTGTTGTTTGGTCATTCGGTACACTAGGAATTTTGGGTTATGAGATAACCATTCTTACAGCTTTAATACCTCCACTATTAATTGTCATCGGTGTACCCAATTGTATTTTCCTTATCAATAAATACCACAATGAATTTAGAGAGCATGGCAATAAGTCAAGGTCTTTAGTTCAGATGATTAGACGTGTGGGAAATATTACTATTCTCACAAATACTACTACTGCATTAGGTTTTGCTACATTTATTCTAACCTCAAGTAAGGATTTACGTCAATTTGGGTTAGTTGCCTCCATAAATATATTTGCAGTATTTATTCTGTCTTTATTGCTTATACCCATTGTATTTAGCTATTTAAATCCACCTAAAAAACGACACGTTAGTCACTTAGATAGGAAATGGCTTAATAACCTTATACAGAAAATCACCTATTTCGTAACAGAAAAGAGAACAGTAGTCTATGCAGCAACAATTACGATTATTTCCATTGCTCTTTTTGGACTTCTTCAAATGCGTATTGCCGGAAATATTACAGACGATATGCCCAAAGAATCGGCGCTATATAAAGACATTAAGTTTTTTGAAAAGCATTACAAATCTGTTATGCCTTTTGAAATTATTATTGATACCCATAGAAAGAACGGTATTACTAAACTATCTACTCTCAAACGCATCAACAAATTGACCGACACTTTGATGACATATGATGAGTTTTCTAGACCACTTTCTATTATTGACCCTATAAAATATTCTAAACAAGCCATATATAATGGTGAAAAGCAGTTTTATACCCTACCCAACTCCCAAGAGAAAAGATGGCTATTGGATTATACCCTTAATAGTGAATCACCAAGCGAATGGATGGATGCCTTAGTAGATGAAAATCAACAGATAGGTAGAGTGAGTTTATATGTTACGGATATTGGTACTTCACGAATGAAAGAGCTCAAAGATGAGTTACGTTTGAAAATAGACCAGATATTTAACCCCGAAAAGTACAAAGTAATATTAACAGGTACTAGTGTCGTCTTTTTAGAAGGGACAACTTACTTGGTGAAAAATCTATTCATTAGTCTATTTTTAGCCATCTTATTGATATCCATTTTTATGGCTTGGATGTTCAACTCCTTTAGAATGGTTGTTGTTTCTTTAATTCCTAATTTGATACCACTGCTTATAACGGCCTCTATAATGGGTTATTTTGGTATTTCTATCAAACCATCTACCATATTAGTATTTAGTATTGCTTTTGGTATTTCTGTTGATGATACCATACATTTTTTGGCAAAGTACCGACAAGAATTGAAGTACAGAAACAACAACATTAAAGACTCTGTGGTGGCTGCTATAAAAGAAACAGGAGTTAGTATGTTTTATACTTCAATTGTTTTATTCTTTGGATTTTTTATCTTTATTGCCTCACAGTTTGGCGGGACATTAGCTTTAGGCTTATTGGTATCCATTACTTTATTGATAGCCTTATTGTCTAATTTGATTGTTTTGCCCGCTATGTTACTGAGTTTAGAAAAATCTCTTATAGAAGAAGCTATAAGCGACCCACTGCTTTACGTTTTTGACGAGGAGGAGGATATAGAACTAAAAGAATTAACGTTAAAGAACGATAAGGAATGAAAGGTATAATTTTAGCTGGAGGGTCTGGGACTAGATTACACCCCTTGACTTTAGCCGTCAGTAAGCAGGCTTTACCTGTTTATGACAAGCCTATGATTTATTATCCTTTAACGACTTTAATGTATTCAGGAATTAATGAAATACTAATAATTTCTACCCCTCACGATTTGCCAGTTTTTCAACGTTTGTTAGGTGATGGAAGTTCCTTAGGTTGCCGTTTTGAATACCAAGTACAAAAAGTCCCTAATGGCTTGGCACAAGCCTTTGTTTTAGGCGAAGAATTTATCGGTAACGATAAAGTGTGTTTGGTATTGGGAGATAATATTTTCTATATGAAACGTCAAATTCTTCAATCTAGCATTGATGTCGATGGAGGCTTAGTTTTTGGTTATCACGTTAACGACCCTGAGCGTTATGGCGTTGTGGAATACGATGAGAATTTTAATGTAATAAGTATTGAGGAGAAACCTAAAAATCCAAAGTCTAATTTTGCCGTTCCGGGCTTATATTACTACGATAACGATGTTATCGAAATTGCCAAAAATATTAGCCCTTCAGTACGAGGAGAATATGAAATTACAGATGTCAATTTAGAGTATCTCAGAAGAGGTAAGCTAAAAGTTCAAACCTTAGGACGAGGTACAGCTTGGTTAGATACCGGCACCTTTAAATCTTTAATGCAAGCCAGTCAATTTGTAGAAGTTATTGAGAGCAGACAAGGACGTAAAATAGGCTGTATTGAAGAAGCTGCTTATAAAATGGGCTTCATTAATGACAATCAATTGAGGGAACTAGCACAGCCATTATTGAAAAGTGGTTATGGAAATTATTTATTATCCTTGTTAAAATAGCAATGAAATCTATAGACGAATTAAGAACATTAGTAGAGCAAGAGTTGTATGGCTTAAAATACCCTAGTTCTCCAGCCGATTTGTATTCGCCTATACATTATATTTTGTCCTTAGGAGGCAAGCGTATGCGTCCTATTCTTTTATTATTGGCGCACCAATTATTCGATGAGGATATCGAAAAAGCCATTAAGCCCTCTTTAGCGATAGAAGTTTTCCACAATTTCACCTTGTTGCACGATGATATCATGGACAAAGCACCTGTCAGAAGGGGTAAAGCAACGGTTCATACCAAATGGAATGAAAATGTAGCTATATTATCGGGTGATGCTATGCTCATACAGTCTTATCAATACTTATGCGATTTACCGTCCGAGCAAATAACTAAGTGTTTAGCTGTATTTAACGAAATGGCTTTACAAGTATGTGAAGGTCAGCAATACGATATGGATTTTGAAATCCAAGCAGAGGTAGATATGAAATCCTATCTCAAAATGATTGAATATAAGACGGCAGTTCTTTTAGGGGCGGCACTTAAAATGGGTGCTATTATTGCTGGTTCTAGCGACCGAGAATCAGATGCTTTATACGAATTCGGTAGAAATATTGGCATAGCCTTTCAGCTAAAAGACGATTTATTAGATGTCTTTGGTGACGAACAAACTTTCGGTAAACAAGTAGGAGGAGATATTATTGCCAACAAAAAAACCTGTCTATATCTAAAAGCACTTTCCATATCTGAAGGTGACCAAAAGATGGAGTTGGTGAATTTATACAGTTCAGAATCGCTTAATGACACCGAAAAAGTGGAGCGTGTCAAGTCCATATATACTTCGATGGACATACAAGAACACATCGATATTTTAATTGACGATTACCATTCTAAAGCTATGAAGTCCTTAAATTCTATCAATGCTGACCTTAGCGAATTAGAGCTATTTGCCTCTAATTTAAAGAAAAGAGAAAACTAAAGCTGTCCTTGTACTCCTAAAAATAGGGCGAATTATAGGTAGAAAAATCAATAAAATTCAATAGTTTTGCCTTAACTGAAAAATTGATGGCAAACAAATTTTCTTTTCTAGGGGCAGTTCATACCAATATGATAGAAATCATGTACGAGCAGTACATTGAAAACCCCGAATCGGTAAATGAAGATTGGCGTAACTTCTTCACGGGTTTCGATTTCGCTAAAGAAGTTTATTCTGAAGAAGACGAACTACCAGAAACCTTTAAGAAAGAATTCCAAGTCATAAATCTTATTGATGCCTATCGTAAAAGTGGGCATTTGTTTACCCATACTAATCCTGTCCGTGAGAGAAGAAAATATTCCCCCACATTAGATATTGAAAATTTTGGACTTGAAGAATCCGATATGGAAACGGTTTTTCAAGCGGGTATTCAAGTGGGTATAGGACCATCTAGTTTAAAAAATATCATAACACACCTCAAGCAGGTATATTGTCAATCTATTGGCGTGGAGTACATGTATATCCGGAAGCCCGACCAAGTGGAATGGATAAAAAATAGATTGCATAAAAATAGCAATACCCCAACTTTCAGTCCTCAAGAAAAGAAACAAATTCTACGCAAACTCAATCAAGCGGTAGCCTTTGAAAATTTCATGCACACTAAGTTTGTCGGTCAAAAACGTTTCTCTTTAGAAGGTGCTGAAGCTCTTATTCCAGCACTAGACGCACTGATTGAAAAAGGAGCGGACATAGGAGTTGAAGAATTCGTAATGGGTATGGCACATAGAGGTCGTCTTAATGTTTTAGCCAATATTTTCAACAAAACTTATAGAGACATTTTCTCCGAGTTTGAAGGCAAAGAATACGAAGACCACCTGTTTGCTGGTGATGTAAAATATCATTTGGGTTACACTTCCGAACAAGCCTGTAATAACGGCAAGAAAGTAAAAATGTCCCTATCACCTAATCCATCGCATTTGGAAGCTGTTGACCCTGTAGTGCAAGGGATAGCAAGAGCAAAGATTGACCAAAATCACAAAGGAGATAACTCCAAGATAGTCCCTATTCTTATTCACGGTGATGCGGCTTTAGCAGGGCAAGGCGTAGTCTATGAAGTCATACAAATGGCACAATTAGATGGCTATAAAACAGGAGGTACTATACATATTGTAGTAAACAATCAGGTGGGCTTTACTACCAATTATTTAGACGCCCGTTCTAGTACCTATTGTACCGATGTGGGCAAAGTGACTTTATCGCCCGTTTTTCATGTTAATGGTGACGATGTAGAAGCTGTAGTACATGCTATGGAAATGGCGGTAGAGTACAGACAAAAGTTTCATAAAGATGTATTTATAGATTTATTGTGTTATAGGAAGTATGGTCACAATGAAGGTGATGAGCCTCGTTTTACGCAGCCTATGCTATATAAAGCCATTAGTAAGCACCCTAACCCTAGAGAAATTTATAATCAAAAGCTGATTAGTGAAGGGATTGTTGGTGCTAACATTGCCAAGGAGATGGAGCAAGAATTTAAGCAGTTGTTACAAGACCGCTTTGATGAATCCAAAGAAATAGAAAAGGCTCACATCACTCGCTTTATGCAAAGTGAATGGGAAGGTTTTAGAAAATCTAAAGATGCCGACTTTGTTTCCTCGCCAGACACTTCAGTACCTATTGATACACTTAAAGAGGTCGCTAAAAAAATATATACGATAGCTCAGCACGACTCTCTGTTTAAAAAGACCCAACGTTTGTTGGCGGAACAGAAGAAGATGGTAGAGGAAAAAAACCAACTGGATTGGGGAATGGCTGAATTATTGGCTTATGGTACGCTGCTGCATGAAGGCAACCCTATACGATTGAGTGGGCAAGATGTAGAAAGGGGAACCTTTTCTCACCGTCATGCTGTATTGAAGTTAGAACAATCGGAGCAAGAAATAGTACCCTTGAATAGTATTAACCCTAAGGCTCAGTTTGAGGCTTATAATTCTCTGTTATCAGAATATGGAGTCTTGGGTTTCGACTACGGTTACGCTATGGCCTTGCCGAATAGTCTAACCATCTGGGAAGCCCAATTTGGAGATTTTAGCAATGGTGCTCAGATTATGATAGACCAATTTATATCTAGTGCCGAAGACAAATGGAAAACCTATAATGGTTTGGTTATGCTCTTGCCTCACGGCTATGAGGGACAAGGTGCTGAACACTCCAGTGCTAGAATGGAACGCTATTTGCAGATGTGTGCCAAGCACAATATGCAGATGGTCAATTGCACTACTCCGGCTAACTTTTTCCACGTTATGAGAAGACAACTCAGACGAGAATTTAGAAAGCCTTTGGTTGTATTTACTCCTAAAAGTTTATTGCGACACCCCTTGTGCGTATCTACATTAGAAGATTTGTCAACGGGGCGATTTCAAGAGTTAATAGATGATATACAAGTTAAGCCATCGGCAGTAGAAAAAGTAGTCTTTTGCAGTGGTAAAATCTATTACGAATTACTGCAAGAGAGAGAGAAAACAGCTTGTATGGACGTGGCATTAGTACGCTTAGAACAGCTTTATCCATTGCCAGAAGAACAGATTAATAATGTATTAGAAAAGTATAAAGGTAAGTCATTGATATGGGTGCAGGAAGAACCTAAAAATATGGGTGCTTGGACACATATCCTAAATCGATTACAACACTTACCGTTTGAGTTAATTGCCTCTAGACCAAGTGCAGCCACTGCCTCTGGTTCGTCTAAGCAAGCGGCTCACAGACAACGATTAATTATAGAAGAAGTTTTTAAATAGAAGGTTATGCTATTAGAAATGAAAGTACCTAGTCCGGGAGAGTCTATCTCCGAAGTTGAAATCGCTCAATGGTTGGTTGAAGACGGTGACTTTGTTGAAAAAGATCAAGAAATTGCTGAAGTAGATTCGGACAAAGCTACCTTAGCTTTACCAGCCGAGGAAAGTGGCACCATTAAGTTGGTAGCCGAAGAAGGCGATACCGTGGAGGTAGGTCAAGTGGTGTGTATTATTGATACCGATGGAGTTGGAGAAGCCAAAACTACAGCACCAGCTCAAGAGTCAACACCAGCAGTTAGTGCGCCAAGCCCTACGAAGTCAGTAGATGCTAAGGCTACACCTTTAGCCAAAGCTATTATTTCACAAAACGATTTATCTCCTAAAGACGTTAAAGGTAGTGGCGAAGGAGGAAAGATTTTGAAAGAGGATGTGATGGAAGCTATGGCATCTGTTAAGACCGATGGACCAAGAGGCACAGAGCGTAAGAAAATGTCTATGCTCAGAAGAAAGGTGGCGCAGCGTTTGGTATCTGTCAAGAACGAAACAGCTATGCTAACCACTTTCAACGAAGTAGATATGTCTGCTATTTTCGCTATCCGAAAAGAATATAAAGAAGCCTTTAAAGACAAGTACGATGTCAGTTTAGGTTTCATGTCCTTTTTTACCAAAGCTATTACTACGGCACTGATGGAATTTCCAGATGTCAATGCTCAAATAGATGGTAAGGAAGTGATTTACCACAACTATGCCGATATCAGCATAGCAGTAAGTGCTCCTAAAGGGCTGATGGTACCAGTTATTCGCAATGCCGAATTGATGAATTTTAAAGAAGTAGAATCGGAAGTCAAGCGATTGGCATTACGTGCTAGAGATGGAAAAATTACTCCAGACGAAATGTTGGGTGGCACCTTTACCATTACTAACGGTGGGGTATTTGGTTCTATGTTGTCCACACCAATTATCAATCCTCCACAATCGGCGATATTAGGTATGCACAATATTGTAGAACGCCCTGTGGCAGTCAATGGAAAAGTAGAGATAAGACCCATAATGTACGTAGCCTTATCTTATGACCACCGTATCATAGACGGAAGAGAATCGGTAGGCTTCTTAGTCAGGGTTAAAGAAT
>Ga0213866_10001382_pt1 | contig 18012 bp, 12 predicted proteins | sample PICome_11_FD_160079 | JGI IMG/M metagenome (GOLD analysis project Ga0213866, IMG submission 160079) | Coastal seawater microbial communities near Pivers Island, North Carolina, United States - PICO284 | ecosystem: Environmental > Aquatic > Marine > Coastal | place: USA: North Carolina...
CTTGGCCGTCGCCCTGATTACCTTGTTGCGGTTGCTCACCGGGCTTGGGCTCGCCTTGGCCTTGTCCCTGTCCTTGCGAACGCAGCTTGTAGGCGAGTTCGAGCGCGCGCTTCATGCTCTCTTCGGTGGTGCCGCCGAGTTCGCGCTGCTTCTTGAGGACTTTCTCAATGTCGTCCTCGATCTTTTGCGTCTTCTTGAGCACCTTTTCGAGGGCTTCCATGTTGTCGAGAAGTTCGGCTGCCTTGTCGCCCGACTTGTTCAGGGCTTCGAGCAGCTTCACGTCATCTTCCGCGAGGGCCTTGGCTTCCTCTTCGGTGATGCCCAGGCTCTCAGCGAGCTTCTCGGGATTCTCCTTGAGGTATTCCTTGATGCCTTCGGGGCAAGACTCGAGCGACTCGCCGGCTTTCAGCTTTTCAATCACCGCGTCGATCTGCGCTTTGACTTCATCAGGCTTGAGCGGCTGGCCGGATGCTTCGGCAATCTTGCCTTCAAGCTCCTCCATGCCCTCGTCTACCTCTTTAACGAGGCGCTTGAGTTCAGCTTCAATCTCCGCTTTGGAGCGCTTGGGCTGAGCGGGCTCGGCGCCTTCTTCGCCGCCATCCGGGCCTTCGCCGGGTTGCGGGCCTTGTTGCGCTGTGAGCGCGACTGGGGCTGCGAGCATCATGGCGAGCAGAGCAGTGCGCGTGAGGTCAGTGAATCGCATGGCTATCTCCTTCTTCGCATTGCGCTTGCCTTTCAAGACAAGCGCGTGCGTTGTGCGTTGTTTTGCTGCGGGGCGAAGTGATGCTGCGCCCGCGTGGCGTTTGCGTTTACTGTTGCTGCTGGATTTCTTCCCAGAGCTGATTCCACAGTGCGCGCAGTTCGCCTTGCTGGTGGCTCAAGCGCTCGAAGAGCTTGCGTTGAGCTTCCGTCAGCGTGGACTTGGTGACGTCGTCGCCCAAGTTGTCCGACAGATTCTTCAGACGCTTTCCGAGCTCCTCTTGTTCCATCGTTAGCATTTCAAGTTCAGCCAAACGGTTGACCAGCGGCTGTGAGCCCGGCTGTCCACCCGGAGGAGGCGAGCCCGGGGGCTGCTCGTCAGGCTCGGCCAGTCGGTTGCGCTCGCGCTCAACTGCTTCGTTGAGGCGCTGGCAACGCTCGATCACTTCCTCTTGCATGATCTGCGTAGCTTCGCCGGTGTCCGCGTTGCGGCCTTCCAGCGCGCTCTCAATCTCGGAGAGCAGATCGTTGGTCCATTCCATGCCCTTGCTGAAGGCCGGGTAGTTCATGCCGTCGGCTTGCAGCGCTTCCATGATGGCCTCGCCGCGCTCTTTCACTTTGGCTTGCAGCTCGGCGACCTTGTCGACCTCCTGGCGTGCTTCGCGGCGACGCAGATCGCCGGACTTGATCTTAAGGTCAACATCGCGAGTAGCTGCGAGGGCTTCCTCTTGCTCTTTGACGAGTGCTTTGAGCTCAGAGTCGACGTGGAGCAGCACGCGCTCGGCTTGCAGCTTGGTGTATTGCAGCAGTTGCTCTTCGAGCTTCTTGCGTGCTTCTTCGAGCTTCTCCTTTGCTTCCTTCTGCTTCTCTTGCGCTTCCTTGCTGCGGTTTTGGCGCAGCTCGCCTTCAGCGGATTCCATCTGGCGCTTGGCAGCTTCAGCAGCTTGCTTGGCGTCGGGGTTGTCCTTGACGGCGTCGTTCTTGAGCAGCTCTTCAAGCTCTTCGTTGAGCTTGCGCTGTTGCTCTTCGAGTTGCTCGAATTTCAGCTCGTCGGTCTTGGAGACCGCGTCCTTTTCGAGACTCTCAAGCTTCTCAATCGCCTCGCGCAGCTTGCGCATGGCTTCTTCTTGATTCTCTTGCGACTGCTCGTTTTGGTCCATCTTCTGCTGAGCTTGAGCCATTTCCTGCTCGGACTTCGCAGCGTCGTCCTTGGCGCCTTCGAGCTTCTTGGCCATCTCAGCCGCTTGCTCGGGATCGGGCGTGCCGCTTGGAGGAGGCGAGCCGCCAGGGTTGCTTTGGCTTCCGCCCTTGGAGGCTTGCTCCATTTGCTGGCGCGACTCTTCGAGCTTCTTCATCAGCTCGTTCATCTTCTCGCGCAGCTTGGACTCTTCTTCTGAGAGATTGCGGAGCTCTTCCGCTTGTTGACGCTCGGCGCGATCAGCTTCGTTGTTCATGCGCTCCAGCGCTTCGTCGAGCTTCTCGCTCGCCTCTTGCGCCTTGTTCGCAGCATCTTTCGCTGCCTCAGAAGGCTTGGGCTGATTGCCCTGCGGCTGATTGCCTTGCGGCTGATTGCCTTGCGGCTGGTTGCCCTGCGGCTGGTTGCCTTGCGGCTGGTTGCCTTGCGGCTGGTTGCCTTGCGGCTGGTTGCCTTGCGGCTGGTTGCCCTGCGGTTGATTGCCTTGGGGCTGGCCACTTTGAGGCTTGCCGCTTTGCTCGGCGGCTTGGGAGGCTTGCTCAGCCGCGTTCTCGAGCGCGCCGGAGCTTGACTTCATCGCGTCGGAAGCTTCCTTCGCCGCTTGCGAGGCTTTGGCGCCGGCTTCGCGAGCGTTCGGGTTTTCGTTCTGGTTGCGGTAGCCTTCCAAGTCATTCGCGAGCTCTTCCGCACGCTTGGCGAGTTCCGCCTGGCGCTTGGCGAGATCGCTCGCTGAGCCGCTCCCCAGCGAAGATTCAATCTGCTGCTTGAGCGCTTCGCTGGCCTTGCTCAGCGCTTCAATCGCCTTCTGCTGCGGATCGCCAGCTTGCGAGCGCTCGCCGCTGGAAAGCTTCTCGCCAGCTTGATCTGAGGCCTTGCTCGCACCTTCGAGCGCATCAGCCACCTGCTTCGAGCGGTCGCGGGCATCTGCCTCATCACTCAGCGCTTCGGCTGCTTGACGCGCAGCACTCTCGGCTTCGCGAGCTTCTTGCGAAGGGTCGTAGCGAGCGGTGTCGGCAAGCGCGCGTGAGGTTGTCGCTGCATCGCGCATCTCTTCCGTGGAGAGCTTGTCGTAGCCGCCACGTTCTTCGGCCTTCTGCCTCAGGTTGTCGTAGGCTTCCTGCGCACGCTCTGCGCGGCGGCGAAGCTGTTCGTTGTTGTCCTCAATCGCCTTCTGCTCCGCGGCTTTCGCAGCCTTGGAGGCCTGCTCAATCGCGTTTTGCAGTTCAGCGTTGGAGCGAGCGCGGGGCTGCTCCATGTTTTGGTAGTCGGATGCGGCGCGTTCAGCTTGTTCGGCGAGCTTCTGCGCGCTTTGAGCGTCGCGTTGTGCGGACTCGCTGCGAGCTTGCTTGCCGGCTTCGCTCTTAGGATTCGCGCCGGATTGGCTGAGCGCTTCTTGCGCTTGCTTGAAGCTCTCGGCCGCTTTCTCCAAGGCTTCTTGCGTGCCTTCCTGATCGCCATTGGAAACGCGCTCGGCGGCGTCACGCAGATCCTTCGCTGCTTCCTTCACCGCTTCCTGAGCTTGATCGGCGTTGGTTTTGCCCTCGCCGTTGCGACGCGCGGACTTGAGCTGATCTTCCAGATTCTGCTGGTCTTCGAGGGACTTGGCGAGATCCGCCAGCTTGCGCGAGAGGGCTTCCGAATCCGTTGCCGAGCGCTTGCTTTGGTTCGCCGCTTCCTTGCTTTCCGGACGCGCTTCCGTTTGCTTGCGCAGCGCTGCTTCCGCTTGCTGGAGCGCCTTTTGCGCTTCACGCTGAGCAGCTTCGGCGCTCGCTACATCGCCTTTGTCGAGCGCAGCGTCGGCCTTTTCGCTTTCGCTTTGCGCGCGGTTCATCGCCTCGCGAGCAGCTTGCGCAGCTTCGGCAGACTTCTTCTGCGCTGAGCTGGGTTGCTCGCCATCCTTGGGCTTGGCGGAAGCTTCGAGGGCCTTCAAACTCTCGTTCGCTTGGGCGAGTTGCTCGTTCGCAGCTTTTTGCTTCTCTTTGAGGAAGTCGGTTTGCTCTTTTGCGGGAGAGTCGCCGAACTCGCCGCGCGTGGCGGAGGTTGAGTCGGCTGCTTGCTTCTGGGCCTTTTCCGCTTGCGTCATCTTGTCGAGCGCATCGAAGAGCGGGTCTTTTTGCAGGGCTTCGGATGCCTTTTGCTGCTTGGCGCTTTCTTCGGTGAGCGCGTCGAGTTGCTCCATCGCCTCGTCGAGAGCTTGCGCATTCTTGTTGCGCAGTTGCTCAAGCTTGGCGGCATCAAGCATCTCGTCGACCTTCTCCTTCAGCTCGTTGAGCTTCGGCAGGTCTTTGGATTGCGTATCTTCCAGGCGCTCGGCGAGTTCCTTGGCGGCTTCCTCGGCGGCGTCCTGCTGCTCGCGCAGGCTTTCGAGCTCCTTCTTGATCTGCTCGACGGCCTTCGCAGCTTGCTCGGACTGCTGGGTTTTGGTTTGAAGCTCTTCTTGCTGCTTGAGCATCTCCTCGGCTTCGCGGCGCATGTCGGCGTACTGCTGGGCAAGCTCCGAGGTGGTTTGCTCTTCCGTCTGTTGGCGCAGCTCTTCCTGCTTGGCTGCTAGCTCTTCGAATGCGCGGGTAGCTTCGGCCAGCTTGCCAATCTCCGGCATGTCGATCGAGAGATCGCCCTTGCCTTCGAGAATCTCAACGGCGCCTTCGAGTGATTCGGCGGCTTCTTTGGCGGGGCCGGCAGCGTTCAGGCGCTTGTCTTCCTTAAGACTCTCAGCGCTGGTGCCGAGCAGAATCTCAGCGTTGTCTTCGAGCAGCTTCTTGACGGCTGCGTCGAGACGGCGGCCTTGCTCCTTCTCGGTTTCGTCTTCCGAGGCGAGAAGCTCGTCGCGCATCGTCGTCATCTTTTCGAGCAGCGCGACCAGTTGCTTCTGCAACTGGGCTTGCGAGGCCGCCAGCTCGTTCGATTCGCGAGCGGCGCGCTCGGTCTTCTCCGCATCAGTCGGAGCGTTGCCATCGCTTGGGCTAGTGGGTGCTGCATCTTGCGCGGTGATTGGGCGCATGCTGAGCGCTCCAATCGCCAATGCAGCAGTGAGTGCGAGAGTGGCTTTGCCGAAAAGCAGCTTCTTCATTATTAAGCTCCGCGTTGTGCGCGTCCCGAGGGACGAGTGCTTCGTTCAGTGTGCATCTTACCCCACGTGCTGAGCAGGTGGGTTTGAAGCAGGATCCAGCATAGCAGAAGCTGCCAGTGGTGACAGTCAGCATGATTGAATCTGCTCAGGTGCTTGTGTACTTTTAGCAGTAGTTCAGCGCCTTCAAGAAGTGTTACGCCGGGGAGTGAGCTGAGGTTCATGAAAAAAGGGGAAAGGTGTGCTGGTGCAGGTTCGAGCTTGAGTTCGTCCCCTAGACTAGCGTTTCGCCATCTATCGCGCTCATGCGAGCGAGAGAACTCGGAGTTCAACGCAAAGGCCGAAAGAGCGCGAAGGCTCGCAAAGCCTGTCGGATCAGGCCTCGCGGGCCAGTTCCGCCGACTCCTCCCTGCTGGGCTGAGTGCCCGAGAATGATCATGAGTGAGAAAACGCGAATCGGCTCGTGGTTTGAACGGCTCAGCCGCGAAGGTCACGCTCGTACTCAAAAGTTTCTGGGCGCTGCCGGAACTGGAGAGCCTCAAACGCCCGGCAGAAGACGCCCAATCCGCCAGGCTTTGCGAAACTTCGCGTGCTTGGCGCCTTCGCGTTAAGCTCTTCAAGCCCACGCTGAGTCCGGTGAGTAAATGGCGAAACCCTAGTCTAGAGCAGTGCTCGATTTGCTTTGTGGTCATCACCGTCATCCCGAACGCCGCAGGCGGAAGGATCACCCTTGCGAGAGAGGCTGCACTTTTCTTTGCACACGTATCGCTAATCGCGAAGCATTCTGAGTGCAATCGTGGGAAGCGCGACTGAATCTAGAGGTGATTCCTCCGCCTACGGCGTTCGGAATGACGGCGCACGCCGATGAAACAAAGTCGAGAACTGCACTAGGGGAGTGTTGGTAACATCGAAAGTTGCGCGCGATAAATCTTCTTCCACTGGCTTGCGCTCGTCAACTGCTTGGGTACTATGCTTGGCCCTGCAAAAAGCAGGTACGCAATGACGGTTGACGATTGAGGAGAGATGGGCGCATGGTCAAGCTACGCCTGACGAGAACGGGACGCACGCACTACCACCAGTTTCGCCTGGTGGCCACGGATTCACGCTCGCCGCGCGACGGCAAGGCGTTGGAGATCCTCGGCCAGTACTACCCGCATGAAGAGACTTTTGAGAAGAAGTTTCAGGTTGATCCAGAGCGCATCCGTCACTGGTTGCGCAACGGCGCGCAGCCCTCAGAGAAAGTCTGGGCTTTGCTGCGCAAGATCGGCATCAACAAGGCGAATGCGCGCGGCTAAGGCTGCGGGCACGCGCGTTACTGCGCGCAAAAACCGTCACCGCGGATTAGCCCGGGGTGCCTCTGTTCGAGGTACTCTAGGGCTTTTTCGCTTTCCCGCGATGGCTTCCCTGCTGATCGCCGCTAGCGCTCTGAGTCTCTTCGTCACGAGCTGCGCTGAGGTTCCGCCGATTGATGCTGACGCTCAGCGACGCGAAGACATTGCGTCGAAGCGTCGCGCACCAGAGCCAGACCCAGCGCTCACGCCGGCTGCTGAGGTTGACCTTGAGCGTCGCGTGCAAACTTGGGCGGAGTGGCTGGATAGCGCGGAAGATCAGCTTTTCATCTCCGGCAAGACCGGGCTCCTGCGTTTTCCGCATCGCGCATCTGAGCATTTTTGGCCGGATCAGCTCCCGCAATCCCTGCGCGGACGCAGCGCTGCCTATGAGATTGTGCTGCGCTTCATCTTCAGGACCAATGAAGAGCAAGCCATCCTGTCCGCGGAAGAAGCGAGCGAGAATCCGCCCCAACCCGGCGCTAAGCCTGCGCAAGAAGGCAAGTCCGGAGCGCGTGCAATTGCAGCACCTGACACTGAAGAAGAGAAGGCGAAAGCCGAGCGCCTCGCGGCTGAAAAGACCAAGCTCGAAGCCGAGGCTCAGGCGAAGCTCGATGAACGCAAGCAGGTACTGGCGACTTGGCTGCGCTCGGTCTTGGCGAGCGAGCTTGAGCGCGAGTATCCCAACGACGCCAAGGCGAGGAGCGAGACGCTCTCCGTGCTGCTACGCGTGCTGAGCGGGATTGAAACGCTGGATATTGCTCGCTTTGAGCGCGACAAGACTCGCCCCGACATCCAGCCGATTATCCGCACGCTCGATCACCCGGAGTGGGAAGTGCGTCGCTCGGTGGTGCAGTATCTGACGGCGCATCCGACCTGGCTGACCAAATCAGATTTCGAAGCGATTGCCCGCAAGCTCGATGCAGATAGCGGTGAACTGCGCGCAGATGCTGCGGCCACACTGCTACGTCTCTACCGCCAGTTGGCCAGATCGGGGCCGAATGGCGAGCCGCCAGCGCCCATCACCTTCAACGCACTCGCCAGCGTCGGTGCTCGCCAGCAGCAAGCTGCGCGCATTCGCGAGTGGATCGATACCCGCTGCGAAGCTGCGCTAGAGCGTGCCCGCGCCGCCAAGTAGCGCTCTCTGCCTCTGCCTATAGCCCACGAATGAAAAGCGGCGCACCTGGTGTGGCGCGCCGGGAAGAAGATGAGAGGCAGGCTGCAGAGGGAGGTGAGTCCAAAGCAGCCTATACCAAGTACCGCCGTTACCTGAATGGGGAGGAGGATGCGGCTGAACCGGCTGCCTCTCCCTCACACTTGCCTTAAAGCGCTCTGTCGGGGACAAATAGGGAATAATTTGCTCTCTGAGTTGTCGAGCTGAGGGCAGCCAGCGCCGCTCCTTGACGGAGAATGCTGCGCAGCTACTGCTTCACCTTGTGGCCGAAGAATCGGCTCGGAGTTCTCTGACAAGCGATTCGTGTGCTAAGACAAGTGCTGCGTCGAGTGCAAGGGCGATCCCTTCGCCTTCGGCGTTTGGGATGACGCTGCCCTAGACTAGGGTTTCGCCCTTTTCTGGCAGCGATCTTTTCTCACACGGTCCTTTCAACGCAAAGTCGCGAAGGCGCAAAGGACCACAAAGTAAGATGGGGAGGACATTGCGCAGCGATCACAAGCGCTGCGAGGCCTCGTTATTGCTGCGATTGACAAGAGAAGAGCCCCCTCCGACTTCGACGCTGCGCGTCTCAGCCACCTCCGCCCGCTGCGCGGGGGAGGAGCTTCGCAAGCATTGTCTTGTCCGAGAATGCTGGGACCCGGGAGTGAGCACACTTGCAAAGCAAGTTGCGCAACGGACGGGCTGACTCGCAGGAAGCGAAGCTTCCGAGAGGCGGTGCGCAGCGATCACAAGCGCTGCGAGGCCTGGTTATTGCTGCGATTGACAAGAGAAGAGCCCCCTCCGACTTCGACTCCTTCGGAGTCTCAGCCACCTCCGCCCGCTGCGCGGGGGAGGAGCTTCGCAGCATTCCCGCACAAGCGGTGATTGTCTGCGCCACCCTTTTTCAAAGGCACCAGCGAATACACTAAATCGAGAACTGCTCTGATGAAATCACATCAGCTCTTTGGCAAAGATTAGGCTCTCGTAGTTCTTGCCCTGCCAGCGCGTGAAGTCGACTTCGGAGTAGCCGCGAGAAAGGTAGAAGTCGATCAGCTCTTTGGCTTTGGCGGCTGAATCGAGCGCTGTTTCATCTGCGCCTTGCTCGCAGGCCCAGGCTTCCGCGCGCGAAAGAAGTGCGCTGCCGACGCCTTTGCCTTGCCAGTCGGGCTCCACAGCGAGCATCTCGATCACCCACACGCTCGCGCGTCGGTACCAGGTTTTGGAGACGCCTTGCAGGGTCTTGTGGCAGCACACGCAGCCGATGATTTGATCGTCATTCGAACACGCGACGAAGCATACGCCGAGTTGCGTGCGTTCTCGCGTCACGTCAACGGTCTGGTCCGAAGCGGTGTAGTTCATGCCCTGATCGGCCAAGGGTTTGTAGGCGCGATGCAACATGCTCGTCAGCTCTTCCAACGAATCTGAAGGGTAGAGCGGACGCAGGCTGAAGTTACTCATTGGTGCTATCGCCGCTTGGTGTGAATGAATCGAAGCTGCCGTCGCACTCTTCGCTGACGCTGGCGAGCTGTTTGGCCGCGTCGCTCTCGCTATCACCCCAAACGAGGGCGTGGAAATCGCAGCCGATGACTTTGAGCGTCGTGTAGGAGGCAGCGATGGTCTCAGCGATGCTTTCGCTTTCCGCTGCGCTCTCGGTGGCTTCAGCGTCCGCAGGGCCTGCAGCGGAGAGCAGCACGAAAAAGCTGTCGCATTCCTCGCCAGCCAGTTTGCTGGCCTGGTCGATGCCCTTGCTCAAATCGCGCGTTCCAGAGTTGGTGAGGCGATCGAGCCAACGCTGCGCATCTTGGCGGTTGGCGATCGTCAGCGCGGCGGGTTCTTCGCGCCAGCGAGTGACTTGGCCGCCCTGCATGGCGAGGAGTGAGAGCTTGGCGGAGCTGGCGGTCAGATCGAGCGCGTTGCGAATCTCATCGCAGACTAGGCGCAGATCGTCAGCGCTCATGTCAGCGCTGGCATCAATCAGGAAAAGCGCGTGATCGCCGAGCGTGCGTCCCCATGCGCTGGCAGCTACGGGAGCGTTGGCGGGACGGACATCCGCGGTTTCTACCTCAGGCTGCGTTGGCTCTACGGCTGGCGTTTTGTCCGCGCCTGGCGGGGTTTCCTTGATGTCGGAATCCGAATCAGAGGCTGGCGGCTGAGGCTTTTCGCTCTCCTTCGCAGGCACCTTCTCTTCGATCGGAGGGGTGGGCGCAGGATCCTTGGGCGCTGCATCGGGCGCGCTCTCGGCTTCGTGAGTGCGAACATCAGGCGCGTTGTGGGCGCGGCGCAAAGGCTCGACCTTGAAGAGTGGCACGTCATGCTCGGGAACTCGCGTCGGCAGCGAGAGACGATCAGGCATCTGCGGGCTCGCACTCTTTGAGGTAGCGGTTTTGGTCGGCGCGGTGCTCTCTGCCGCGCTAGGGTCGCTCGGCGCTTGATCGCCGCCTGCTGGGATCAGTGGGACGCCCTTGCCGCCGTCGAGCTTCGCGCTTGCGTCTGGCTGTTCGTCGTTGCCGGCTGGATAGTCGAAGGGCTTGAGCGCTGCGTCGCGGCGAACTTGCTCGCTCTTCGCAGAGGTGTCATTTTCGTCCTCAACAACGACACGCTCGCCCTCCTTCTCCCAAGGATAGCGATAGGTTGTGGAGTCATCTTGGCGCTCCTGATTGCCCTCAGAGTCGCGGGTGTAGCGATCATCTGGCTGCGCCGTGCTCGTGTGCTTGTGGCAACCAACGAGCACAACACAGCTCAAGGCTGCGCTAAAGGTGATGCCGATGAATGCGCCTCGGCGGCGAGAAATCGCAGTCTTCATAGTGCTCCTCGAAAAGGTTGCTGGAAGGCAAAAGTATAGCATCGCCCGCGCCCTCGGACAGGGGCGAGATGCCCGCAAACCCGCTAGAATAGGCTATCTAGGTAACAACGCGCGCCTTTCGCGGGCGTTGAGCGAGAAGTGAGGCAACTCTATGCAATTCACGCACAACGCGATCATCACCAGCGACGTCGGGCGCATCGTGGAGTTCTACACTCGCTGGTGCGCGATGCGTTTGGTGAAGGATCGCGAGGCGGATGGAGTGCGCGTGGCTTGGCTCGCGCCGCGCAATCTGGATGACTTGGTGTTCGTGGTGATTCAGACTTCGCGCCCTGATCGCGTACTGCCTGACCCGAGCTTGGGTGTTCACTACGGCTTTCAGCTCGACTCGCGGGCTGAAGTTGATGCGCTGCACAAGCTCATGCATGAAGCTGGCGTTGAGGTGACAGCGCCGAGCTATGAGGGGCAGATCGTCGGCTACATCTTTATGGCGAAGGACCCGGATGGCCGCAACGTTGAGTTCAACGCGGAGCAGGATGTCAGCCCTTCGAGCTGGGATGATCACTGCGATCTGGCGTAGCGCGCGTCGGGACTGCGCTAGGCGGATTCGCGCTGATACGAGCGCGGGGATTCAGAGTTCAACGCGAAGACGCAGAGAACGCAAAGGTTCGCAAAGCGCTTCGCGATGCAGCAAGCCTCTCACTCAAATCATCGCTTGTTCTTTGAGCAGTCAAGCAGAGCTGGTCGGGACGACACGTCATCCCGACCGTAGGCGGAGCCGGATTGGAGGGATCCCGTTTCGAAGCGCGTAGCTGCGGATTGAGCTCCGCGTTGCGTTAGCTCTGCGCAAGCTCTCGCAACGCTCTAGCACTCCAGCTCGCAGCTAGTCCTTCTTCTCGCTCTCGTCCGGCTTCTCGTCACCCTTCGCTTCTTCGAAGTTCTTGTCGAAGTCGGTGCCGGCGAAGGCTCGTTGCAGCGCTTTGATCGCGTCTTTGTCCTGATTAGTGCGAGCAGCTTCGAGCTCTTTGTTCGCGTCGGCAAGCAGGTCAAAGTAGATCTCGGCAGCCGTCATCGTGAAAGGATTGCCTGCCAGCTTGAGCTCAAAGATAGCAGAGAGCGCCTCTAGCAGATCCTTGCGCTTGCCTTCTTCTTCAGCCTTCAGCGCGTCGTCGATCAACTCCCCGAGCTGGTCTTCGATTTTCGCAGCGGCCTTGACGTGAGATTCGATTTCGCGCTCAAGCTTCGCGGCGGAGGGCTTCGCGGAATACGACTTGATTACGTTGCCGAAAGGATCGACAAGTAGGAAGGTGTTGTTCTCCTCAACCTCATACGCCTCGCGCAGATTGGCGTACCACAGCCCAGAGGCCGGCGCGAAAGATGATTCCTTGCAGGCGTCCTGGAGCTTCTTGTCTTCTTCCGACCACTCCTCGTCGAGCGAATCAGTCTTGACGTAACTTGGCCCCTTGGCGCTCTCAGAATCTGCTGCGTCTTCGGAATCATCGTCGGCGTTCTCACCTTCGTCGCGGCGCTCGTTCTTGCGCTTGCGCTCTGGCTTCGCGGACTTCTCTGCTGCTGTGACTTGCTCTTGGCCATCAATGCACATCACGAAGATGACGCTTGAGCGGCTAAGCGCGGCGCTTTCTTTGTCGACCCAGAACTTGGCGTCAGCGGACTGATCTTCGCTGATGAAAGCGAGCAGGATCGGCATGTCCTGATCAGCCGCACTCATCCAGGTTGAGGCGCGCTGCATCCACCACTCCGGGGTGGTTTCCTTTGCTGCGCCATCCTTTTTGGAGGAGCCGTCAGGAGTCTCGCGTTCCTTGCGCCAGTCTTCGCGTTGCTTCTCCGTCTCGGCGCGCTTCTTTTCCTTCTCAGCTTCGCGGTCTTCGCGCTTCTCAATGCGACGGTTGCGGGCTGGGCGCTTGCGCGCGTTTTGACCACCACTGTTGTTCTTCTGGCGTCGTTGAGCATCAAGGGCTTGGTGCTCGACGGCGAGGTCTGCAACGCCGGTGATGGCGAAGAGGCAGAGTGTGATCGCGAGAATCTTCAGCATCGAGTGTCTCCTGGCTTTCAGATGATTAGCGAACATCAGAGTGCTGCACTACGCATATCGCTGCTGCTTGCGAAGATAAACGCCGGGCGGCGGGGAAGGTTACGCCGAATTCTCGAGGGCGTTCTGGGGTTGGCTTCGCCGCATGCGCGCTCGGCATTCGGAGTTCAACGCCAAGGCGCTTTGCGATCAAGGCCGTTACTCCTAGAGCAGTTCTCGAAGTGGTTTATGCGGAGTAGCCCTGTAGTTTTGGGTGGCGCAGACAATCGCGGCTTGTAGGAGAACGCTGCGAAGCTCCTTCTCCTCCTTGAGGGAGAAGCACCGGACCTGTACAACCAGAGTTCTCGGACAAGCCACTATTGTCGGTGAGTCGCATTCCGACGCCACAGCGGATAGAAGATTCAACACAGAGGCACCAAGGCGCAGAGGACACAAAGCGCAAGCGATTGATCGGTGCTTGATTGATGTGATGGTTTGATCGTGTTTGGCGACGCGAATCGATTTCGGACTGGGATAGATGCTCGCGCGGAGGCGCTGAGACGCAGGGCCTAGCGGATTGGGCAAAGAGCATCTCAGCAGCAAAGCGTTTTCGAGATGCACGCAGCCGCTCATATCGATTTGAATTTCTAAGAGAACAGCGTGCAGCTTCAACGTCGCGTTTTCGCGGAAGACGCGAGAGAACTAATGCGCTGACTGAGGGCGAGCGCGTCGAGTTAACGTCTTGCTGAAGGCTCCTGAAATTATCAAAGCAGAGAGGGCGCACTGATCTCGCCGATGACTGGCAAGCGAAGTAGAGCAATGCGCTCAATCCGCCAGGCTCAGCGGCCCTGCGCCTCTGCGCGATCTATCTTGCTCTGAGATCGAGAAACGTCGCCCATCGTGACAAGCAATCACTTCAATCAAGCTATCCACACTCGCCTGCGAGCGCCTGAAAATGAACAAGAGAATGAAAAGATGAAGCGGCTCGTGCCTTGCCCCGCTCAGCCGCGAAGGTCGCGCTCGTATCTGAAAGTTTCTGGGCACTGCCGGAGCTGGAGAACCCCAAACACCCGGCAGAAGATGCCCAATCCGGCAGGCTTTGCGAAACTTTGCGTTCATGGCGCCTTTGCGTTGAGCCCTTATTGCCCTCGCTGAGGCGAGTGCAACAAGGGCGAAAAGCTTAGGGATCCCTCCCTTGCGCTTCGCTCCAGTCGGGATGACGGAGGTGTGCTCGGCGCTCAACGCAAAAGGGCGAGGATCGTGAGATCCTCGCCCTTGAGTTTGCATCAGATCAAAGCGTGAGCTTAGACCTTGATGTAGCGACCGCCGCCCGAGCTCGCGAGAGCTTCGAGGAAGGTCGTGCCTTCGGTGCCGTTACCGATGTGCAAGCACACGATTTCGCAACCAAAGGTCTTCATGCCTTCGTACCAGCCTGGGAAGTCTCGAAGAATCGCTGCAGCATCACCTGTCACGTTCGGGCGTCCGTCGGTCAGAACAAAGAGCTTGTCGATGTCCGTACCGAAGCGCGAGCAGGCAGTGTTCAGAGCGTTGTAGAGAGGCGTCGGGCCAAGGGCACGCATCGCACTCACAACGGTCACACCCTGCTGCTTGTTGCCGGAGGTCGCTGTAACGCGAGCACCGTAAGCTTCAACGCTACCGTTGCCGCTTTGGGGACCGTCAACAACCTGCGGGGCGGGGCGCGGCGCATAAGGGCCGCAACCACGGGTCGAGGATGACGAGCCGCTGGTCGAGCGTGAGCTTGAGCTGGTACCACCACCAAAGGTGACGATAGCGAACTCGTTTTCTTCCGTCAGCGAGTTCAGCAGCTTGGTCGCCTCAGTCTGGACAGCCTGGATGCGTGAGGGATTCGAGATAACGTTGCCGTTTTCGTCGAACACCGGGCAGCCAGCCAAGTCCTGCGAGCCCATCGAGCCAGAGCGGTCGAGCACGAGGATGAAGTTGCCAACCACGGGCTCACCGAAGAACATCGGTGGTTCAGCTTCAACATCATTCGGAACTTCTTCCAAGTGCGGAAGCGCCGGGTTCAATTCCGGCGTCGGAACGGGATTGCCCATTCCAACATCCAAATCCTTCGCCGCAGGAATCACAACGCGCATCAAGCCGGCAGCGCGGTCAGCGCGCTTCTCAACTTGGGCACGGCGAATCTGAGGCTGGACTTCGCTGCTATCTTGCGCTTGAGCTGTTGAGCCCAGTGCGCAAGCTGCGAGAGCAGCAGCAGCTATCAGCATTTTCTTCATAAATCCTCCCCGATCGTTTTCGTCGCAACACCAGTTGCGATGAGAGTATGTGCATAGGGTGCTACAAGCACCATAGGTCTTTATCGGCATTTCCGCTAGGCAGTAATGAGAATTTCTTCTCATCTTTATCCTGACGTGCCCTATTTGTCTGTGTTCGGAGGTCAAGCAGTGATTTGCTCATGACATCTTCACAGAGACAGGCGGGAGCGCAGAGAATACCTCCTAGTTGAGTGAGAATTGTACTCGACACGAATCACAGGTCAATCCAAATCACGGTAGGCGCAAATTTATTTCGTTACGAGGAGTATCCGCGCAAGACCCGCACCCCAGCGACGATCTCCAACCCATCACGCCTCGCACTGGCGGGCTGCCGCCATTCGTGCGATAATTTCAGCGGAACAAAGTCGTGGCGGATTCGCTTCGGCACTCACGTGAACAATGGACAAAGCTATGGCGACCGAGTCAAACGAAGTCGATCAGTCTGCCAGCGAAGAAGCGCCGAAGCGGGTGCGTAGTCCGGGTGAGCCCCTGCGCTGGGGACGCAAGCTCGTCACCATCGCGCTCATCCCAGGCTGCTGGTTCCTGATGCAAGAAGCGGGTAAGCGCCCCGACCTGGTAGAAGAGTGGTACAGCACTTTCGCTTACCCCTGGATCGCAGCGGCGCTGACCAAGATCTCAGGCTCCTTCCCAGATTTCAGCATCGGCGAAGTGCTGCTCGGGCTGCTTGTGCTGTGGTTCGGCTTCAAGTTTCTCGTCGGCACGGCGCGCGTGCTGCGCGGTTCGCGCGGGCTCTTCGAAGCGCTTATGCGAGGCATCCTTGACACCGCTTCAACGGCCGGAGTGCTGGCGCTTTGCTTCACGCTGCTTTGGGGTTTGAACTATCACCGCGAGCCTTTCGCCAAGGCAGCCGAGCTTGAACCCTTCGTTAATGAAGAAGCCTCGGCGCAAGAGCTAGAAGAGCTTTGCGATCATCTTGTCGTGCACGCGCTTCAGTTTCGCAAAGAAGTGGGCATCGAAATCGAAGGCGGCAAGCCCAAGCCGATTCAGCTCAGCGGCACACTTGATGATGTGATTCGACGCAGCGACAAGGGCTACAGCGAGCTGCCGATGCGCTACAAAACGCTCGCCGGTGATTACTCGCCAGCCAAGCAAATCTATAGCTCGGAGTTCTTCGCTCATCTCAGCCTCTGGGGGATCTATTCGCCATTCACCGGCGAAGCGAACATCAACTCCACCATCCCCGACTGCGCGCTGCCCTTCATCATCTGCCACGAGATGGCGCATCAGCGCGGCTACGCTCGTGAAGACGAAGCGAACTTCATCGCCTATCTCGCATGCCGCTACCATCGCGACGCCGACTTCCGCTACTGCGGCTACCTGATGTCCCTGCGTTACGCGCTGAATGCGTTGGAGCGCGCCGACGCGAATCGCTACAACGCATTCTTGGGTGATGTCAGTGAGGACGAGGCGATGATTGATGCGAGCGTTGCGCGCAAGCGTGGCCGAATCCCCGCTGCAATCTGGGCGGACTTCGATGCGCTTGGTGAGTGGTTCGATCACTGGACGATCGGCGAAGTTCACGAGAAGACTCAAGCGGTGAATGACGCTTACCTGCAAGCGAACGGCCAGGCCGACGGCACGCGAAGCTACGACCGCATGGTCACGCTGCTGCTTGCCGATCTTCGCATGCAGAAAGCTGAGCGCTAAGGCGGGCGCGGTTTCCTCCAGCCTTTGCGCAAAGACCAGCCCCTTCATCTCGCGCTTAACTATAGAAGAGCGACATGATCAGCTAGAAAATGCGCTACCCATTGATGGGACGGGATGCATCGAGAGCCAGCGCTGCTCAGTCGCTATCGCGTGTCGAGGCTCAAGCTTCACCACTTGTGCGCAATCGAAGCTTCAGCGGTGAGCGAAAAGCGCCGAATTTCACTCTGGCATGAGATCGCTACCTCATGCTAGACTGCGCCTGCGCATGGCGATTCCCCTGCGCTGAAGAGACACGGATGTCTCGGACACCACAGAATCAAGGAGGATAACGTGGGTCTCAACATTATCTCAGCAGCTTCGAATAGCTCTGCGTCGCAATTGGGAGTTTCCTTTGCCACGCAGGCGCTTTCACGTGCGCTTTCCGCTCAGGCTCGACTTCAGCAATCACCATCTTCGCCGGGCGGGACGATTCCTTTCTTGCGCCGCGCTGATTCGCAGGTCGGACAGCTTTCGGCGCTGGGGCAATCGCTCTCGGCGCAGGTTTCGCGCTTCAGCAGTGTGGCTTCGGCTTTTGACACCACGGGCGACCTCGTGGTTGAGCTGAACAACCTGGCTACCCAAGCGATTTCTGCTGACGCTGGCACGCGCACGACGCTCAACGCAGCAGCGCAGAACATCATCGGTACGATCTTTGATGACTTCAGCGCCTCGCGCCAATTGTTGAGCGAGTTCTTCATTCCCGTCGCCATTCAGGGCGGCACGAACGCCAACAATACGACTATTGGAAGCGTTTCGGTGGGAAGCTCGACGCGTACCATCGATGCGGGCGGACTCGCGGTCGACGTGGATATTCTCGGCGCGGACACTGGTACCGCTCGAAGGGCAGGCTCCCGTGCCATTCGTGGTAACGCCATCAACAACGGCGGCACCGGCGTGACCAACGCGGTTACCGAGTTTGTGTTGAGTGGGAATCGAGGCAGCCAGAACTTCCTTTTCGCCGCAGGCGTGAGTCTTGACGACGTTGCCGATGCGATCAACGAAGAGAAGCTGAACACTGGCGTTGAGGCATATCGCGATGCAGCCGGTCACATCGATCTCTACTCGATTGACTTTGGCTTTGACGCAACCGTCGCCTTGGCCGAGATCCAGAACACCGGTCAGCTTTCTGGCACGGCCGGCGTAACGGGGCGCAATGCACGCGCAACTTTCACTTTGGCGACCGGCGAGTCACTGACCGTCGAAGCCGAGGGTCGCCGCTTCCAGTTTGAGCTTGGTGGCTTTGATTTCGACATCAATTTCATCACGAGCTTGAACGAGAGCACCGGCGCAGCCTTTCTCACAGAAGGCGGTGGCGCAGACTTGCTGAACCGTGGCTTCACGGTTTTTGAGGGCGGCGCGAACATTGATCCGACCCAGCCTTACGGCTCGAAGCTCGCGATCCCGGAACTGCAAGCATCAAGCCTCGGCGCCAGCTTGGGCGGCCTGAACAACATCAACCTTGAGACGAATCCTGGCCGCGCGCTTGAGATTTTGGATGTGGTCTCGGAAGACTTGGCCATTGGTCAGACCAAGATCGCGAACGCGTTGGCAACGCTCTCGAATCGCTTGAGTGGCGTTGTTGATAGCGCTGCTACGCTTGAGACGGGCATTCAGAACTTCGAGAACTACTCAGACTTGGTGAACTCCTTCGCGGCGATTCGTGCGCAGTCTGCTGCGAATTCGTCAAACGCTGTGGTGAGTCAGGTCGCGCAGATTTATCCGGCCGTGCTGAATCTT
>Ga0213866_10001383_pt1 | contig 18006 bp, 12 predicted proteins | sample PICome_11_FD_160079 | JGI IMG/M metagenome (GOLD analysis project Ga0213866, IMG submission 160079) | Coastal seawater microbial communities near Pivers Island, North Carolina, United States - PICO284 | ecosystem: Environmental > Aquatic > Marine > Coastal | place: USA: North Carolina...
ATAATTCTTCAATGCATTTGTGATATCACCTTTATCCTGATAAGCTATTCCCATATTCACATATGCGTCTAAGTGATTTTTGTCTTTTTCTAGAACTTTAGAATAATAATACAATGCACTATCCAATTCTTTGTATTTGAATTGAAGTATTTGACCTGTTTGACAATAGGCCTCAAAAAAAGTATCATCTTGGTTGATCATCTCCTCATAAATTTTCATAGCATCGCGCTCCCTTCCGAATTCTCCATAGGCATATCCCAGTGCGTATTTATAATCTAAATTTTCCGGCTGTAGTTGCACCGCTGATAGATAATGGTCCAGGCATAAAGGATCTTGTCTCTGTTGGAACAATAGTCCTAAGTGCATATACGCAACATGATACTCAGGATCAATTTGAGTAATGTACGAATAAGTGGTTACCGTACTATCAAATAATGCCTCAGCAAATTTTTTAGATTCCGCATCGTCTTTAATGGCATAATATCTAATCTTAAAAATGCTTCCTTTCAGTCTATGAGCATCAATATATTTTGCATCTATCCTTAATGCTTTTTTCACCAAAATCTCGGCATTTTCAAAATCTTGAAGTAAAGCATAAGTATTCGCAAGCCCCACAATAGCATCCGTATTTTTAGGTTGCTCATCTATGAGCTTCAAAAAATGCCGTTTAGAAACCAATTTGTCATTTTCTGTACTTGTGGGCCTATTCAGGAGTGCCTTTGCGTACAATAACCTTGATTCAAATCTATTGCTATCTAGCCTAAATGCAAGGGCTGCATCAGAAAATGCATTGTAAAAATCGTAATGATCAAAAGCCAAATTTCCGCGTTCGATTAACGCGTTGATATTATTCGGGTTTTTAGAAATCACCGAATTCAATTTTTCAATTTTCAATTCGAAGCTGTCACCTTGTCTTGTCTTTGCAACAAAGTCATTTTTCTTCTCCGAATTCTTTGAATCAGAACAACAACACAGCACAAATGTTAAGCTTATAAAGAGTATTAATTTAGTAATCATTAGCACAAAAATAATGGTTTTTGTTTTGCTTAATTAATTCTTAATTTTGTATTCAACTTTTTAAGTAATCTCAATGAAAAATAGAGTGATTTTATTAGCCGCATTTCTGTTCTTCTGGGGGTACAATACCTTCTCTCAAGGTTGTTCGCAGTGTAAGTTGTTATCGGAGCAAGGAAGTGACCTAGATGAGTCTAGCTTTGGCAGCAATATCAATATCGGAATCCTATTCCTAATGGTTATTCCTTATTTGATTTTAATGTTTCTTTTTCGGGAACAAATTAAGAAGGTTTTTCTCAAGGTATTTGCGAAAAAAAGTTAATCCCACTTTACGATAATTTTTCCCAATGAATTGCCGCTCTCAAGAAGGCTGTGAGCTTCATGAATTTGATTTACATGAAACACCCCACCCGAATGTACTTTCAATTCATTATTTCGGTACAGTTTAATGATTTCATTAAGTGCCTCCTGCATAATAATCGGTTGATGGTCCGCAATTTTTAACATGTTCACGCCGAGAATACTTCGGGAACTCATCATCAAACCCGCAGGTATAATTATACCCATCTTTCTTAAAAAATTCAATGCTGAAAAAAGACCAAATTTACCACCCGAAAGTTCCGATCCTCCAAATATCATCAACCTACCCCCTGCTCCAAGAAGTTTCCAGTCTTTTTTAAAAGTGCTTCCACCAACAGGATTATAAGAAACATCTAATGATGATGCTCCCAGATATGACTTAACTTCCTCATAATAATCCTTCTCTTTGTAATTGATGGTACAATCCGCTCCAAGATTTTTTACTAATGGCATCTTTTCATTACTCCCAACCTTAGCAATAACTTTAGCTCCTCTTTTTTTCGCAAGCTGAATCAAGATTGTTCCAACGCCACCTGCCGCTGCATGAATAAGAACTGAATCCCCCTTACGAATTGGTGATAACACATCTGTCATATAATAAGCAGTAACGGCTTGTGTGCAAAGAGCCAATACCTCTTCACTTGGAAGATCATCGATTTCAATGGCCGAATTGCCTTTGGTAATTACATGCTGTCCGTATCCACCAAATCGACAAAAGGCAAGAACTCTTTTTCCGATTATAGATCGGCTTAACTCGTTTCCTACCTCAATTACCTCCCCAACGACTTCATATCCAATCACACAGGGCATTGGCGGAGCATCTCTGTAAAGGCCATTTCTTGCCATTACATCGGCATAATTTAAACCGAATGCCTGATTTTTAATAAGTATTTCGTCTTGCTTTAAGGGCGGAAGCTCAATATCTCCAATTTCAAATGCCTGACTTGACGATCCTTTTCTTTTTAATATAACAGCTTTGGAATTCACGTCAGAATCTAAAGGAAACACCTCCCATTACCTGAATGGGCTGAACAGGATAATTGTACCATTGATTATACCGTTGAGCAAACAAATTATTGAACTCTAAAAATGCAGTAACTCGTTTATTGTATCGATACTCTGCTCCAAAATTAAAGTCAACTATCGGACCAAGACTCAAATATAATTGACCGTCTTCTTCAATAACATCCTCAGCCATTTCATATACTACTGCCTTTCTTCCAGTTTCAATTTTTCCATTTAGGTTTAAAATGAATTTATCAAATAAATTATAGGTACCGCGAAGTTGAAATTCCAATATGGGTAAATTCGGGGCATACGCATAATTCATTAACTCATAGCTGTTGAAGCGAGCCAAGCCATCAATTTTCATTTTTTCATCGAGTTGATAAAACATAGAAGCTTCAATCTTTGTATGATTGAGACTATCATAAATTACCTCGAACATATTGTTATACTCAGAAAGTGTATCTATTCTGAAAAAAGCTTTATTCGTGATTTTTTTGAAACTCGCATTTACATTAAAGCCCATTCGTTTACTGAGTGTTCCTTTAATACCGCCATAAATATCATAAGGATTATTTTCATTCCGAATATGCAGCGATGGGTTTACGAACTGATTCTCATTAAAGAGTCCATTGAATGAATTTTGACTAAGCCCTCCACGTATTCCAGCAAATGGAATAAAAATGTCGTCAAACATAGAATACTTAATCTCGGCCCTTGGGTAAATATAAAAGCTCTTAAAAGAATCAAACATTTCAAATGCAATGGCAAAACCAACATCTACCTTGAATTTATTATCCATTAATTGAGTCAGCACACCTGGATTTAAATCCAGAATTGTACTTGAGGGCGAATATCCTTCATAGGATTCAGTTAAAAAAGCATAATTGTTGTGCCTTACGCCAAAGATTCCATAAAAAGTTTCACTCTTGTAATTGTACCAACCTTTCGTTTGGAAATCAATAGAATGTTCTCTTGCACGCCAACCAGAAAGTGAGTCTATCACCGGGGGTGTTGAAGGGGCACTATCATTACTAAATGAATATTTGTATGCAAGATCAACCTGATAATTCATCACCTCCATCTTTCCAAAATCCGAAGTGTAATTGAACTTTCCTCCTATACTTTGAAATCTCTGTGCAATGTCATCTCTTGGTACAGTGTCATTTGGAATGCCATAATAATTGAATCCATGATTAACATAATCAATCTGACCCTTCATAGAATATCTATTATCTACAACCTTCCCATAAATTGATGCACTAGTTCGGTCATAATTAGCTGGAGCAAAGTTGACTCCTTCACGACTTTTGATGTTTCCAAAAAAACTAATGTGATCAAGGGAAAATCCGTAATGGTAACCCTTGGAGCGGGTAGAATTGTAGACAAGCTGACCTAAAGGCATTATTCCAGAACCCATACCAAATTTTGCATAAAAAGGGTACAATTGCTTCAACTTATCACTTGTTTCAATTTCGGCTGCCTTAATTTTATCTAGACTAATTTTTGTTGGTTGTTGATAAACCAATAGAGGATATGATGGAACCTGAGAAGGCTTAACAGAATCAATAATTGTGGGTAGACTAGTAATCCTAAATGATGGTTCTACAACCCTACTTCCCCGGCCATCTATTGTCACATCTGGTGGCTGACTATAGCCCAATAAAGTTATAGACAGGAAGCAAAATAAAATGAGTGATTTTTTTCTAATTTTCATCAATTTCAATTTTTGTTTCAGGATCTTCCTCTTCAACAACTTCGGTTTTTAATAACTCTATTTGTTGCATTAATTCATTCGCTTCTTCGAGAATTCCATCATCCTGAACAGGGTAATGCTCAATTACAGCGTTTATATTTTGTTCCGCCTGAAATAAATCTCCTTCTTTTATGAGTATTTTGGATTTCAATATGAGCCCTTTTGCTATCCAAAAATCATAACTTGGCTTCATTTGCAATAATTCCTGAATATCATTTTTGGCAGATTCAAGATCATCTTGATTAAAATGAATTTGAGCAAGCGTGAACTTGGCTTCAGAACCCATGAATGTTGTTGTATTGTTTACCAACCAGCTTAATGCATCAATAGCCAGTACATAATCATTCAAATGATAACATGAAAGTCCAAGCGCATAATTGGCTTCCACTTTTATGTTTTCATTTATAGACGGGTTCTCCATTACAACTAAGGCAAACTCCTTACTCATCTGATAATCGTTTAAGAAAAATGAACATCTCATTATTCCAAGACGAGCAGCATTAAGTGATGATGGTGTGGAGGCTAGATTTGCAAGACTCTGATAATAATTTATTGCTTTTGAATAATCTTTCATTCTATAGTAGTATACAGACACAATCGAAGCAGCTGTTTCTTTAAAACTTCCAGAATTTGCACTCAATGCCCCCTCGAAATTTTTAATTGCATTTATGGTATCTGACGTTTGCCAATAGGCGTCTCCTAAATAGTAATAAGCGTCTCCAAGGTGTTTTCCTGATTCTTGAAAATTTTCCAAGTAAACATTGAACTTGTATATGGCTTCGTTATAATTTGTGTCCAAATAAGCCTGTAAAGCGGGACCATAAAACAAATTTTCTTTCTCATCTTCTGAATAATCAATACATGAGTACCGTTCAACAACATCCGCTGCCTTGCTCGGTTTATTTTGAGCTGTGTATATATCAAGTAACCCCTTCGCAGCTATTTCACAAATTTCAGACTCAGATTCGTGTTCTGAGAGAATTTTAAGGTATGCCGTTTCTGATTTTACATACTCCCATTTCTTAAAGTAAGAGTTTGCTATACCTATTTGTGCATCAATTACAAATGGAGAATTAGGATAGTCTGCAAGAAGCTGTTCATAATATTTCAATGCCTTGTCATTTTCTCCAATGGATGAATATGTTTTGGCTAATTCATAGGTCGCATTCATGGCATATTTTGAATCTGTATAATCAAGGAGGATTGAATTTAGATGGTTTAATTTATCATCTGTTCTTCCACTATAGCCACAAGTTTTAGCCATATAATAAAGGGCCTTATCGTTTAAAGCTGAATTATAGGATAAGGCTTTTTCATAAAATTCAAGAGCCAACGCATTTTCCTTATCAATGTAAAATATGTCTGCTACCCTGAAACAAGCATCCACAAGTTTATTAATATCATCAGGATTAGATTGAATATAAATTCTAAAATTCTCTGACGCGCGTGTAAATTCTTCTCTATTCTTATAAGCATAGCCCATATTATAATAGGCATCCACTTTTTCGGAGAAAGAATTGGAGGCAGGTGATGAAATGAAATCCTTATAATAGCTTATAGATTCTCGATATTTTTTCAATCTGTAATACGCATCGGCCATCCAATATTTGGATATTGCAACCAGTTCTGGATCAATAGGGTGTATCGAAACATCTGCAAATGCCTTAATGCTAGAATTGAACCTTCTTTTTGAAAATAGCTCGACACCATGGTTATAAGAAATGGTCTGATATACCCTTTTTAAACGTACATCCAGGTTTGATAATTTATTCAGGGATTCTATGGCTTTTTTATAATTGCTGGTTGAGGAATATACATTTATAAGGTACTGATAAACATCTTTTTTACGTGGTGAATTTGGATAACGCTCAAGATAATTTTCAAAAGCACGCACAGATTCATCGTACGGATTAATGTCAATTTCAAAGGAAATAACAGCAAAATTGTAAAGCGCATCTTCTTTGATTTTAGGAATCGCCGTCATTTCAGAGGCACTCTCAAAAGCACTCCTAGCTGGTAGAAGTTTCTCGTTGAATAAATAACTTTCAGCTATTTGATACATCGCAATCTGCCCAAGGCTATCGTCAAATCGTGCGACCTCATCTAAAAAGTTGATTGCATTCTCATAATCTTTTAAACTGAAATAAGAATAACCCAATTCATAGGCATCATCTCTCGTTAATTTAGATTTTCTCGCATGCTTTATTAAGTAATCCGTAGCTTCTTGATAATTCCCTTTTTTATAATGGGCATGTCCAATGATATGATTTACGTCCGCCTCATGATTAATCAATTTACAGGCAAGAACCGTAGGCGCATATGATATAACTGCATCATGATTCTCTTGTTTGTGATAAATCTGAACAACATAATAGGGAACAATACCGCAATAATTTACATTTTTTTCAAGCTCTAAAAATTGCTCTAATGCCAATTGATAAGATCCCCGTTCATAACATAAATGGGCAAAAAAGTATTTACTTGGCGCTGCATATTGTGATTTACCGTTAAGGTTTTCCCGAAAGGATTTAATAGCGAGTTCTTTGTTTTCATTTTGCAAAGCAGAATACCCTAGCTTAAAATGATACTCCTCTCTATATTTGGCATCTAAATCTGCAGCCGTTAGTTCCTCAAACCAAAGCTGAGCGTCATCATAAGTTTCATCATTAAAAAAGTGTCGCCCGATCTTAAAGCTAATAAGATTTCTATGAATGTTCTCGGGATAAACCCGATTGTATTCCATCAGTAAGGGAATGGCATCGCTATTGTAAAGTTCAAGTGCAGAAACTCCTTCATAATATAGTGCCTTTTGATATAATGGGTCGTTGGGATTATTACATGTATTTATAAAATCCCTAAACTCTTTTTTTGCTGCTCCATACTGTAAATGAGCATATAGCTCCTCAGCCTTGTAATATTTTTCGTAGAGACCATTGTACTTTTCTGTTCTCTGTGAAAACAAAAACAAAGGGATAAGTATAAACCCAAACAACCAATATTTTAAACCAATTACGCGCACTTGACAAATTTAAAAGGTCAGACAAAAGATGTCATTTAAAGCTTCAAAAGTTTTAAACCTTATGATGTTAAGATAAAAACGACTCGTCACTCCAAATAGATAAGATGATTCTGCAATTTTGTATAAACCCATAATTTCAATGTCAAAAGTCGTTACTCTAAAGGAAGCTCAAATATTTCAGCAAGGGAATAAAGTACTATCCGATGTTAACTTTGAAATTGAAGAATCTGAGTTCGTTTATTTAATCGGTAAAACGGGCAGCGGAAAAAGTAGCTTATTAAAAACCATATATGGTGAATTGAAGCTCAAAGAGGGAAATGGAAGTGTTGATAGCTTGGATTTGACAACAATAAAATCAAAGGAAATTCCTTATTTGAGAAGAAAGATTGGCATTGTGTTTCAGGATTTCCAGCTGCTCATGGATAGAAGTGTTATTCAAAATCTATATTTCGTTTTGAAGGCTACAGGATGGAAAAAGAAAGAAGAAATTCATAACCGAGCTATGCACTGCTTAAAACTTGTTGGCATTGAAGAACAAGCGCAAAAAATGCCACATGAGCTTTCAGGAGGTGAGCAACAAAGAGTTTCTATCGGAAGGGCCTTATTGAATAAACCAAGATTGATTTTGGCCGATGAACCTACAGGTAACCTTGACCCTGAGACTTCTGAGGAAATCATGAATCTCTTGATTGCCATTGCAAAAGAGGAGAAAACTGCGATTCTTATGGCTACGCATGATATGCATATCGTAAATAAATTTCCTAGTCGAATTGTTACTGTTCGAGATGGATTGGTTATCAATAATGACTAGCTTATTTCTCCTGCCAATGATTCGGATAGAAGGGCTCTAATTTCATCTAGATCCCTATAGTTCCCTAGTAAAAACATCAGCTTTGTTACTGCTGCCTCTGTGGTCATATCGCGGCCACTCACAACCCCTACTTTATTGAAAAAAGAACTCGTTTTATAGGCCCCTTGTTTTACTTCACCTGAACGGCATTGTGTAATATTTAAAACAACACCTCCGTCATCTATGTACCCTTTAATGTATTTTTGAAATAAATCACTTGAAGGGGCATTCCCAGAGCCAAAAGATTCAATAACAATAGCTTGAGTTCTATGAACATCAAATACTTCTTTATAAATCTCTATATCAATACCAGGATAAAGCTTAATCAATGCAACAGGACTGGAAAGGCGTAATAAAAATTTGGGAGATTCTATTTTTGTTCTAAGCAAAGAGCTCCATTTATAATTAATGTTCACTCCAGCATGTGCAAGTTCAGGATAATTAGGGGACTGAAATGCTTCAAATTGATTAGAGCTCACTTTAGAACTTCTATTACCTCTATATAAAGAATATTCAAAATAAACAGCCACTTCTTGAATAATTGATTCTCCATTTGAATCTTTTGCTGCCGCAATTTCTATAGCTGTAATGAGGTTTTCTTTGCCATCCGTCCTAATGACACCGATGGGTAATTGAGATCCAGTAAAGATAATTGGTTTTGTGAGGTCTTGAATCATATAACTTAACGCGGAAGCAGCATATGACATAGTGTCTGTTCCATGAAGAATGACAAATCCGTTAAAATGGTCATACTCTTCTTTAATTATTCCTGCGATTTCAATCCAATCCTTTGGTTTCATTTCTGAGGAATCAACTGGATTATTAAAACTTTTTGTGGTTATTTCAATTTGAAGTCTATTCAATTCTGGAATGTGTTCATATACACTATTGAAATCAACACTACCTAAAAGACCTGATTCAGGATCCTTGATCATACCTATTGTGCCTCCTGTATACAATACCAATACCTTACTCATAACGTAAACTTTTGAATTTGAAATAAATCATATGCATTGATTGTTGTTCTATCAATTATTTCTGTTTCATTACATTCATAAATCTCTGATAGCTTTTCAACCACACAAGTCAAATACTTACTCTCATTCCTTTTACCCCTATATGGTCGGGGTGCTAAATATGGTGCATCTGTTTCCAATAATATATGGGACAAATCAATCTCCTTAATTATTCCTGGTAAGTCTGACTTTTTATAGGTTATTGTCCCCCCAATTCCTAATTTAAAGCCACCATAGGATAGGATATGTTTGGCATGCTCCATTGTTCCTGAGAAACAATGAAAAACTCCTGTTAATTCTTGAGTATTTTCTTCATCCAATACCTCAAAAATTTCAGGATAAGAATCTCTTGCATGAATTACAATTGGCAAGTCAAGCTCCTTTGCCCATTTTATTTGATTTCGGAATGCATAAAGTTGTTCTTTAAGAAATGTCTTGTCCCAATACAAATCAATTCCAATTTCTCCGACAGCAATGAACTGATGGCTCGCATGCAATAGTTTGTTTTTTATGAGTTCTAGAGTTTCGATATATTTTTCATCCACAGCACAAGGATGCAATCCCATCATGGGGATACACCTTTTATACTCAGAACATAAATTTAGCATTGGTTCAACGGACTCCAAATCAATATTTGGTAATAACATGTATTTAACACCTGATTGAAATGCCCTTGCCATAACCTCATCTCTGTCCTCATCAAACCTTGAGCTATAAATATGTGTATGGGTATCGATCATATTTAAAATAGAGATAAACTCACTCCCAATTGAAAGGGCAATAGCCGAACACTTTGTTCGGATGGAAATAAACTTAATGGATGAAATAGTCCAATTAAAGACCAGTTTCTTATTCCCACCCGACAATAAACTGAGGTATAGAACCACCTCATGTCCTGCATTTTGTTTTCGAAATATATTTCATTTTCATTCTCCCAATACTTTGTCTTAGAAAATATGGCGGGCTGTACACCCAATCTTGTCCCTAGGATCAACTTAACATGTCTCCAACCTAATGACTTTAGTCTTAATTCAAAAGGGACATAGAACTGATGTATGGTTAGCTTAGAAAAGATTAGACTGTCATTTGGGCTAGGGTATTCTGTATCTACTGACTCATGTTGCGTATTAAAGAATACCCTATCAAGATTGTGATTTAAATAGGAGTACCCAAAACCTAATCCAAACGTCACTCTCTCCTTCGATTTTAATTGAATATCTTTATTTATACTAAAATGATAGCCTATAGAGTTCCACTTGTTTTCAAATGGATTAATATCTCCAATCCATGTATTATATGTCACCTCAACGATGCACCTGTCGTATTTCCTGTAGTCTGCATCATTAATAGGTCTATTGCCATTAAAGAACCAAAATAGTCCTGGTCTTTCCCTTGAAACCAGATTTTCGTCCTGCTGTGCATTTAGCAAGATGGGGAATATAAATAGTGCAATGCCTAGTCTCATTTTAAGTCCCTTATTGATTTCTCCCAATTCCAAGCATCCTTAACGGCATCTTTGATGTCTTTTTTGGCTTTCCAATTAATTAAAGATAACGCGTAATCAACATTTGCATATATTTCAATTACATCTCCTGACCTTCTGGGACCAAACGAGTAATTCAGCTTGATGTTATTTTCCCTCTCAAATGTCCTTACAAGATCCAATACACTGGTCCCCTTTCCCGTACCAATATTTATAATTTCATTACACCCTTTTTCTTGGGTAAATAAATAGTCAATCGCTTTGACATGTGCTTCAGCAAGATCCACAACATGAATATAGTCTCGAATACACGTACCATCATGCGTTGGATAATCATTACCAAAGATGGTAAGTTCGTTGTGAAGACCTGCAGCAGTTTGAGTGATGAATGGCAAAAGATTGTTTGGTTTTCCAACAGGTAATTCTCCAATAATCCCTGATTCATGAGCCCCTATTGGATTGAAATACCTTAGACTCATCATTTTTAAATCCCCTTGCGATTTAAAAAGGTCCTCTATGATCTGTTCTCCTAACCATTTTGTATATCCGTAGGGTGAGGTTGGAATGGCCCTTTCAGTTTTTTCATCTACCTCTTTAACTCCCGAAGGTTCTCCGTAAACTGTACATGAAGATGAAAAAACAAATGGAATTTGTGGATTTCTTTTGATCACATTCAAAATGGAATTTAATCCTGAAATATTATTAGAATAATACTTTAACGGATTTTCAACTGATTCCCCGACTGCCTTATAAGCCGCAAAGTGAATAACTCCAGAGATATCAAATGTTTGAAACACCTCATCTATTTTATTTTGATCACAAACATCACAGACAACATGCTCCGGCTCCTTTCCAATAATTTGTTTTAGACGCTGAATAACTGAAGGTTCCGAATTCCTATAATCATCAAGGATAAGAGGTTCATACCCTGCTCTAATCAACTCCACAACTGTATGTGAGCCGATGTATCCCGCTCCTCCCGTTACCAAGACCTTCTTTGACATAAATCAAAGGTAGAGAAATTCAATTATTTTTATAGTGTGAAAGAAAATGAATTTAATTTTAGATCAAGGCTACCATCTAGGGCCTCAAAGCTCACTTTGCTAAAATTAATTTTGTATACCATAATATCCATTGGTATTTTGGTATTCTTATACATGAGGTACTTTTGAATTTATAATTATAGATATGTTTAATTTTATTCTATTCTTGCTCTTATTACCCATTAATCCTTCATCAGATATACGTGTCAATATTAAGGGTATTGAGGAGTTAAAAGGCTCCATTTTTATCGCTGTTTTTGAGGACCCAAATTCATTTCCTGAGTTTGGAAAACAATATAGAGAAATGGTTTTACCTGTGACGAGTACGGAACTCAGTCATACATTTAAGAATCTCCCAAACCATGGATATGCACTAGCTGTATTTCATGACATAAATGATAATGGAATTTTGGATAAGAATGCCTTAGGAATTCCTCTTGAGCCTTATGGGTTTTCTAGAAATGCCAGGGCAAGATTTAGTGCCCCTCCATTTGAAGATGCAAAAATTGATCTAAAAAATAATCTTGAAATTGAAATTAATATTGAATAATAGTAGGAACATTATTCAAACTCCATTAATACCTCACCTTTATCAACAACTTGTTCCTCACTGATAAAAACTTCCTTGACAGTACCTTCACCATCTGATTTTAAAATGTTCTCCATTTTCATAGCCTCTAATGACAATAACGAATCTCCAATCTTAATTTGATCTCCCGATTTTACCATTATCTTAAGTACTCTACCAGGCATTGGAGAAGATAATTCTTTTAACTTTTTAACTTTTTGCTTATCCAAACCTAGCTGAGAAATCAAGTCTAATAAAGCATATTTTCTCTTAACCTCAAATACCCTATGATTCAATTTTAATTTTAAAAAATGGTTTTCTAAATTTTGTTCTAAAATTTCCCCATTGTATTTTTTACCATTAAAAAAAACCGTAAAAAACCGCCTGTCTGACCATTCTATTTTAGCGTTACCTTTTGGTGTTTGAACCTCTCCATCGATTAAAAAAACATTACTATCTGACATGTAACAAATTTATCAATTCTTATTAAACTCGGGTAAGCATGTATTTAATATCATTTTCTGATTCAATGGTATCTGTATGGTGATTTTCAGATAGAGACTCAAAAACTATTTCATTTGCAAGTACTTCATCAGCAATATACTTTTGATTCTCTTCAATAGCCCTTTTAATTAACTCTGAAGATTGAATGCGAACGGATATTCGATCCGTAACATCAAATCCCTGCTCTTTTCGCGAATTTTGTACCCTATTGACAACCTCTCTTGCAATTCCCTCAAATTTGAGTTCATCAGAAATTGAAATATCCAATGCTACTGTAAGCCCATCCTCATTAGAAACAAGCCAACCAGGAATGTCTTTTGTGTCAATTACAACATCATTAAGATCTAAAACAATGTCCTCTCCATTGATCTGACCTTCCCACATACCATCAGCTTCAATTTTAGTAATTTCCGTTGATGACCAAGTCGAAATGAGTGAAGCGATAGCCTTCATATGCTTACCATATTTCGGGCCTATAGTCTTAAAATTAGGCTTGATACTTTTTACCAAAATATCATTGTCCTCAGAAATCAACTCAAGCTCCTTAACATTCACCTCTGAGAGAATGAGATTTTTAACGTGATTTAAATTCACAGCCGTTTCCTTGTTTAAAGTCGGCACCATAATCTTTTGTAGGGGCTGTCTGACTCTTAATCTCTCTTTTTTACGCAAACCTAAAACCAATGAGCACACACGTTGGGCGAGATCCATTTGATTTTCTAGTGTCTGTTGTATAATATCTTGATTAGAGGTCGGGAAATCTGCAAGGTGTACCGATTTGTTTTCTGACTTCTTAGAACCTTTATTCAGGTCCAAATACAATTGATCCATAAAAAAAGGAGCAATAGGAGCGGATAATAACGCAATGGTCTCAAGACAGGTATACAAGGTTTGATAGGCAGCAATTTTATCTTTTGGGTTGTCATTTTTCCAAAATCTGCGCCTGCACAACCTCACATACCAATTCGAAAGTTGTTCCGTTACAAAATCTTGAATAGCTCTTCCTGCTTTTGTGGGTTCATAAGAAGAATAACAATCATCCACAATATCAATTAATGAATTTAATTTTGAAAGAACCCAGCGATCAATTTCAGGACGGTCTTGGAGAGGAATTTCATCCTCTGAATAATCAAAGCCATCCACGTTTGCATACAATGAGAAAAAAGAATAGGTATTATACAAAGTACCAAAGAACTTCCTTTGAACCTCAGCAATTCCATCAATATCAAACTTCAGATTATCCCATGGTTGCGCGTTAGTAATCATATACCACCTCGTAGCATCCGGGCCATATTTTTGAAGTGTCTCAAATGGGTCTACTCCATTTCCAAGACGCTTAGACATTTTTTGACCATTTTTATCCAATACCAATCCATTTGAAACCACATTTTTGTACGCTACTTTTCCAAATACCATCGAAGAAATAGCATGCAGTGTGTAAAACCATCCTCTTGTTTGATCTACCCCTTCGGCAATAAAGTCTGCAGGATAAGAAGTATTGTTTTCAATTTTATCTTTGTTTTCAAAAGGATAATGCCATTGGGCATAAGGCATAGATCCAGAGTCAAACCAAACATCCATTAAATCAGACTCTCTCCTCATAGGCTTACCTGAATCAGAGATCAATACAATAGCATCGACAATGTGCTTGTGTATATCAACCTTATCATAATTGTAATTGCTCATGTCACCTGGGGCAAAATCAGCGAGTGGATTATCCGACATCAACCCGGCTTCAACGGCTAAATGACATTCGTTTTTTAAATCTTCAATAGAGCTTATACATTTCTGCTCAAGACCATCTTCTGTTCTCCAAATAGGTATTGGAATTCCCCAGTATCTCGAACGGGAAAGATTCCAATCATTTGCATTTTCCAACCATTTTCCAAAACGGCCGGTTCCTGTTGATTTGGGTTTCCAATTAATGGTATTATTTAATTCTACCATCTTCTCTTTGTGGTCAGTGACTTTAATAAACCAAGAATCTAAAGGGTAATATAATATGGGCTTATCCGTTCTCCAGCAGTGTGGATAGCTATGTTCATATTTTTCCACTTTAAAGGCCTTGTTTTCTTCTTTAAGCTTTACAGAAATAAGAACATCCACAGACTTGTCCGGAGTCTCTCCCTTATCATAATATTCATTTTTTACATACATCCCCGCAAAATCAGAAACCTCCTTTCTGAATCTACCTTGAAGGTCCACAAGTGGAACTAGGACTTCTTGTTCATCTTTTACTAGCATTGGAGGGACGCCGGCATCTTTAGCCACTTTTGCATCATCGGCCCCAAAGGTTGGTGCAGTATGAACAATTCCCGTTCCATCCTCGGTAGTCACAAAATCACCTGGAATAACCTGAAATGCATTTTTGGCATTTTCAGCGGGGAGACAATAGTCAAGCAATTGCTCATAACGAATACCTACCAAGTCTATTCCGTTACAACTATCTCCAACGAAGTAAGGTATCTTTTTATCTCCAGGGTTGTATTGATGAAGTTCTTCCATACTTTCTACAGCAAAAAACATTTTTGAAAACTGATATGAGACTAAATTTTTAGCCAATACAACATTCGTTTTTTCGTGAGTGTATTGATTGAATGTAGTTACACAAACATATTCGATTTTTTCACCAACTGTAAGCGCAGTGTTAGAAGGCAATGTCCAAGGTGTAGTTGTCCAAGCCAAAAGAAACAAATCTCCTTCAATACTGAAAGGAGCTTGAGCCGGATTAATGACCTTAAATTGAGCTACAGCCGAGGTGTCTTTGACATCTCTGTAACATCCAGGCTGGTTAATTTCATGAGAAGATAATCCTGTTCCTGCCTTCGGGGAATAGGGCTGAATCGTATATCCCTTGTATAATAAATCCTTTTTAAATAATTCTGAAATAAGCCACCAAACGGATTCCATATATTTGGAATGATAGGTTACATAAGGCTCATCCATATCCACCCAATATCCCATTTTTTTGGTTAAGTCATTCCAGACATCGGTATATTTCATTACTGCTTTTTTACAAGCAGCATTGTATTCGTCAATGGTGATTTTTTTTCCGATGTCTTCTTTTGTAATCCCTAGTTCTTTTTCCACACCTAATTCAACGGGAAGGCCATGTGTGTCCCAACCTGCTTTCCGCTTAACCTGGTATCCTTTTAACGTTTTAAATCGACAAAATATATCCTTTATCGACCTAGCCATTACATGATGAATCCACGGCATACCATTGGCTGAGGGAGGTCCTTCATAAAACACAAAAGGCTTAGCCCCTTCTCGAGATGATACTGATGCCTCAAATATGGAATCACGATCCCATAGCTCCTGAATTTTTGCAGAAATCTCAGGTAGGTTTAATCCCTTATATTCAGGATACTTGTTATTCATTTTCAATTCATTAAAGAAGGTGTAAAATTAGGAAGATTCATTGAATTATAATAGAACTGTGTGCTGAATTCATAATTCAGGTCTTCTCATTAATAAAACAAAAAAAGAGGCTCAGTAAAGCCTCTAAATTTACAATATTTTGAAAGCTTACTATTCAACCCTCCTCATGAGATATTTGTATGTTGTTTCCCCATCTGAACTTGTTGTAACCGTTTGTTCCACATAGTCCCATCCATTTTTATCCATAAAATTTAAGGCATCTACACTCGAGTTGAATGAAACAACCTTTTTATCTTCAGTCATTATATTTTGTCGTTTCATTGACCACTTTTGACCATAATCAACATACACCTTAACCTTTGTAGGATTCAAAAGCCTTCCTGTAACTCGCAACTCGCAAAATTGAATATCCTCGTTATTAATATCAACCTCATTGACCAGTACATGTTGGCCAAATACACTACCTGTTAAAAACATTCCGATAGCGAAACTTAAAATCTTAATTTTTTTCATCTTAATAATTCGTTTAATTTATATAATTTTCAATTGAAGTTACAATAATTAAACCAAATGAAACGCAGAGACTGGATAAAGCTAAATGGCTTTGGAATGGCTTCCCTTTTTTTACCTATTTATGGAAAAAAATCATTGCTCTCTAATGAAAATTATCCTGAAATTTCTTCAATGGATTTTGGCAGTGAATTTTTGTGGGGTGCAGCATGTGCTTCATACCAAGTAGAAGGGGCGTGGAATATTGATGGTAAAGGGCCCTCTATTTGGGACTCTTTTGCGCATAAAAAAGGAAAGATTCATCAGGGAGATAATGGTAATATTGCAACAGATTTTTACCATCGATATGCTGAAGATATTGCCTTGCTAAAGGCAATGAACTTTAAGGTGTTTCGATTTTCCATTTCATGGTCGAGAATTTTCCCATCGGGCACTGGAAAAATCAATCAAAAAGGAGTTGAATTCTATCATAAAGTAATCGATGAATGTATCAAAAATAACATTGAGCCCTGGATTACCTTATACCATTGGGACCTTCCTCAAGCATTAGAGGATAAGGGTGGATGGACAAATAGAGAAATTTTGGATTGGTTTAAAGAATATGTTTCTTTTTGTACACTGGAATATGGGGCCAAGGTCAAAAACTGGATGGTGATGAATGAACCTGCCGCATTCGTTGGATTGGGTTATATGCTTGGGTATCACGCACCTGGTAAAAAAGGACCGTATAAATTTCTTAAGGCAACGCATCACGCTTGTTTGGCCATGGCTGATGGGGGACGAATGATTAGAAAAAATATTACTGATGCCAACATAGGCACTACCTTCAGCTGTTCTCATATTGATCCGTATAGAGATGGACCCACCAATGCTTATAAGGATCTTGTCGCTGTTCAGCGTATGAATGCGCTTTTGAATCGCTTGTATATTGAGCCCTCTCTTGGATTGGGATATCCAATTGATGGGCTTCCAGCATTAAAAAGAATCCATCGCTATTTCGAACAAGGCGATGAAGAACGTCTGAAATTTAAATTTGATTTTATTGGGCTTCAAAACTATTTTCGCGTCGTAACCAAAAAAAGTATATTCCCCCCTTTTCTTTGGTCCAAACAAATTTCCGCTGAAAAAAGGGGAGTCCCTATGAACGAAATGAATTTTGAGGTATATCCCGAAGGGATTTATAGTATGATCAAACAATTCTCGAAATATAATATTGACAACATCATTATTACTGAAAACGGGGTTTGTTATAAAGATTTTATCCAAGATGGAAAAATTCATGACCGTGAGAGAATTGCCTTTTTTAAAGCTTATTTAGCGCAAGTCCTGAAAGCTAAAAAAGAAGGATCTCCCGTATCGGGATACTTTGTATGGAGTCTTACCGATAATTTTGAGTGGAGCGAGGGGTACGAGCCAAGGTTTGGCTTGATTCATGTAGACTTCAATACCCAAAAAAGAACAATAAAAGACTCCGGGCTCTGGTTTAAAAAGTTTTTG
>Ga0213866_10001386_pt1 | contig 17974 bp, 19 predicted proteins | sample PICome_11_FD_160079 | JGI IMG/M metagenome (GOLD analysis project Ga0213866, IMG submission 160079) | Coastal seawater microbial communities near Pivers Island, North Carolina, United States - PICO284 | ecosystem: Environmental > Aquatic > Marine > Coastal | place: USA: North Carolina...
AGCAACAGGATTTCTTTATGCCTCAAACTTTAGTATTGGTGTAAATCTTTTTTTTGAATTGAATAAAAAGCTATCTCAACTGATGCAAAATCAATCTGAATACAAAGCATCAATCAAAGAAATCCACCATGCTGAAAAATTGGATATGCCTAGTGGCACAGCCCTAAGTTTGCAATCTCAAATACCCAATACCATAGACATAGAAAGCGAAAGAACTGAAAATGTTCCGGGTACTCACATCGTGAACTATGATTCAGAAATAGATAGTATATCCATAACACACCAAGCTCATAATAGAATGGGATTTGCTCAAGGAGCACTTATTGCAGCAGAATGGATTATAGATAAAAAAGGTTGCTTTTCAATGAGTGACATTCTTAAAATCAATTAAAAATGAAAAAATTAAAACAACTCTTAGGGAAATCTTTCAAAGTAGTTATGTTCATTGTATTTACCATAATTTGGTCTATTTTCGTATATCTTATTGATGGCGAATGGCTCTACTTTTTCCCATTAATAGTTGGTGATGTGTTGTTTTGGGAAACAATAAGTTGGCAATTTTGGAAGAAAAAAGAAAAGAAAAAGAAGAAGCAAAAAAGTGAATTAAAAAGTTGGTTTAATGCCATTCTTTTTGCTGTCATAGCAGCCACAATTCTTAGAACTTTTTTGATTGAAGCCTACACCATACCCACATCTTCGATGGAAAAATCACTTCTTATAGGAGACTTTCTATTTGTTAGTAAAGTAAGTTACGGACCAAGAGTGCCTAACACACCAATATCGTTTCCACTCGTTCATCATACCCTACCACTTACAAAAAGTACTCCTGCCTATCTAAAATGGATACAACTGGACTACCACCGAATGAAAGGATTTGGCCAAATAGAAAGAAACGACTGTGTAGTATTTAATTATCCTACCGATGATTTGTTATATCCTGAAAGACCTGTAGATAAAAAAGAGAACTACATCAAAAGATGTGTTGGCTTACCCGGAGATGTCATTGAAATAAAAAACAGTGACTTATATGTCAATGGCGAACCACAAACACAAACTGAAAAAATGAAAAATCAGTTCAGATACTATGTCAAAACTGACGGCACTCTATTTAGTCAAAAGACACTCAATAAGTACAATATTTATGAAGGGCAGATACTTTCTCGGAATGGTGATTACGAGCTCATACTGAACGATAACAGCTTGGAAGCTATTAAACGCTTTACATACGTCAGAAAAGTAGAAAAAATAGTTGCTGAAAAAGGGGTTAAATTAAATTCATCAGAATTGATATTTCCTGAAGATAAATTCAATTGGAACCTAGATAATTTTGGACCTCTTACTATTCCTGCCAAAGGCGTAACCGTAAGTATTGACACTCAAAACATTGAAACCTACAGGAGGGTTATAGAAATCTATGAAGAGAACACTCTTGAAATTGTTGAAAATAATATTTACATAAACGGTAACTTGAGCAATAGCTATACTTTCCAGATGGATTATTATTGGATGATGGGAGACAACAGACACAACTCCTTAGACTCTAGATACTGGGGTTTTGTTCCAGAAGATCACGTAGTAGGTAAAGCCCTTTTCATTTGGATGAGTTGGGATAAGAATAAAAAAGGAATTAATAAAATCCGATGGAATAGGTTATTCAATGCAGTCCATTAAACCAACACTTCTACCCTGCCCATATTTTGGTTCAATTGAGTATTTCTCTAACCTAATTTCAAATGAATACTTGATAGAAGTCAATGATTATTTCGTCAAACAGAGTCTAAGAACACGATGCAAAATATATGGTGCTAATGGACCATTAACACTAACGGTACCTAAGGTTAGAAAAAACAGTTCAAAAACACTATTCAAAAACATTAAAATAAATTACGATTACCACTGGCAAAAGGAACATTGGGAAAGTTTAACAAGTGCCTATCGCTCTTCTCCATTTTTTGAATATTTCGAAGATGAACTTCAGACCTTATTTCAAAAAAAACATACCTTCTTGATAGACCTCAATTTAGAAATGATGACCTTCGTTTGCTCTAAAATTGGAATTTCAACAGCATTCAGTTTAAGTGAATCTTATATTAACGATTCGGATTATGTGGACAAAAGAATGCATAACTTTGACCATATTGAATCTCCGAGATACATGCAAGTTTTTGAAAATAAATTCGGCTTTATTTCTAATCTCAGTATATTAGACCTACTTTTTAACGAGGGGAATAACAGTAAGGCTTATCTTGAAACTATTAACCGCTGAAAAATTATTAATGTCTTATGGATTTAGAATTTAATAAAAACGAAGATAAAATGAGGCTTTTGATTTCAGAAATGACTCAAAAGTTCGATAAGGTTTCACTGGGTGGTGGTAAGTCCAAAATAAAAAAACAGCACGAACAGGGAAAACTAACTGCTAGAGAAAGGATAGACTTCCTTCTTGATGACGACAGTGAATCCATAGAAATTGGAGCTTTTGTGGGCGATGGTATGTATGAAGAATATGGCGACTGCCCTTCAGGAGGGGTAGTTATTATTATCGGCTATGTTAGCAAAAAACAATGCATTGTAGTTGCCAATGACGCTACTGTAAAAGCGGGTGCTTGGTTCCCAATCACTGCCAAGAAAAATTTACGTGCTCAAGAGATTGCCATGGAAAATAAGTTACCCATTATTTATTTGGTAGATAGTGCAGGTGTCTTTTTACCCTTGCAAGATGAAATATTTCCTGACAAAGAACACTTTGGTAGAATTTTTAGAAATAATGCTAAGATGTCATCTATGGGCATCACACAAATATCTGCTGTAATGGGATCGTGCGTAGCAGGTGGAGCCTACCTTCCAATAATGAGTGATGAAGCATTGATAGTCAACAAAACAGGAACTATTTTTCTAGCTGGAAGTTATCTAGTAAAAGCTGCTATTGGAGAAGATATTGATAACGAAACACTAGGTGGCGCACAAACACATTGTGAAATTTCTGGTGTTACGGATTATAAGTCAGAAAGCGATGAAGAATGTCTTAAAACTATACAAAACATCTTCAGTAAAATTGGAGACTTTGAAAAAGCTGGTTTTAACAGAATTGAACCTACAGAGCCTAAAAAAGATAAAAATGAAATTATTGGCATCTTACCTGCTAACAGAGATAAGCCCTACAACACTATAGAAGTCATTGAACGGCTGGTTGACAATTCTGATTTTGAAGAATACAAAAAAGGATATGGGGAAACTATATTTTGTGGATATGCTAGAGTTGATGGCTGGGCAGTAGGCATCATTGCAAATCAAAGAAAACTCGTTAAAAGTAAAAAAGGTGAAATGCAATTTGGTGGTGTCATCTACTCCGATTCTGCAGATAAAGCAACCCGTTTTATTGCCAATTGCAATCAAAAGAAAATACCATTAGTCTTTTTACAAGATGTAACAGGCTTTATGGTTGGCTCACGTTCAGAACACTCTGGCATCATAAAAGATGGTGCTAAAATGGTCAATGCCATGAGTAATTCTGTAGTTCCAAAATTCACCATTATATTGGGCAATTCTTATGGAGCAGGAAATTACGCTATGTGTGGCAAAGCCTTTGACCCTAGATTGATTGTTGCATGGCCGAGTGCAAAAATGGCTGTTATGGGAGGCGAACAAGCTGCAAAAGTATTGTTGCAAATAAAAAAATCTTCACTCAAAAAACAAGGACAAAAAATCGATAAGAAAAAAGAAGAAGAATTACTTAAGACAATAACTAATCGATACGACCGTCAGACCTCACCCTACTATGCCGCGTCAAGACTTTGGATTGATGCTATCATAGACCCAAGAGATACTAGAAAAGTTATATCAATGGGAATTGAAGCGGCAAATAACTCGCCAATTACCGAAACTTACAACCCAGGAGTTATTCAAGTTTAAAAAATACCAATCACTCAGAAAATATATTCATTTGATTATATTTGCAGACTCTAGATTAGAGTATAGATTTATTTTATGATACAAATTACACTTCCAGACGGAGCTACAAGACAGGTTGAAAAAGGTGCTACAGGCATGGATATTGCTAAAAGTATCAGTGAAGGACTAGCGAGAAATGTTTTTGCTTGCCAGATAGATGATGAAGTTTGGGATGCTAATCGTCCAATTGAAAAAGATTGTGAATTCAAACTACTCACTTGGAACGATGACCTTGGCAAACAAATCATGTGGCACTCTTCTGCACACTTGATGGCAGAAGCTCTTGAAGCGCTATATCCAGGTATTAAACTCGCTATTGGACCAGCAATTGAAAACGGCTTCTATTACGATGTTGATTTTGGCGAACATTCCATTTCATCTGATGATTTCAGCAAAATTGAGGCTAAAATGGTTGAATTAGCAAGGCAAAAAAACGAATACGTCAGAAAAGAAATATCTAAACAAGATGCTATCTCGTACTTCAAAGAAAAAGATGATGAGTATAAGCTCGAACTTTTAGAAGATTTAGAAGACGGCAATATTACTTTTTACACACAAGGTAATTTTACCGATTTATGTAGAGGGCCACATATTCCAAACACTTCATTTATAAAGTCCACTAAGCTTTTAAACATTGCAGGTGCCTATTGGAGAGGTGATGAAAACAACAAACAACTTACTAGAATTTATGGTATTAGCTTCCCTAAGCAAAAAGAATTAACGGCATATCTTGAGCTTTTGGAACAAGCTAAACAAAGAGACCACAGAAAGCTAGGTAAAGAAATGGAATTATTTTCCTTTTCTCAAAAGGTTGGACAAGGACTCCCCTTGTGGCTACCTAAAGGTGCTGCTCTTAGAGAACGATTGGAAAACTTCCTCAAAAAAGCACAAAAATCTGCAGGTTATGACCAGGTTATTACGCCACATATAGGCAGTAAAGAATTATATGTTTGTTCAGGTCACTATACCAAATATGGAGCAGACTCATTCCAACCTATTAATACTCCAGCTGAAGGTGAAGAGTTTTTATTAAAACCGATGAACTGCCCTCACCATTGTGAGATATACAAAACAAAACCCCGTTCATACAAAGACTTACCTATAAGATTTGCAGAATTCGGAACTGTATATCGTTATGAGCAATCTGGAGAACTACATGGATTATCAAGAGTAAGAGGCTTTACACAAGATGATGCCCATATTTTCTGTACTCCCGAACAAGTCAAGGAAGAATTTATAAAAGTTATAGACTTAGTTCTTTACATTTTCAAGACACTTAGCTTTGAACAGTTTACAGCACAGATATCATTAAGAGATGTCAATCAACCAGAAAAATACATAGGCTCAACAGAAAATTGGGAAAAAGCCGAAAAAGCTATTTTAGAAGCTACTGAAGAAAAAGGTATTGATACAGTTATCGAATATGGAGAAGCTGCATTTTATGGTCCAAAGCTAGACTTTATGGTTAAAGATGCTTTAGGAAGAAAATGGCAATTAGGAACAATTCAAGTAGACTATAATCTTCCTGAACGTTTTGAATTAGAATACATGGGCTCTGACAACCAAACCCACAGACCTGTAATGATACATAGAGCACCTTTCGGTTCAATGGAAAGGTTTGTGTCTGTATTGCTAGAACATTGCGCAGGTAACTTCCCACTTTGGCTTACTCCAAATCAAGTTATGATTTTGCCGATTAGTGAAAAATATCACGATTACGCAGAAAATATTTTAAATCTGCTAAATAATTCCGATATTCGCGCCCTCGTTGACGAAAGAGCTGAAAAAGCCGGTCGCAAGATAAGAGATGCTGAAATGAGTAAATCACCATTTATGTTAATTGTTGGTGAAAAGGAAAAAGAAAATCAGACAGTATCTGTTAGAAGGCACGGTGGTGAAGATTTGGGAAGTATGAATATTGAACAATTCATCAACATCATCAACGAAGAAATTGATAAATTGATAAGTAACTTTAAATAGAATAAATAACAAAAACAGAGTACAATCGCAATAAGAAGAAGAAATAACAACTTTAGAAGAAAAACAGAAGCAGAACATAAAATCAACAAATTTATTACAGCTCCTGAGGTCAGATTAGTAGGCGAAGGCATAGAATCTGGGATTTTCCCTATATCAAAAGCATTGAATATAGCTGATGAGATGGGATTAGATTTAGTTGAAATTTCTCCAAAAGCTAACCCTCCTGTTTGTAAAATTATTGACTACAAGAAGTTTTTATACGATCAAAAGAAGAAGCAAAAAATAATAAAAGCAAACGCATCGAAAACTGTAATTAAAGAAATTCGTTTCGGTCCTAATACAGAAGAACATGACCTTGCTTTTAAAACAAAACACGCATTAAAGTTCTTAGAAGAAGGCTCAAAAGTGAAAGCTTTTGTATTTTTTAGAGGACGAAGCATAGTATTCAAAGAAAAAGGAGAAATTTTATTATTAAAATTTGCCCAAGCTTTAGAAGACTATGGTGTTGTAGAACAAATGCCAAAATTAGAAGGTAAGCGAATGACAATGTTCATCGCTCCTAAAAAGAAGAAGTAAAACCAAATTAAACGGATTTATCATGCCAAAAATGAAAACAAAATCTAGTGCTAAAAAGCGATTTAAGCTTACTGGTACTGGTAAAATCAAGAGAAAGCATGCTTTTAAAAGTCATATTTTAACAAAGAAAGAGACTAAACAAAAGCGTAACTTAACTCAAACTGGATTAGTACATGAGTCTGATGTTAAAAACATCAAACAACAATTGTGTCTATAATTAACAATTATTAACCAAGTATTTAGCTCAAAAGTTCTCAATGAGGCGCTAACTACTAAAACTATTAAATTATGCCAAGATCGGTAAATGCTGTCGCAGCAAAGGCTAGAAGAAAAAAGGTAATAAAAGCCGCAAAAGGTTACTTCGGCCGAAGAAAAAATGTCCATACAGTTGCAAAAAATGCAGTTGAAAAAGCAATGCAGTATGCATACATTGGACGTAAACAAAAGAAAAGAAACTTCCGCTCACTATGGATTCAAAGAATTAACGCTGGTGTTAGAGAACACGGTATGAGTTATTCTACATTTATGGGAGGTATATCTAAAAAAGGTATTGCGTTGAACAGAAAAGTACTTGCAGACCTAGCGATGAACCACCCAGAAGCTTTTAAAGCAGTAGTGGACAAGGTTAAAAGCTAAATTTAACATTATAAAATAATTAAAGAAGGTAAATCATCTATGGTTTACCTTTTTTGTTACCTTTGCCAAAATAAATAAATTAATTATGAATACTGGAACAGTAAAGTTTTTTAATGATACCAAAGGATATGGATTCATTAAAGAAGACGAAACAGATAAGGAGTACTTTGTACACGTATCCGGACTAGTCGATGAAATTAGTGAAAATGACAAAGTTACATTTGACTTAGAAGAAGGCCGTAAAGGGCTAAACGCTACAAATGTGAAATTAGCATAAATAAACTAAGACTAACAAACGAAAAAGGCTCCTTACAGGAGCCTTTTTTTTATGGTAAAGACTGAAGTTCATCTTTAGCTTCTATAAATTCAGGACTCAATTCCAAAGCCATTTCAAAATCTTTTCTAGCAAAGTCATTATTACCAGCAAACTTATAAGCTAATCCTCTAGAAAAAAAAGCAGAGGCATAAGCTTTATTTTGAGAAATCACAAACGAAAAAAACTGAATTGCAGATTCATAGTTCCCCTCGACCAAAGAAATATATCCCAAATTATAATTGGCATCTTTATTTAACGAATCTCGTCTAAGCATTCCGTAATAAGATTGCTTGGCATTGTAAAAATCACCTTGATTTTGGCAGTACATACCCAAATTATACCAAGAACTTAATAGGCTAGAATCGGCTAAAAGTGCATTTTTAAAATAGTACTTAGCAAGGCTATCTCCTTTTAAAGAATAGATAAAAGCTAACTGCTCATAGGATTCAACATAATTAGGGTCTTGCTCAACAGCAGTCTGAAATTGAGATTGTGCCATTTCAAGGTCCCCCATATCCTTGTAGTTCAAGCCTTTAAAAAAGTAAGCATCTGCATCAAAAGGGTAAGAAGGTAGATACGTATTTATATCTTTCAACGACTGTGAATAGTTCTGAAGAACGTAATATAGTTTTGCCCTTAACAGTAACATTGGCGGAAATATCGTGTAGTCATCCGAAATTAAAGCTAAACTCTTTGAAATGTAAATAGGATTTGATGGATAGAGCTCAAAATACAAGTCTGCTAAGTCGTAACGATAATTTATGTTTGACGTGTCTATTACAAATAGTTGTTGTTGATCAATAATAGCTTTTTCAAGCTCACCACTCTCAATAAAACGACTTCTCCTTTCTATCAATAATGCCGTATCGTTGGGGTGTTCTAATAATGCTTTACTTAAGTCAGCAATTGAACTTGGCTCGTTAGAAGATATATTTCTTTCTGAACAAGAAAAAAGAAAAATTATTGAAGAAAATATGAGCAGCCTAAACATATCAGCAAGTAGCTAATAACTTAGTTATTGATATGCTCTTTAATCTTTTCTTCAAGCTGATCAGACAACTCTGGATTGTCTTGTAAGACAAGTTTAACTGCATCTCTACCCTGACCTAGTTTATCGCCCTCATAGCTAAACCAAGAGCCACTTTTCTGAACGATATCTAAATCTACTGCCTTATCCAATATTTCACCAGATTTAGAAATTCCTTTACCATACATAATGTCAAACTCGACTAATTTGAATGGAGGAGCTACTTTATTTTTAACCACTTTAACTCGAGTTTTATTTCCGATAGCACCATCAGCATCTTTAATAGCAGTACTTTTTCTAACATCCAAACGAATAGAAGCATAGAACTTTAAAGCATTACCACCCGTAGTAGTTTCTGGATTACCAAACATTACACCGATTTTCTCTCGTAATTGATTGATGAAAATACACGTACAACCTGTTTTACTGATTGTTCCTGTTAATTTTCTTAGAGCTTTGGACATCAATCTAGCGTGAAGACCTACAGAAGTATCTCCCATTTCTCCTTCAATTTCACTCTTAGGAGTAAGAGCTGCCACAGAATCAACGACTAGAATATCAATTGCTCCTGAACGAATAAGGTTATCAGCAATTTCTAACGCTTGTTCACCATTATCAGGCTGAGAGATTAGTAAATCATCAATATTAACACCCAAACTAGCTGCATAAGTTTGGTCAAAAGCATGTTCTGCATCTATAAATGCTGCAATACCACCTTGACGTTGAGCTTCTGCAATAGCGTGTATAGCTAATGTGGTTTTACCAGAAGATTCAGGCCCATAAATTTCAATGACTCTGCCTCGAGGATACCCCCCTATTCCAAGAGCGATATCCAAACCTAATGAACCTGTAGGTATAGCGTCTATATTTTCAACTGGCTTATCGCCTAAGCGCATTACAGTACCTTTTCCATAAGACTTTTCCATCTTATCAAGAGTAAGCTGTAAGGCTTTTAATTTTGCTTCTTTTTGTTTATCACTCATAGCTAATTACTTATATGTTTCTAAAATTTGTGCTGTATGTTCTTTAGTCTTTACTTTAGTAAAGATACGCTCAATGACTCCTTTTTCGTCTATAACAAAGGTTGTTCTATGAATACCATCATACTCTTTACCCATAAATTTTTTGGGACCCCAAACATCATAAGCCTTAATGACTTCTTTTTCTGTATCAGAAAGCAAATGAAATGGCAATTCATTCTTGGCAATAAACTTTTGATGAGAAGCACTATTATCGGCACTCACTCCAAGAACGTCATATCCTAAATCTAAAAGTTCAGAATAATTATCTCTCAGGTTACAACTTTCAGCAGTACAACCAGGAGTGCTATCCTTTGGGTAAAAATATAATATTAACTTCTTGCCTTTGAAAGTGTTTAAAGTTAACAGTTGATTATCTTGATTAAGGATGCTAAAATTTGGAGCTTTGTCACCTTCTTTTAAACTAGTCATTTTTTAATTTTTAAGCTTAACAAAGGAGCAAAAAAAACTCAGAAATAGCAAAATATTAAGACTGCATTTATTAACAAATTATCTATTTTTTTGAAAAAAATCACATATATCTGTGATACCACATTCTTGACATTTAGGTTTTCTAGCAAGACACACATAACGACCATGAAGAATAAGCCAATGATGAGCAATATTAAGTTTGTCTTTGGGAAAATATTTCACCAATTGCTTTTCGGTTTGCAATGGGTTTTTAGCATTTTTACTGAGTCCTATTCGCTCTGACACTCTAAACACATGAGTATCAACTGGCATAGTTGGAATATCATATAAAACAGAAGCTACAACATTTGCAGTTTTTCTACCCACACCGGGCAATAATTGTAGACTATCAACAGAATCGGGCACCTTACCATCAAAGTCATGAATCAGCATATTTGCCATCTTGTGTAGATGCTTTGATTTATTGTTAGGATAACTTATAGATCGGATATAATGAAAAATCTCATCTGGCGAAGACAAAGCCATAAGCTCAGCGTTTGGAAATGCAGAAAATAAAGTAGGAGTTACCATATTTACACGTTTATCTGTACATTGAGCTGAAAGAATAACAGCTACCAATAACTCAAATCCAGAGTTATATTGCAGTTCTGTTTCAGCTACAGGCATATGTTTGTCGAAGTAATCAACAAATAATTCAAAGCGTTGTTTTCTATTCATACCCAAAGGTAAAAAAAAGCCCCTCTTAATTTCTTAAGAAGGGCCGGATAAAGTATGTTATTAACTAATTCAAAACCAAATCAATTCTATCAATATATTTAGATGGCTTTGATGAAAATCCTCTTGCATAAGACTTAATATTTGCAAGACTAAAATTAGATGGTGTCAACAACAATGGTTCAGAATCTAATAGGTTCATTGATAACTTTAATTCATAATAAGTGTCGCATAAATCCGAATCATTGAGTAATGCTTCTCTTAATAAAATCGACTCTTCTGAGGTCATCTCGTTGTACAAAAATCTAATTAAATCATTTTGAGTAAAGGTTTTATACATATGGTAGTTTTTAAAATTATACTACCAAAACGCAATACCTTTTCTAAATATTGCACAAGCAATTAATTTATTGTCAAATCAACATTATTCTCTTCTAATAACTTACGAATATTTATTAGTGCATAACGCATTCTTCCTAGAGCTGTATTTATACTAACACCTGTCTTTTCAGCAATTTCTTTAAAGCTTAAATCTTCATAGTGACGCATTATAAGAACTTCCTTCTGTTCATTAGGCAATTCAGCAATAATACGACGTAAAAGTTGAGTTTGTTCATCTTCCATCATATCGTATTCTTTAGATTGCTCACCATTTCCAATAACATCAAAAATGTCAAAGTTCTCTAAACTTTTAGATTGTGCTACCTTAGGCATTCTTTTGTTTTGTCTAAAGTAATCGATAACAAGATTGTGAGATATACGCATTAACCAAGGTAAAAACTTACCCTCTTCATTATACTTACCATTATTTAGTGATTTAATGACTTTGAAAAAAGCATCTTGGAAAATATCTTCAGCAAGTTGAAGGTTTCTTACTTTAGAATTGATAAAAGCCAAAACTCTAGACTGATGCCTATTGACTAACTCGTCAAGAGCAACTGGATTACCATTAATGTAAGATGAAACTAAATCTTTATCGGAGACTTTGTGTAATAACATATCTAACAATTTTAAATTAATACTAATTAAAAAGTAGATATGTATCTATAGGCAAATGATTAAAATTACACTTTGAAAAACCAATTCATTTGGTCTTTTCTTGCTTCAAATATAAATGACTTTTTGTAAAATTCCAAATGATAAAACCGTAAATTTGCAAACTTCGGACGAAACAAAAACTAATAACGCCTTTCATTCAAGTGCAAAAAGACAATCAGAAATACATCACTATATCGGGAGCAAGAATGCACAATCTCAAAAATATTGATGTATCCATTCCTAAAAGAAAACTCATTGTTATTACTGGTGTTTCAGGCTCAGGAAAATCTTCCTTGGCTTTCAATACTTTATTTGCAGAAGGACAAAGAAGGTATATCGAAAGTCTATCTTCATATGCTAGACAGTTTCTTGGAAAACTACAAAAACCAGATGTCGATAAAATTACTGGTATATCCCCAGCTATCGCCATTGAACAAAAAGTAAATACCCAAAACCCAAGGTCTACAGTTGGTACATCAACAGAAATCTATGACTATTTAAAACTATTATTTGCTAGAATAGGTAAAACTATCTCTCCTATTTCTAATAAAGAAGTCAAAAAACATCAAGTGAGCGATGTAGTAGATTACGTATGCCAACAAGAGCTTGATGATAAAATATTAGTCCTATTCAAACTTGATCTTTCAAGTAATTCAATAGAAGATAGCTTGAAAAAATTAGGCTTAAAAGGATTTTCTAGAATAAAAGTAGATTCTGAAATTATACGTTTGGATAGTATTGAAAACTACTCTGAAATAGATTCGTCTAAAACTGTTTATGTGGTCATTGATAGACTTGTTGTAAATTTAGATAAGGATAATTTAAACCGATTAGCCGATAGTATTCAAATCGCTTTTTTTGAGGGTAACGGAGAGTGTGCTATTGAGGTGATTGGCAAAAAAATTAAAGCATTTTCTAATCGTTTTCAGTTAGACGGTATTTCTTTTGAAACCCCATCAGAACATTTATTTAGCTTTAACAACCCTTATGGTGCTTGTAAAATGTGCGAAGGTTTTGGCTCTGTTTTGGGTATTGATGAAGACAAAGTTATTCCTAACAAATCAATTTCTATTTACGACGGTGCCATCAATTGTTGGAAAGGTGAAAAACTTAGCCGCTGGAAAGAACGCTTCATACTTAACGCTGCTAAATATGACTTCCCTATTCATCGCCCTTACAGCGAACTCGAAGATGATGAAAAAAAGATTGTCTGGAATGGTGCTAAAGGACTTAAAGGAATACGTCAATTCTTTCAATTGTTAGAAAAAGAAAATTATAAAGTTCAAAACCGTGTGCTATTAGCTAGATACAGAGGGAAAAATACTTGCCCTGAGTGCAATGGAACAAGACTGAGAAAGGAAGCTTTATATGTACAAGTTGGTAAGAGGACTATCAATGACATTGTTCATTTACCAATCAGTCAATTACTAAATGTAATAAGCTCAATCAAGCTATCAGACACAGAAATGGTAATAGCAGAACGTCTAATCGAAGAAATAAAAAATAGAGTGCAATTCTTAGATGATGTGGGGCTAGGCTATTTAACATTAAACCGTATATCTTCTACCCTTTCAGGCGGTGAATCACAACGCATAAACCTAGCTACTTCATTGGCTAGTAGTTTAGTAGGCTCCTTGTATATTCTTGATGAACCTAGCATAGGCTTACATTCAAAAGACACTCAAAAACTAATTAGCATATTACATTCGCTAAAAGAATTGGGTAATACAGTAGTAGTGGTCGAACACGATGAAGAAATAATGATGGCAGCAGATGAAATTATAGACATCGGCCCGCTAGCAGGTAAAAATGGTGGAAACGTTATATACCAAGGAAAACTCAATGACATAGGCAATCATTCCGAAAGCCTAACTGCCAAATACTTAACAAATGTTGAACGTATCGAAGTACCTACTCAACGTAGAATGGTAAATTATTCGGTGTCAATCAATGGAGCAAGAGAAAACAACCTAAAAAATATTTCGGTAACATTTCCTCTAGAGTGCTTGACGGTAGTTTCAGGTGTAAGTGGCTCAGGTAAAAGTTCATTAGTCAAACAAATATTATTCCCTGCGATTCAAAAAAGCATTCAAGGCTATGCCTCTAAAATTGGAGTTCACGATAGTGTAAATGGTGATTTGAAACGCATTCAACATATTGAATTAATCAACCAAAACCCCATAGGTCGCTCATCTAGGTCTAACCCTGTAACCTATCTCAAGGCTTATGATGAAATAAGAAATTTGTTTGCAAGGCAAGAACTATCAAAAGCAAGAGGCTATAAAAGCGGTCATTTTTCGTTTAATGTTACTGGTGGAAGATGTGAAGTTTGTGAAGGAGAGGGTGAAATTACTATTGAAATGCAGTTTATGGCAGATGTGCACTTAGAGTGCGAAAGCTGCAAAGGACAACGTTTTAAAAACGAGACTTTAGAAATCAAATTTGCGAATAAGAACATTTCAGAAATTCTCAAAATGACAATTGACGAAGCCATAAGCTTGTTTGAGGAAAATGATAAATCGAAAATTGTCTCTAAATTATTACCTCTCCAGCAAGTCGGTCTAGGTTACATTCAATTGGGGCAATCATCAAATACGCTCAGTGGTGGTGAAGCACAAAGAATAAAACTTGCTTTCTTTTTAAGCAAAGGGCATAAATCTGAAAAAACTATGTTCATTTTTGATGAACCTACTACTGGACTACACTTTCACGATATCAAAAAACTTCTGAATTCCTTTAACGCTTTAATTGAAAATGGTCATACTATTATTTGTGTAGAACACAATTCGGACGTTATAAAATGTGCAGATTGGCTCATTGACTTAGGTCCTGAAGGCGGAGAAAAAGGTGGGGATTTATTGTTTCAAGGAACACCAGAAGACTTAATTAAAAACAATACATCTTATACCGCTCATTTCTTGAAAGAGAAACTACTTTCTAGCGTCCAAAAATGATTGAAGAATAAGTGTTGCGCTTATTTTATCAACCAAAGCCTTATCCCTTCTTTTTTGTTGTTTTAGACCAGCATCTATCATCGTTTGAAAAGCTATTTTGGAAGTAAAACGCTCGTCAACTCTTTCTATTCTAACCTTTGGAAAGGCTTCCTTTAATCGTAATACAAAAGGCTCAATAAATCGAGCACTCTCAGATGGCGTATTATCTAAATTTTTGGCTAATCCGACCACAAAACATTCTACTTCTTCATTGGATAAATAATCCTTTAAAAAAGACATTACTTCCTTGGAATGTAGAGTAGTCAAAGCAGAGGCAATGATTTGTTCCTTATCGGTTACCGCAATACCAACTCTTTTTTGACCATAGTCTATTGCTAACAATCTTGACATAGTGCAAAAATAAAGCATTTAACTATCTTTGCTCTTATGATTGAACAACAAAAATTAATAATCGAACAAGCTTGGGATAATCGTGAGCTTTTAAACGATAGTAAAACTCAAGAAAGTATTCGTTACGTCATTGAAGAATTGGACAAAGGACGTCTTCGTGTTTCAGAGTCTATTGAAGGAAAATGGATAGTCCATGAATGGATTAAGAAAGCAGTAATATTATATTTCCCCATTCAAAAGATGGAAACCTTAGAGGCCGGACCTATGGAATTTCATGACAAGATGAAATTAAAAAGTAATTATGCTGACTTAGGTGTTCGTGTTGTTCCTCATGCTGTGGCTAGGTATGGTGCTTTTTTAGCTAAGGGTGTTATCATGATGCCTTCTTATGTTAATATTGGCGCCTATGTAGATAGCGGGACTATGGTAGACACTTGGGCAACCGTAGGCTCTTGTGCTCAGATAGGTAAGAATGTTCATCTTAGTGGTGGTGTTGGTATTGGTGGAGTTTTAGAACCCTTACAAGCCTCGCCAGTTATAATAGAAGACAGCGCATTCATTGGCTCACGATGCATAGTTGTTGAAGGTGTTAAAGTAGAAAAAGAAGCCGTTTTAGGAGCAAATGTTGTTTTGACCGCCTCTACAAAAATCATTGATGTTACTGGAGAGCAACCTATAGAATATAAAGGCATAGTACCAGAAAGATCTGTTGTTATTCCCGGAACATATCCCAAAGCATTTCAGGCAGGTGAATACAGTGTCCCTTGTGCCTTAATCATTGGCAAACGTAAAGAAAGCACCGACAAAAAAACCTCTCTTAATGATGCTTTAAGAGAATACAAGGTAGCCGTATAATGAAACTAGGTTTTGATGCTAAAAGAGCCTTTTTCAACAACACTGGATTAGGTAATTACTCTAGAGATACTATTCGTACTCTCGGGCAATATTTTAGCGACAACGAATACCACCTTTACACTCCAAAAGAAATAAAGAACGAGCGTTTATCATTTTTAGAAGATAAAAACTACTATTTCATTCATTCGCCAAAAACTTGGTTTGATAGAACATTTAGCTCTGTATGGCGTACTATAAAATTAAAAAACGATTTAGTCAAAGATGGCATTAGCCACTTTCACGGACTTAGCCACGAATTGCCCTATGGCATACAGAATACCAATATTAAAACAGTAGTCAGCATTCACGACTTAATAGCTATTCGTTACCCTCAGTATTTTAAAAAAGCCGACCGTATTTCATACGTCAAAAAAAGTCAATACGCTTGTCAAGTAGCTGATAAAATCATTGCCGTAAGTCAGCAAACTAAAGAAGATATTATCCGTTTTTTTAATATTGAAGAAGATAAGATTGAGGTTATTTACCAAGGATGCAATAAAGTCTTTCAAGAAGAACAAAGTGCAGATTTTAAAATCAGTGTTAGCACAAAACATCAACTAACAAAAAAATACCTTTTGTACGTAGGCACTATTGAAGAACGTAAAAACTTGTTCAATCTTCTTAGGTGCCTAAAAGAACTACCAGACTACCAACTTGTAGTTATTGGCAATGGTAAAGCCTACAAAAACAAATGCCTAGATTTCATTAATGAAAATAAAATGAACGATAGGATTAAGATATTAAGCGATTTATCATTAAAAGAAATGGCGGCTATATATCAGCAGGCCGATATAATGATTTACCCCTCATTTTTTGAAGGTTTTGGCATACCTATTTTAGAATCTCTTTTTTGTGGTGTTCCAGTCATTACCTCACAAGGCGGTTGTTTTGCTGAGCCGGGCGGAAAACACAGCTCTTACATTAACCCCAACGATATTGAGCAAATGAAAAGTGAAATAGTAGATATAAGCACTAACATTTCTAGAAGAAAGAAAATGATAGAAGAAGGAAAAAAACACGCTCAAAACTTTACCGATGATAAAATTGCCGAGCGACTCATGAATTTATATCAAAACATTTGATGAAAGAAGATATTCAAAACTGCCTTAACACTTTGAGAGAAGGAGGTATTATTTTATACCCAACAGATACCGTATGGGGAATAGGTTGCGATGCTAGTAATCCTCAAGCCATTCAAAAAATATATGATTTGAAAGGGCGTACTTCCTCAAAAGCCTTAATTACACTAGTTGGTTCGGAAGTGATGCTGGAAAGAACAGTCCTAAATATGCCTGAAATTGCTTGGGATTTAATAGAGTCAACAAACAGACCATTAACTCTAATTTATGATGAAGTAAAAGGTATTGCCCCCAACGCCATTGCAGAAGACGGCTCATGCGGAATACGTTTAGCTAAAGATACTTTTTGCCAACAATTAATTCAAAGACTAGGTAAGCCTATCATATCTACTTCGGCTAATGTTAGCGGTGAAGAAACGCCCAAAGATTTTAGGTCTATTAGCGATACCATTTTGAATGGCGTAGATTTCGTAGTAAATTACCGACAAAATGAAGCAACCAGTCAAAAATCTTCAAATATCATCAAATTAAAAAACAACGGAGAGATTAAAATCATAAGATAAGTGAACCTTAAACAACACATACAACACCCTATCTTTTCTATAGTTTCTCAAGCAGCTGATGAACTAGCTTATGAAAGCTATGTCATAGGTGGTTTTGTGAGAGATGTAATTCTTGAACGTACTCAACCTACCGATATCGATTTTGTATGTGTAGGTAGCGGGATTGAATTGGCCAATAAGGTCAGTGAATTAGTCGGAAATAACACTAAAGTGCAGGTATTTAAAAACTTTGGTACAGCTATGCTTCGATATCAAGATTTAGAACTTGAATTTGTAGGGGCTAGAAAAGAGTCCTATCGTTCTGATTCGAGAAAACCTATTGTAGAAGATGGCACATTAGAAGATGACCAAAATAGACGAGACTTCACCATTAACGCTTTAGCAATTAGACTAAATAAAGAACAT
>Ga0213866_10001387_pt1 | contig 17962 bp, 9 predicted proteins | sample PICome_11_FD_160079 | JGI IMG/M metagenome (GOLD analysis project Ga0213866, IMG submission 160079) | Coastal seawater microbial communities near Pivers Island, North Carolina, United States - PICO284 | ecosystem: Environmental > Aquatic > Marine > Coastal | place: USA: North Carolina...
CACTCAGAAGACTACGAAGCGGTAGCAACGCTCGAATGTTGGCGTGCAAAGTCGGGCACTCCCCTGCATTACAAGCGCGTGTTGCTTGATGCAGAAGAAACCCGCAGCGTGATCGAGATTGATGTTCACCACAACATCGAAGTGGAAGAGACCTGTTACATCGCCTTGAGGCTCGTCTACCCCGAGCGCTGGGGGGCGGAATCGAACGAGATCGTCCGCCATACCATCACGCTGCCGATCGGCTCACCGACGGAAGCGGATTCCACGCGCAGTGTTGTCCTGCCTCCAATCACCGCTGAACTGCGTGCGCTCCCAGTCGATCGCCACTTAAGCACGGTGACCTGTGGGGGCATTCCCCTTTCACCTCACGATCTACCCATCACCCTGGAGGACGGCAGGCTCGAGAAAGTGCGCAGTGATTTACACGAGTTCCAAACCGATGCGCGCCCTAAGGGCGTGCAGGATGGAGATGAGTTACATCCATACCTTCGTGGCGAATTCTTGCGAAGTGAATGGACCCGCGAAGTCCGAGTCAGTCCGCGTTTGCCAGCGGAGGGTGAGAAAGAACGCTTGGTTACCCTGAGGTCTGGCGGAGGGCGGGGCACGATTGCACTACCTGAGAGACTGCGTGTCGACCTCAGCGCTTATCGCGAACTGGACGTGACGCTGCACCTTCGAGTTTCCTGGGGTTCGACATCACTCTCCGTGGAACTCCCAGGGGAGCAAGAATCGGTCTCCCTTTGGGCACCTCGCGGAAACCTCATTCTCTACGTTTCGTCCTACGGTTACCCACTCGACTTTGAAGCTGAGTTCCCGCTCGCTCTCACTGCCGAAACGTTGCACTTCACGCTGCCCGCTCCAGAGTCATACCCTTCAGTTGCCTTTCAACCCATCCCGCAATCGAAGGCCGCCGATGGGCGCCACGACTACACCCCTTGGAGTTGCTTCCACGAAGACTATAGCGGCCACGACGAAGACGAAGAAGGGCGCTCGCTGCGCTTCCACTTCTCCTCTCCATCTGATCATGAGAAGTGGATCGTCCGCGCCTTTAAGCCTGGGCGTTGGATGGCCTTTGCCGAGTCCAGTGATGCGCGGCTGTCGGATGGTTCCTTTCCGCAGGTCAGCTTCGATATGCCGGAGCAGGGCAAAGTCATTGTCGAGATACCCAAAGTAATCAGCTACTACCGGACCTTTTTTCTGGAGCAGCCCATCTCGCCAGGAGCGGTGCGAAGTCAGCTTTCCATCGCATTGCCAGATGACGTTCGACGAAGCTTACAACTGGGGAACGACGTCGACGTGCAGATCCGGTACCGCTCGCTAACACACGCACACATGCTGCAAGCACACACTGGGAGCAATGAAGATGTTCTCGCACTCAATCGCTATCGGTGGGATTTGTGCAGTGGGCATTGGTTTGGTCAGGAGAGCCTCGAAGTCCACGGTTTGCCGCTGGACGTGGAGCTAGAGATCAAGATTGAGTTCAGCATCTCCAAGCTCAATATCTGCGCAGACGAGTTGGTCGTCTCGCTCAGCGGTAGTGCCGACTTCGATCGGGAGTTCACGAAGACGCTGAGCATCACTCCGCGGATAGGCGTGTGCAAAATGAGTGCGCCCGAGTGGGACGTCAACGATTTCCAAAGAGGGGAAGCGCGATGAAGAAGAGAGCGCTCAGCCCTTGGCCGATCAAGCGCAACGATCTGAATCACCAAACTCCGATCGCGCGTTTCCCATCGCTGCGGAAGCCGAAGAAAAGAAGATCACGCTGCTCGTTGAGCTTCCCGCATGGCACTCAAAGGAACACGCCGCTCTCGCAAAGCTCGAATGCTGGCGCGTCGGACAGAGTCGCGAAGCAAACTCAACCTTCGTTGCGCTGCGACCGGAGAACGACGGCGACGTGATCGCGCAGCACCAGCTCTACATCCCAGGCAAGCAAGAGAGTTTCTTTTTCTCGCTGAAGCTGGAGTATCCGAGGCGATGGGGCACCAACGATGCCGAGATTTTGCGCTACAAGTTCACGCTGCCTGAACTCCATCCCGCGCTGGAAGAGGTCCAGTTGAGAGTGGAGCTTCCTGAGCTTGACGTGGAGCTACGCGACGTGCCTTGCGACGAGTTTCGGATCGAATTGATGTGCCAAGGCAAGGAAGTTCATCCGCGCAAAGCAAGCGTGCTCTTGCCTGAGGTGAATGACGGCACTCCTGTCGAAAGCGAGTGGTCCTACAGCTACAAATCGAAGCCGATTGGACTGCAATACGGGGATCAAGTGCTGCCATACAGGGAAAGCAGCCACCTGCGAACTGATTTCAAGTGGAGCAAGTCCGTCGCCGCACTTTGGCCGAATGAAGGCGAATGGACGCTTTATCTTCAAGGCTACAGAGGCGTCGGTGTGATTGAGCTGCCCGCAGTGATTCAAGCGGACCTGCGCGATCTGGCTGCATGGCAGAGGCATCTTTCATGCGAGGTCACGCACGAAAACTTCGTTGCAGAACTTGGGTTCGAGCTTGATGGCAACGAGTCCATTTCACTACCGGCGCCAAGGGGGCATGTCGATCTCTCGCTCGAACTTTGGAACGATCAAGCTCGCTGCGGCTACTTGGAGAGTTTCGAGTGCGGCGAGGAAGCTCTCACCTGGAGCGTTCCGGAACCAGAATCTCTGCCGGGCATCCACACGCACTCTCCGGCAGCCAGCGAGAGCGCGAGCGAGAATCCCTGCTACGTCGAATGGAACTTCTTTCACGAAGACTATGAATCAGCCAAGGTGAATCAGCATGGCGAGGTGCTGCACTGGGACCGCAACTTGGCGTCTGGCTCAAGCTATCTTGTCCACCTCAACTTCAAGCCTGGGCGCTGGATCGCGATTGCTGAGGCAGAGAGCGTACAAGTGGCTGGCGGCGATCTCGCATTCATTGAGTTCACCATGTCGGAGCGCGGCGCCGTCGAGCTCTTTCTCCCGCAAATGATGGAACGCCGAGACTGGAATCGCGAGGAGGTGATCAAGCCCGGGCTTACTTTGGCGTCGCTTGCGGTCGAGATGCCTGATGAGGTGAAGCGAGCGATGGCGTTGGGGATGTACGTAGACCTAGAGTTCTACCACACCTTCCGTGACAACGTTGTTGCGTTCGAATCGCACACGCGCAGCACAGAACGCTGGCACAGCTTTCTCACAGGCTGGTGGAATGAGCCCTACGATTCTTACTACAGCGCCGATTGCTTCCATGCGGCTGATCTCCCTTGGGGCGAAGAAATCGAGGTGACGATCGCCTTCGTGATCGAGAATCCAAGCATCGATTACGGCGGCAGGGGGATTCGCTTCGGTGACGACTACCCGCCCTTCTATTACCGCCGCTACTCGGCCAGCTTCACCTTCACGCCTCAGTGGGGAGAGCCCTTCAAGCCAGTGATTGCGTGGGACGTGCAAGAAGCGGAATAGCTACGTGAACTGCGTGGCGCAAAGGATTCCAGCTTGTCTGAGAACGCTAGCGATGCTCCTTCTCCGCGCAGCGGGCGGAGGCAGCCGAGCTGAGCTTGGTCGGATGAGGGGGGCGCTCGCGCCGCGAGCGTATGCGCTTTGATGCCACGTTTTCCTAGGTTTGAGAGCAAGGGAGCCCTCATCCGACTTCGACGCTGCGCGTCTCAGCTACCTTATCCCGCTAGCGACCGGATCAGAGTTTTCGGATAAGCCGTGAGCGACTGCCCTACCCTCGACCGCCTTGCCCGACGAGGGCAATTCGAGAAGCACTAGTCAAGGCAACGCAAAGTGCCCGAGAGAGAACTCCCGGGCACTTGTTGGTGTGAGGTGCGGCCAAGCCCACCTATCTATCGCGGTTTGCTGCCAAACGAAGCGCTTATGCGCGGCGCCTGATGCCCGCCAGGGCCAGCATGCTTGCAGCCATCAGCAGGATCGCCCAAGGCATGTCGCTTGAGCCGGAGCTGAGCGAGCAGAGCGCTTCGCTTCCCGACGAGCTTGACGTGCCATAGGTGAAGCGCATCGACAAAGTCTGCGGCTCCAACACACCCGAATCCAGCACGATCTCATGCGAACCGGGAGTACCGTAAGGAACCTTCAGGCCAGTCACGCGGGTACCGTCAGTGCTGACGCTCGCGGTGCCGTTGCAAGGGATGCCACCAATGGTGACCGTGACCGGGCTGGTGAAGCCGCTACCGACGATCTCGATTTCATCACCTGCGCTGAGCAGCGGCACGGATCGTGGAGTGAAGCTGCTGACGAAGAAGTCGACCACGCTGAGCGTGCTGCTCGTCGGCTCGGGCATGCCGAACACGACCATCTCGCTCGCCGTCGTCGTAACCGATTCAGGGCGGGAGATCGCCACTCTGTAGCTATCCGGAGTAGTGCCGCCAGCTTGAGCGTTGATGTTCGCAACCAAGAAGATGTCGACGCTGCTGTCGTTGCGCACCAGCACTGGCTGAGCCAGCGTGACGACCAACTCAGCGCTCGTCGGTGTTCCCTGATAAAGCAGGCCATCGACGCCCACACCGTCAACCTGGCCATTGCCGTCGTCCAGCCAGAGCTGAAGACCGACCGTGGCGTCAAGCGTGGTGGTCCAATCGGCGGTGCCGATCTGCGAGAGCGTCAACTGGGTCACGGTGATGTCCGCGTTCGACGCCGTCATGCGGTACTTCGCAAGCGTGTGGGAGAAGGCGCCATTCTTGATACGGCCATGATTCTCTGGCGCATCCGGAGCGTTGCCAACCGTCAGCACAGGGGAGCCGACCACAAAGGACGTGGTTTGCAGGCTCGGCACACCAGTTTGGAAGCCTGAGCTTACCGTCCACGCCGTAACGCGAGCGTTGAAGGTGTGCGTCGCAAGCGCGGTGCCGGCAAACTTGACCGCCAAGAAGAAGCGGCGCGGCTGTCCTGCATTCACTTCACTATCCACCAGCGTGGCGGTGTAGGTACCATCGTTCTGGCTGAAGGCGACTTCAGGATTCGTGCAAGCGAGGCGATCAATGGGCGTGCCGTCAAACATGCCGTTGTCGTTGAAGTCCTCGTAGAGAGCGATCTCCGTGAAGGCCGTGGAGTCGTCGCCGGTCCCGACAGCCTTGAAGGTGATGTCGCCGATGGAGCGGGTTGCGTTCGAGCTGGTGACGCTGAAGTCCATCAGCACGACGCCTTGACCGGTCTCGCCTACTTCGTTGTTGGCGATGGATTCGGCTGCGTTGGGGCCGTTGACCGTCATGCGAAGGTTGGCTCCGCCGATCGTCACTTGGCCGCTGCTGGCAGTCGGGACATTGGTCGTTGCGCCGCCACCAAGGGCAGGCGTTCCGATCACGTCTTCGACGCGAACGAGGAAGGTCTGGCCTGAGTTCGCGAGACCTGAGAAGTCCGCGATCAGGAAGAAGCGGCGTTCGACGCCCATACGGAAGGTGCTCTGTGTCGGCACGATGCTCAGCAGGCCGTCATCACTGCCGAAGGCAACCGATGCAAACGCAGCGGGCATGTCGGTGTCCTCGCCGTCGAAGGAACCGTTGTTGTTGGTGTCCTCCATAAGCTGCAAGCGGTTGAAGGAGAAGGAGTCATTGAGCGAGCCAGAGGCACGAGCAACGATAGCACTCACTTCCCAATCCATCACCTCGGCGGTGACGCTGAAGTCGGCGATCAGCAAGCCCGACTCGGAGCTGTCTGCGCCTCGTGCATTGAGCGGGCCGTGCCACTGAACGTTCAGCGGGTTTTGCAGGATCAAGCCAGCGTTGGCTGAGCCGCTCGGCGTGGGAACGCCAATGATGTTGGTTCCGGGGAGCGTGCCACCAATGTCGGTGATCTGCGTCGAGAAAGTATCGCCGTGCGAACCGTTGGTGTTGAAGTCGACGGTGACGAAAAAGAGCTGAGTATCTCCCTTCGGCAGCGTGGAATCGGCGGGTGAGACGTTGAGCGTCACCATGCCGTCGTTGCCGGAGAAGGAGCTTTGAGCAAGCTGCTCGTCTTGCTGCGCATCGAACATGCCGTCGTCGTCAAGGTCACGCCAAAGTTTGACCGCAGGGATCGCGCGGCCATCATCCCCCGTTCCAGACGCTTGCAGCGTGATGCTGCCAATGTCGTTCTCGGGGCCGTCGGGATAATCGACTTCTATGGTGTGAATGACGTTGTTCTGCGAGGCCATTTCCGCCGTGCCAGCGGTGCTTGGGCTCATGTCGGTTACGCTGAGATCTGGGATGAGGAGCTGCACGCCGCGAATGGTCTGCGCCGTTGGCGTTGGGAAGCCTATGCCGATGGTATCCGTCGCGGTTGTTACATCTTCCACGCCGAAGTCTAAGGTGTTCGGCGGCACTCCGGAGCCTGATAGCTTGAGCACGATGTGGTAGCGCCGTTCTTCGTTTGCACCAAACTGTTGCTCTCCAGTTTGCACTGTGAAATCAGCCGTGCCATCAGCACCGTTGAACTGCGTCCATGAGCCGATCTGCGTGTCGGAGCTATCAAAGTTGTTGTTGCCGTTGTCGCGGAAAAGGCCGACTTGCGAGATCGCCTGTTGCGCATCAGCGCTGCCGCTTTCCTTGATCTGGATGTCGGTCATTGAGGGGCCGGTGATGCTGCCAGACTCAATCGTAAACGTTCCCGCCGAGAAACCCTCGTCGTTCGTGCCTTGCTCATCCGCGTATTCGTCTTCGTAGCTGCCGGGTGACGCCGTGACGTTCAATCCCTTCACCTCGAAGATGAACTGAATGTCCAAGTTGGAGGCTGAATCCTGCGAGCTCAGGTAATTGTAGTTGTAGATGTTGTTGTAGTAGTAGCCGCGGTAGTAGCGCATGTAGCGGCCAGAACCGTTGGGCGTGTAGAAGCCATAGCTGTTCGAGATGCGGTCGAAGGAGATATCGACGCAGATGTTCGACGTGCCGTTCCAATCCCACTGGCTTTGGAAGGGGAAGCGTCCGAAGTTTTGACCATTAGAACTAACGTTCTGAGGCGAGAAGCTTCCTTGCAACACGGTCGAGAGCGAACCGGAGTAGTTGTTGTAGGCGTAGTAGTCCAAGCTCGTGACAGAGCGAGTGCTGTTGCCGAAGCGCAAGCGGAAGTTGTAGTAGGTCCCCATCGTACCGCTGGTGCGGCGAATGATGATTTCCTTGAGCTTCCCGCCGTTGTCGAGCGCGCCGTTGGCCGCTTGACGGAGTTCTGCTGCGGAATATACGAGCTGTGCCCGAATTCCATAGTAGCTGACGTACCCCAGCGGATAGGTCTGGCTGCTGTTGGTGTTCTGATCGCCGACGCGGGCGTTCACTTCCTGAGCGTCCGCCGTTGATGCAAACGCGCAAACAAGCGCGAGAGTCATCACGGCAATTCTGGCCTTAGAGAGCATGGCTCCTCCTTCCATGAGGAAAACAAAGTCAGTTGTGCTGCGCTCCGCTTGCCTATCGCCTTCTCTACTCTTGTTCGCAGACATGAAGCGAACAGGCCAAAATGCCCATCAGCTTTTGGCGAGAGTGAGAATGCTGGCAAGTCAGCGGAGGGGCGGGAATCGAGCTCAGTCTCTAGTCGTTCGCTTGATCTCGGATAGTCGGCTTCGGCGGAGTAGGCGCATTCGAGATGCACCATTATTTTTCATTTCCCAATCAAACCCCATGTCCCAAGTTGATGCAAATAATATCCTTCATGATTGCGTCACGCAAGTGTCTGCGGACAAATAGTTAAGGTTTTCGTGAATCAGAAACAAGTTACGCCAGAAAAGCGGCGATAGATCGGGGCAAGAATCAAAGAGAGCCTCAAGAAAGCCGCCGCCAGAGCGCTGTTGCCGCCGCTCATGTGAATTTTCGGTGACGCTGGCAGGGCTTCTCCAATTGTTGGCTTACCATTGATTGGTGAGGCGAGATTGCGCAGGCATGAAAAAGAGCGCCCGTGCCATCGGCAGGTGCGCTCTTTTCTCACAAAGGTTGGGTGTGCGATCTAGCCCGGAACCGGTGCGCCCGGGCGGTCGTAGAAGGGAACCACTTCGAAGCGTTTTGGATCGAAGGCGAAGCGGCGATAGCCGTCGTACTCTTTGTCGGTCGGGCGGTCGTACTTGCCGATGCGTACGACAACGCCAGGGTAGATGCGATTCTGGATTTCGATTTCGCGATTGCGAGACTTGATCTTCTTCTTGTTCGCATCGATTTCTTGCGTCTTGGACTCAACAAGCGTGACCAGATCATCGAGATAGGTGAGCAGGTTCGTCATGCCTTCTTCCAGCTTGGCGCGAGAAGGCTTGGGCAGCATCTTGTATCCGGCGTGCGCTGCTTCGATCTTTTCCTGAAGCTTTTCACGCAGCGATTTCTTTGGCTCCAAGAGCTTCGCGTCTTCCTGCGTTTGCTGATCGAGAAAGTAGTCGTAGCCCGCGTGCAGGATCGTTTTGACCGCGACCTTTGAGCCGGCATCTGAAACGTTGATGTTACCGGTGGCCGAAATCTCGCCGCCTTCAACATGCGCTTCACCGAACTCAACCCGCCCCGCGCGCACGACGCAGTTGATCACTTCCTTCTGCACGTTGACAGATGCGCCAGCGCGCACCTCGACGTTGCGCAGAAAGGGGCAGACAACATCGCCTTCAGCGTCGATCAGACCCTTATTCTTGCCGTTGATGCCGCCCATCACCGTGATTGTGCCGCCGCTCTCAAGCGTTGCAGCGTCGACTGAACCATCGACCTGGATGCCCTTGCCCGCAACGACGCGGAAGTTCTCCTGCACGTCGCCCTTGACGCGCACGAAGCCAGCGAAGTTGATGTGACCGGTGTTGAAGTCCACGTCGCCATCGACTTCGTAGACTTCAGAGACGCAGATGGAGGAGCCGCGCAGTTCGACTCGACCGTTGAGTAGCGCTTTGAACTCGCGCACATCTTCGATGAAATCGACGTTCTCGCCGGCTTGATACTCTATGTCTTTGACTGGCTCGGCGGGTATAGCTTCGCCGCGCACGTTGACGCCATCTTCGCCAGGGATTGGCGGTTTGATGCGGGCGATCGCGTCGCCTTGGCGGGCATTCTTGAGCGTGCATATGGAATAGAAATCAACGCGCCCCGAGGCATCAACTTCTGGTGTTGAATCGCGCTCAATGCACCAAATCAGCGCGGCGTCCTGGCCCTTCACGGCCTGCTTGCCTTGCGCAATGACTGCACTACCGCGGAACTCTAAGGGATCGGCGTTGAGGTCATCAATGAATTGGCGCAGCTCGTCCTCGACGATCCCGCTCAAGCCTTCTTCCGAAGTGAGGTGAGCGAGCACTTCGTCGTAGTCGAAGTGCGCATCACCTTCCAGCGCTCCGCCAGAGATGCTGATGGTGGCACTCAGCGCATCATCGGACACGTGAATGTGCAGGCGCTCGATGTCGTTGCTCATGGGTGTCTCCACCTGGGCGATGCCGCAATCCTTCGCAGCTCAAACCAATCGAGCAGCTCGCGCGCGACGCCCATCCATGCGCATCGCAGACGCTCGCTTGAGACTAATCGTCTTCGTCGATGATCTCGCGGATCTTGGCCTTGAGTACGTCGGGCGTGAAGGGCTTGACGACGTAACCACGAGCGCCAGCGGAAAGGGCTTCGATCACCTTCTCGCGCTCAGCTTCCGTAGTCACCATGATGATCGGGATCTTCGTCAGATTCTCGACCGAACGCACTTTGCGAACGAACTCAATGCCAGACATCTTTGGCATGTTCCAATCGCAGAGGATCAGATCGATGGCGAACTCATGCGCCTTCATTTGGTGAATCGCGTCCTCACCATCCTCAGCTTCAATGATCTCTTCGTATCCCATCTGGGAGAGAACATTGCGCTGAATCTTGCGCATGGTGGCCGAATCATCGATCAGGAGAATTCGCATCCGCACCCTCTCAGCTTAGTGAGTTGCACTCACGACGCTCGATACTCTCGAATCAGCCAAGCACTCGGATCTGGAGGCGACACCACGCGAACGCTGCGAGGCTCATGCCACCCTGCCAGAAAGCTTGGCGGTTCATATGACAGTCTGAAGCATATTGTATCTGCCGGTGAATTTCCAGCGTAAGCGCGATAGCGCTTTGAATGAGGAAGATTTTCGTGCGGCGTTAAAGCGCGCTGCCAATCTGCCTAAAACGCACCTAGCGCCGGAAGGGTCGGCGCTAGGTGCTTCTTGGAACGCTGGGTGAAGATAGGTGCAGCCTAGCCCTGAGAGACGGCGCGCACGCGGTCGAGATAGTAGGCCTCGGCCAATTCCAGCTTGGGATCAGCGCCTAGCGCTTCGAAGAGATTCTCGATCTTCTGCAGGCTCGTCGCTTCAACCGTGCTGGCGTGAACCGCCGCCTTGCCCCACACCACTTTCGCATCGGTGAAGTCCAGCTTCAGTACGATGCCGCCGCCGGCCTCGTAATCCACCTGGTGGAACTCGTTCTTCACTGGCTCGACGTCGCTCAGATCAATCTCGCTGATGCCTTTGACGATGTCGCCCACGCCTTCTTTGCGCAGGTCGCTTTCGACGCTCAGGGCGGCGGTAATCTGCTCGTTCTTCCACACTTTGCCCGCCTGAGGCTCTTGGCCACGCACGCCCTTCATACCAACGACGCGGCGCAGAGGGCGACTCAGCTCCTGGGTCAGCAGGATCTGATCGGCTGCACCGATCGGTGCTCCGTTGCTATCGAGCTGCATCTGATAAGGAAGTACCACTCCCTTGTGATCGACCAGCAGTAGGCTGGCGCCATATTCGACCACCAGCACAGGCTTGCGAATCGTCAGGCTGACGGCCAATGACGCGTTCGCCTCTTCAGAGGGGAAGTAGCGCTCGATGCGTTGTACGCCAGCTACCCAAGGGTTCGAGTTGAGTTGCGCAGCGACTTCGCCAAGAAACTCGTCGTCAAAAGCGCTGGCGGCACTGAGTTTGGAAAGCGTGTTGCGCAGATCGCCTTGAATCACCGCTTCCATGCGGGCTGCGCTTTCGCCTTCCAGCCAGCTCAAGTCGCCAGCGGCAAGTTCGATGCGAGCGGGATCGAGCTGAAAGCGTTCTTGCGCCGACAAACGCGAGCGCATCACGCCCAGCGCTAGCATCATCACCGCAGCACCTGCGAGCACAGTACCGACTCGACGCACGCGCCTTGAAGCGGCCCATGCTTGCCAGCGCTCTTTCGGCGGGTTGATGCGCTTGAGGAAGGCAACTACTCCGCGACCTGTGCGCAGCCCGACAGCCGCCACTAGCGCGCCAAGAGTCCGCGCCAGAGACACCTGGTTGGGAGCAGATTTCGCAGGCTTCTTCGCGTTTGTTCTTTTCTTCGCACTCATAGGTTCGCTCCGCTTGGCTGGGCTTCAATTCGTTTCGAGTTCGGGCTGGGGCTAGGCTGCTGAGCGCTGCTTCGGAGCGTCTCGCTCTTCACTGGTCAGCGGGATGGTGCGGCGAGGAGCGCAAGATGCGTCGATCATCGCTTGCAACGCTTCTTCAAATCCAAGCCCCGCTTGCGCCGCAGCTTGTGGCAGCAGCGAGCGAGCAGTCATGCCGGGCAGCGTATTCACTTCGAGTACATGGAACTCGCCATCAGCATCGAGCATCAGATCGACGCGGCCATATCCGTGGCAACGCAAAGAGTTGTAGGCGCGCTTGGCATGGTATTGGGCGAGCTTCGCCTGCAGGTCGCTCAGCTCTGGCGTCAAGATGTAGCGCGTTCCGCCGTCGGTGTACTTGGCAGCGTAGTCGTAGAACTCGCGCGCCGGGGCAATCTCAATCACGGGGTAGGCGCGGGCGCCGATGATCGCGACGGTGAACTCGCGGCCAGCGATGTACTGCTCCAGCATCACGCGCTCGCCGAATTGGAATGCTTCTTCTACGGCTTTCTTCACCTCGGCAGCGCTCTTGACGATCGAGACGCCGACGCTGCTCCCTTCATTGACCGGCTTGATGACGAGCGGCAGCCCGAGGCGATTCACCGAGCGCTTGATGCGAGCCGCTGAGTCTGACTTCGAGATCACGGTGTAGGGTGCTGTCGGCACGCGGCGAGCGAGGAACTGCGCTTTGGTCAGCTCCTTGTCCATCGCCAAGCGGCAAGCGATCGGCCCGGAGCCGGAGTAAGTCACGCCGGCGCGGTCGAGCTCGCGCTGCAGTCCACCGTTCTCGCCGTAGCCGCCATGCAGAGCATTGAAGACGAAGGTGTATTCGGAGAGGTCGAGATGCGCTAGCGAATCCTGCTGCAGGTCGTGCGTTTCAACGATGTGGCCGATTTCGCGCAGGCCATCGGCGACGGCTTGGCCGCTCTTGAGGCTGACTTCGCGTTCCGATGATGTGCCGCCGAAGAGTACGAGAATGCGCTGCATAGGTAGCTCCGCTTGCGCCATGCGCTGAGAAGATGGGATCCGCCCTGCTGGATGCCGGGCCTCGGTGGATTGCATCGGCAGGCGGCAAGCGATGCTGAAGGGAAAGAGGCCGCCGTCTTGGGATCAGGTGCTTCGCGCAGCGTTCAGAGGCAGCCATCTTCGTCTACTGCTTCTCAATTTGGATGCACTTGATGGCGACGACGCCGATCGGTTCGCCGGTTTCCTCTTCGATCATCTTGTGCGCCGCTTCTTCGAATGCCGCCGGGAAGTTCAAGTTTGAGATCTCGCTCTCGGAGAAGCTGTGCATGAGCGTTGCAAGCTTGCGGCGCAGGTGCTGCTCGCCTCCGCTGGACTGCATGAACTCCACGAACTCGCCTTGCTCGCTCTGCGTTCCTTCGCGCACGATCCACAGGTCGTAGTAGATCGCGGGGCCGGAGAGTGGCTCACCAAGCGCTTTGAGGGTGCTGACGTTGCCGGTGATCTTCAGCCACGCCAGTTCACTCGCTTCGGGCACGGTCAAGCGTACTTCGTCGTCAAGCTCGTTGGGTGGGAGAGGCGCATCCTCGATCAGCCCTTCCTGCGCTTGCGTGTCGCTCGATGTGCTTGGAGCTTCCACTACTTGATGCTGCTTGGGCTGCGGCTTCTCGCGGGATTCAGGCTGAGGCGCAGATTGTGAAGCAGAGCCTTCCTCTTTAACAGCGCGCGTCTTCTGCTCGCTGCGCTGAACGTGCACCGTGCTCGTCTGCGGATCGACGCGCGATGGGCTTGGCTCGTCAGCTTTCACAACAGGCAATGAGGGCCCGGTGTTTGCTGCCTCTGGCTCCGCAGATTTTGCTCTGCGTTGATCGTTGCGCTGAACGACTGGCTGGTCTGCTCTGCGCTCTCCCCACTCAGAGCGAACGGTTGCAGGAGCGTCGGCGCTGCTTGGGGAGTTGCCCTGACCGCGTAGGGTGACGGGTGCTGAGCGTCCCCCAAGTTGACAGCCGCTCAGAATGGTGAGGCTTGCCAGTGCAATGGCTTGAATACGCATATCATCTCCGCTCTGGTCGTTGTCGCTTCTGGGTCTGGCATCTATGGTTGTTGTGCCAGTAGTTCCCCGCATCGAAGCGGATCGGCAAAGGCGAGCGGATGCTGAAGGGAAAAGAGAAGAGCGATTGACTCTGATCGCGAGTATTGCTTTACTTCTCGGCCCGATATGACGCCCCCATCGTCTAGTCGGCCTAGGACGTGGCCCTCTCAAGGCCAAAACAGGGGTTCGAATCCCCTTGGGGGTACCACATTGAAAGCCGGAAGCGTTTTGCTTCTGGCTTTTATGTTTGCCGCAGCAATGTGTGAGTGATGCCTCTTGGAGTGGATAGCGCTGGGCTTTTTCCGCCAAGAGTTGCGCCCAAATCACGCCCGTAGCGTACAATGCCGCCAAATCACCTGCGTATCGCCGAGTGTGCGACGCAACGCGCCCGGAGAGTGAATGAAAAAACTTGAGCGTCGCCTTGAGCTGCCGGCGGTGATCGCCATTAGCATCAGCGCAATGTTGGGTAGCGGGATCTTTGTCCTGCCAGGCCTTGCTTCAATCACCACGGGATCATCCGTTTGGTTGGCCTTTCTGATAGCTGCGCTGGCCGTGCTACCTGCGGCGCTCTCCAAGTCTGAGCTCGCAACGGCCATGCCCACATCGGGCGGCACCTACGTCTATCTCGAACGCACCTTCGGCCCAATGACCGGCACGGTCGCGGGCTTGGGCTTGTGGATGTCGTTGCTCTTCAAGAGCGCCTTCGTGTTGGTAGGGTTCTCGGCTTACGCTTCGGTGATCTACGATGTGCCGATCAAACCGACGGCACTCGTGCTACTTTCGATGATCACGCTGCTCAACCTGCGCGGCGTCGGCAAAGTCAGCAAGTTTCAAACGATCGTGGTCGTGATCTGCCTGATCAGTTTGGCAGGGCTTGGCGTGCTTGGTGGGATCGAGTTTGATTGGGAGAAGACCTCGCCCTTCCTCGCTCGCGGCACGCTTGGACTGATGGAAGCCGTCGCGCTGGTCTTCCTTTCGTACGCAGGCATCATCAAGGTCGCGGCGATTGCGGAAGAGGTGAAGAACCCGGCGCGCAATCTGCCGCTCGGCATCTTGATCTCGCTTGCCGTAGCAGCACTGCTTTACGCTGGCGTATCTCTGCTGATTGCCGGCAACGTTGGCGTTCCCCAGGCGCTGGCGGATGGAAGCAGCCCTCAGCCAGACCTGCGCCCGGTTCACAGTCTTTCGGTGACGCTTGAGAACATCGCCGGTGGCACGTGGATCTCCATCGCTATTGCTGTGGTCGGCGTGCTGACCATGACGAGCATGGCGAACGCGGGCTTGCTCGCTGCGTCGCGCTTTCCCTTTGCTATGGCGCGCGACAACTTGGTGCCGCGCAGACTCGCGACGCTGCACAAGCGCTTTTTGACGCCTGCGAACTCGATCTTGCTCTCATCGTTTGTGATGGCTTTTTCGGTTATGTTTCTCGAAGTGGAGAAGCTCGCCAAACTGGCCAGCGCCTTCATGATCATGATGTTCGCTGCCGTGAACGTCACCGTGATCGTGCTGCGCGAGAGCCACGTGCAGTGGTACAAGCCGGCGTTCCGCTCGCCGCTCTATCCGTGGACGCAGATCTTTGGCGTGCTCTCAGGCGCGTACCTGCTCTTCGTGCTAGGCATCGAAGCGTTGGCAGCCGGCGTAGTGATTGTGCTGGTGGGCGCGCTGCTCTTCATGGTTTATGGCCGCAAGCGCACGCAGCGCAAGAGCATCATGGGCAAGCGCGGTCGCAGGCAGGACTTGCTCACCGCTGTCGAAGCTGGCGAGGAAGAGACGCGCGACGTGAGTGTGGTCGTGCCTCTTTTCGGACGCGAACGTTCACCGGAAATGCTGGTTGAGCTGGCCTCGTCGCTCGCCGATGAGCGCAAAGTGGAAGTTGTCCACCTTACCGATGTGCCTGAGCAGACCTCGCTTGACGACGCGCCGGAAGAGTCGAATCAGATTCTCTCGCTACAACGCCGGATCAAGACGATGGCAGCGCGTGAAAAGCTCGACGTCACCTTTGACGCCGTTGTTTCGCACGACTTGCTGAAGACCATCAACGATCTGAGCGGAAGCCTGCACTGCAAATGGCTGGTGATGGAGTGGCGCGGGCGCTCGCGTTGGTCGCTCACCTTCCACAATCCGCTGGGCTGGTTGCGCGAGCATTTGGATTGCAATCTTGCGACCTTCTATGACGCCGGCGTGCGCTACATCGAGAAGATCTTGGTCTACGTTGTGCCCGGTCCGCACGATGCGCTGGTTGCGCGGACGGCCGACTTCTTGGCGCGTCTGCACGGCGCGGAGCTCACCTTCATCCGCTTTGCGAGCGAAGGCGGCAGCATGACCAACGTGCAGGCAGAAGCCGATTATCTCGATCAAGTTCGCCAGCTTTGTTCGGCGCGCACGCACACGCTGCTGCTGCGTGGCTCCGATGAAGCGCAGGCGATAGCTGGTGCGACTGGCGCGTATGACTTGCTGATCCTGAGTCCATCAACGGAATCCGGTTGGAGCCCGCGTCTTTCGGGTACGCTCACCGATCGCGTGATGGCGAAGGCTGCTTGCTCGGTGCTGCGTTTGCAGACGCCTCGCAAGCAGACGCACGAGTCTGTGAGTGATCGCCACGAAGCGACGAGCGACGATGTTTTCCGTCTGCTCGATTACATTGAGCCTGGCTGCTTGAAGTCGAAGCTCGAACTCAAGCGCAAGGACGCGTGGTTCAACACCTTTGCCGAAGCCTTCGCTGCTGTCATGCCGGATGAACTGAGTGCTGAAGCTGTGCTCACCGCGCTGCAAGAACGTGAGCGCGCGCAGAACACGTCGATCGGCATGGGCATGGCGCTGCCTCACGCGACGCTGCCGCAGCTCAAGCGCACCTATCTGGGCGTGTTCACTGCTGCGAGTCCGGTCGATTATCAAGCGCCGGATGGAGCGGGCGTTGACGTCTTCTTCGTGACGCTTGGAGGCCCCGGCGATCGCGGCCGCCACCTCAAGATTCTTTCACGCATCGCAACGCTCGTGAAGGAAACCGATCTGCTTGAGCGTTTGCGCCAAGCCGACAGCGACGAAGGCTTGCGCTCCGCAATGCAACTCTGCGGCGACAAACTGCGGCAGATGTTGGATGCGAAATCTCGCGCTAAGTAACTATCAATGCTTCAACGCCTGCGCTGGCTCGCCAAGCGCAGGCGTTTTGCGCTGTCCGCGCAATCGAGAATCAAGGTGGCGGCATCGCAACTGGGTGACCTTAGAGTAGTTCTCGATTTAGTGTAATCGGTAAGGCCGCTGGTAGAGGGTGGCGCAGACAGTCTTGTCTGCATCCTCTCGTTTGCACGTTGTGTTCGGGATCTCCGAGAGCTGCACAAATGAGCACATCTGAATGCGATGGCAGACATGATTGTCTGCCCCACCAACGTCTGCAACGCTCGACGAAACCAAATCGTGAATTGCTCTAGCCTAGGGTTTCGCCATTTTGTCGCGCTCATGCGAGCGAGAGAAATCGGAATTCAACGCAAAGGCCCAGAGAGCGCAAAGGTCCGCAAAGCCTGCCGGATGCTGCATTGCTGGCCAGTTCCGCCGACTCCCCACTGCTGAGCTGAGCGCCCGAGAACGATCTTCATAGGGGAAGCGTGAAGCAGCTCATGGCCAGCCGCGCAAGTCACGCTCGTATCCGAAAGTTTCGGGGCATTACCGGAACTGGAGAACTTCAAACGCCCGGCAGAAGACGCCTATTCCGCCAGGCTTTGCGAGCCTTCGCGTGCTTGGCGCCTTGGCGTTGAGCTCTTACTGCCCTCGCTTAGGCCGGTGCGTAAAATGGCGAAACGCTAGGCTAGCGATCACGGCGCGCCAAAGTGCGGCTTCCAGCAATTGACACTACTGCGCTAACATTTTCTTCTTCGCCTCTTCTCACACGCCGCTAAACTCAGAACATCGTTCACCACCTGACGCAGCCCCGCGCTGCGCCGCACGAGAGGAAGGCCTAGATGCGCCAACTACCTCTGATCGGGCTCGCTGCGTTCGCAGCCCTCGCGCTGAGCTTCGCGCTCTTCAGCGAAGCCAGCACAGCGCAAGAGCCAGAGCCCGCCGACAACGCAATCCCCATCCAAGCAGACGATGGGCTCAAAGCCTTCGACACGATCTACGCAGCGCTCACGCACCCGCGTTGCATGAACTGCCACCCGACGCTCGATGCGCCGCTGCAAACTGATGCGAGCACGCCGCACCTGATGAACGTTAAGCGCGGACGCGATGATCGCGGCGAAGTCGGCATGCGCTGCGTGACTTGCCACAACCAGGTGCCAGTCGCAGGCGCGGGCATGCCGCCCGGTGTGGTCGGGGCTGATTGGCATCTCGCCCCGCGCGAGCAAGCCTTTGAAGGCAAGAGCAAGCGCGAGCTGGCAGCCATGCTCAAAGATCCCGAGCGCTCGCACAAGACGGGCGAGGAGCTGATCGATCACGTGCGCGACGATCCGCTTGTCAGCTACGGCTGGAACCCCGGCGAGGGGCGCGAGCCGCTCAGCATCACGCGCGATGAACTGGTCAAAGCATTCGAATCATGGGTGGGCGCAGGCATGCCGCTGCCCGCCGAAGATCACTAAAAACGTGGAGGCAACACCGTGAAGATCAATGTCAACGGAAGCAGCCACGAGCTTGGGGATGTCGATCCCGGCACG
>Ga0213866_10001388_pt1 | contig 17961 bp, 14 predicted proteins | sample PICome_11_FD_160079 | JGI IMG/M metagenome (GOLD analysis project Ga0213866, IMG submission 160079) | Coastal seawater microbial communities near Pivers Island, North Carolina, United States - PICO284 | ecosystem: Environmental > Aquatic > Marine > Coastal | place: USA: North Carolina...
TAAGCCGCCGGAAAATCCAGTTCTCCGTTTCCAAGAGGATCACGTTTAAAATGGGAGCTCCACTAACATGAATCGATAAATCCTGGCAGCCAGCCCCTGATAGAGGCCCCTCGATACGAAATAGCATCGATGTAAACTCTACTTCTTTTGAAGATTGAGCATTTCCTCCGCATAGCGTTCGCCGAGTTTGATCATGCTTTCGGCATCAAAGTGCCAACGGTCCATGGTCTTGAGCCCTTTTGCGATAGCGACACCAGTCCGGGGAACGCTACCAGGAAGCTTTGCGATCTCTTGGTTGATTTTTTCACCTTCCTTAATCTGCCCTGCCACGAACAAGAGGTCGGGGTCTTTGAGATCCTTGCGGAGCTCCTCGACGAGAGCCTTAAGCTTGGGGAGATAGCTACCAGGATCACCGCTATTGGATTCGCCCTGGTGCCAAAGTACCCCTTTCAGGGTGCCGGTTTTTTGAGCTATCTGGGCTCGCTTAACGATGGCTTTGTAAAAAGGTGTTTCGGGTGCCCATTGTTCGATCTTACTCCCTCCCCTGGCATTGACAACAAGGCCGAAGGTGGTCTTCGGATTTGCTTTCTTCATCGCCCTCGCAAAGGAATAGCCGGGATTAAGCTTCTGCATGCTGAGACTTTTCCGGATGGTGGAATAACGGTTGAGTGGATTCCTGGCTCTCTCCCATTCATTGAAGGCATTGAGGAGAAGACATCCCTCGATCTCTTTGGCGGCCGTATCATCAATTGGTGCACGCCCGGCCATATTCGATTGGCCAATTAGAAGATAAACGTGGAGGTCTTTTCGAGCAATATCCCCTGCTGCTGTTCGAGCGTTGGCAGACAACACGAAAACGAAGAATACAATGGTGATAAGTTGGAGTGGTTTCATTATTTCTTTTTCGAATCAGACCTGAAGGCAAACCTCTGGAGTCCGCGCTGGACTGACAGGATCATCGCAGAAGGTCCCGCCAAATGAATCTTTTTCCCCTTGAGAACTAACGCGACAGGAACCTAGGGAAACGCTGATTTAAGCGGAGTGGTCGTCGAGCAGAAAATCTGAGAGACTCTTCGTCATGGGGCACCAGCTGGAATCAGAATACGCAGGGAAGCGCAAGACGACATGCCGGGTGAAATTTCTCGCGGAGATGGAAATCACTGTTTCCTCGGATGAACTTCTCGTGGAAATCAAGCCCTACTAACCGAACAGGAAACGTGGACATCCACCCATTGGACTCGAGCGAATGCTCCGTCTCTACTTCCCACAACAATAGTATGGCCTCGCTGACGAGGCTCTTAAAGATGCTGTCTATGACAGTCAGGCCATGCGCGCTTTTCTCGGGATCAACCTCGCCAGAGACCCCATGCCTGATGCCATGACCTTACTCAAATTCCGTCATCTGTTAGAAAAGCACGATCTCTGTGCCACCATCATCAATGCTCGCTCTTCCACGAAGAACAAGGACAGAGCCCGTGCCCCAGAGATGCATCAGACCAAGAAGGACAACCAATGGTATTTCGGGATGAAAGCGCAGTGGAAGATCCAACCGGGCGCATTCGTTGGCAGATAACGAAGCGGCGAAGCCCGATCAAGAAGTTGGAAGAAGGCCCGGAAAAGGACCTCGCCGAGGATCACCCCGGCAAGGTCAAAGAATGAAAAAACAGCGGGTAATCCCGCAAGAACAGCAAAGACAATTAGTCTTCCAAAGGGCGTACCCAGATATTGCGGAAACGGACGGGATTACCATGGTCCTGCATCGACAAGGGCATTTTGTCAGGATGAGCCTTATACTCTGAAGCAGCGTGGGGCCCACGCCAACCTGTTCCGCCACTCAGCACGGTGTGATCTTGAATCAGGACTCCGTTATGAAGAACGGTGAAGGTCGCACGCCGGGTCACTTTGCCCTCCTTGTCAAAGAGCGGACGGTGGAAAATAATGTCATAGCTCTGCCATTTCCCGGGCTTCCGTGAAGCGTTCACCAGAGGCTTGGACCTCCCGTAAAGAGCTCCCGCCTGGCCATCGGCGTATGTCTGGTTTTCGTAGCTGTCAAGAACCTGGATTTCGTAGGTCCCCATCAAAAAAACCCCGCTGTTTCCGCGCCCTTGGCCATCGCCCTGAACCTTCGCCGGGGAAGCCCACTCGATATGAAGTTGGCACGACCCAAACTTCTCTTTTGATTGAACATATCCCGCACGGCGAACTGACTCCATGGCGCCGTCAACGACCTTCCACTTGCTGGGACCACCTTTGGTATCCGTCCAATTCGCACTAAAGGAATCCGCACTTCCATCAAAAAGCACAACCGCATCGGAGGGAGGAGCGCCGGGCTTGTCACCCGGTGTCACCACGGTGGGAAGAGGTTGCTTGCTCGTGTCGGTTTCATGAACCTTCACGCCATCAATATACATGTAAACCGATTCCCTGCCGTTCGCGTCCTTCTTTGTCTCAACCTTAATCTCAGGTTTGGTCATATCCTCCTGGGCATAGAGGGAAGGTGCGGCGGCACCCAGCGCGAGCGCTGCAGCGGGAGTTGTGAATCGGAATAGATCTGCTAGGAAAGATTTGCTTTTTGCCATGGGGAGGACCCTACGCTTTCACCACCCAGCGGGTCAACTTCCGATCCCGCCGCCAATCACTTCAGCGTTTTAATCCACTGAACGAGGGCTTTTTGTTCCTCATCCACCAAGTTCAAATTCGGCATGGCAGGCGGATAACCAACAGGACCTTCCGCAAGTGGATCACTAATCGCACGAAGAAGGTAGGCCTCATCAACTGTCACCTCGACCGTTTTTCCGTCCCGGATAATTTCCTGCTTGCGACCGTGAATTCCCTTCAAAGAAGGCCCGGCGAGGCGAGAACCATCAAGCGAATGACACGCCGCACACACCGCCGCAAACTGGGCCCTGGCGTATTCCATGGGTTGATCTTTTGCTGAAATCGATTGAGCCACCTGTGTATTCGCTCCCCCGCCTTGATGATGAATCATGGTATACCAGGCCGTAGTTTTGTAGAGCGGGAGACTCTCCACCTTGACTTCGATGACCCAACCCACGTTCTCATTGCTGTAGTTTTGATGGGTGACATACGGAGGAGAATTATCCCGGATCCCGGGAATGGTAAGCTTGATAAACAGTCCATCATCGCTCAGTTCACGCTCCGGAAGCGGGAGAGTCTCCGTGCCGAAATTCCGCCCCCCGTAACCATTCGTCGGAATATAGGTCCATTGCTTGATCGTAAACCGGGCCTTGTCCAATTGCTCACGCGTGATACGCCTAAAAAGTTCGATCTCAAGTCCGCTGGGGATATCACGCAGGGCCACCATTTCGTTAAACGCGGCGGGAAGTTCATTCGCCTTCTTAAGCGACAGCCTTTGCAAACCATAGTGGGGTTTGGGCTCCTCCCCCTTCTTTGGAAGAAACTGCCAGAGCCCTCCGTGGCCAATATGGCCAATATAGTAATTATTATCCGGCCCTTCGATGATTCGATTTGGACCTGCTGTTAATCCAGACCGCCCTTCGGGATCATGTCCACCCGAGTGCAGAAAAACCGCGCCCTGCCAAACGCCTTCCACCTCCTCAAGAAAGACCCGGTTGATCCGTCCCAAGGTGACGTCTCCAAAAAGCCACTGGCCATTGTAAACTGAAAGCGGCCCTTTGAGGTTTTTCAAGATTACCGGCTGACTGGGCGAGCGATTCACAATGCCTTGCGGAAGGTGCACCGTCGGAGGCGTTTGATACCGGGAACCTCCCACTTCGGAGTCCACCTCCTCCGACTGAAAAGCCGCGATATTTGTGTTCTTCTTTTTGAGAAGGTAGTGCCCGTAAAATCCCCCCTGGGTTAAGCGAATGAACTCATTGGAAGGGTTAAAAACACCCTGATTATCAAGCACGATCATCTCCTGATTCGGTCCCACCGCGAAACCATTGGGCGTGCGATACCCTCCGGAGAAATACTCGATGTCCACATCCTTTTGCTCCTCGCGGCCCGTGATAGGCCCCAGCAAAAATGTCGAACCACGTTTTGTTTTTGGGTTCACCGTGACATTGAGATCACGTGATCCGCCCAATCGGACCGAAGTCGTCAGATTCCCAGCCAAGTAGACTTTTCCGTCCTTCTTAATCGTTTCAAAGCCAACGGTGTAAGTATGAAAATTCGGCTGTGAAATGCCATCGATCAAAATCACCTTTTCATTAGTCTTATAGACCCCGTCACCATTCCGGTCCTCAAGCCGCGAAATCTTGTCCTTCTCGCCCACGTAAATCTTCCCTTCATGTACTGCGATCGCCGTCGGTTCATAAAGATCCCCCATCAGGCGTTGAGCCTTCACCTTGGAGCGGTCGGAATTTCCGATGAGACCGGTCACTTTGAAAATCTCCCCCTTTTTAAAGGGAGCCTTGTTCTGACGGTCCGGAGTGAACACCGTCACGTAAAGATCGTCACCGTGAAATGCCATCGCCGAGATCTTCAATTGAACGTCTTGCTCAGGATAGAGGTTTTCCAACTTGAACAACGGATGAAGCCGGTCTGCTTCAACCACTGCATCAAGCTTCGGGCTGAATGGTTTCCTGGGCTCTTTGGCCTTGGTCTGAGCTTGCGCCAGCGATGAAATAAGAAGGGGAAGAATGAGAATACATCGGAACATCAAAAATAGAAAGCTAGGTTGCTGTTATTTGACGTTACTAACAAAGAAAAAGAAACCATCGAATTTGAGATGAGCCGGAAGGTTCGAGATTTAGGCAGGCGGTAGAATGTGTTCTTATAACCCCATGAAACGTCGAAGTGTGATTGCCGGGTTGGGATCAATTGGGTTGTGTGGAGCCCGCGGACCCATCGAACGGAGTGGTAATGCCAACCTGCGTCTCGGCTTGGCCGCCTACTCACTCCGGGAACACTTCACCTGGATGAAAGGGAAACCTAAAAAAGGAAGGGAACCGGCAATCGATATGTTTGGCTTTCTCAATGTCTGCGCGAAGTGGCAGGTGCCAGGAGCAGAACTGACGAGCTACTTTTTCCCGCCCAATGCCGATCAGGCTTACTTCCGCAAAATCCGCCATCACGCCCATACCAGTGGAGTCACCGTAAGCGGAACCGCCATCGGCAACAACTTTTCGAAAGGTCGTGGTGAGCACCTTGGGCAGGAAATTGCCACGGCCAAAAGATGGATCGACCGGGCTGTCTGGATGGGAGCTCCCCACGTCCGCTTTTTTGCCGGAACCTCCAAAGACTTCGCCCAGGAGCACGACCGATTGAAGATTGCCATTGAAGCACTTCAAGAGTGCACCGATTACGCCGGTAAGCGTGGCATATTTGTCGGCGTTGAAAACCATGGCAACCTTACCTCCAAACAAGTTCTTGAGATCGTCAATGGAGTCGAAAGCAAATGGTTCGGGGTTAATCTCGACACCGGCAATTTTCATTCAAAGGACCCTTACGCCGATCTCGAAAAATGCGCACCCTACGCGGTCAATATTCAGCTCAAGACCATGATGAAAGATGATAAAGGAAAGGTGTTCCCTGCCGATCTTGAACGCATCACCGACATTTTCAAGAAAGCGAGATACCAGGGTTTTGTCGTTCTCGAATATGAGGAAAACCAAGCGCTTCAAAACATCCCGAGAGTTCTCACAAAACTTCAAGATCTCATGTAATCACCTTCATACCTGAGGACTACTCGACCTCCGACTCATTAAGACGTGTCTCGTATTCTTTCTTGGCGTGGGCATAAGCAGCCTTGGCATCATTCAATTCAGCCTTGGCAATGAAGCGCTCCTTTTGGCTCCAGCATTGATCGACCGAGGCGAGACACCATTTCGCACTTCGTCTCGATGCCCGCACCGGCTTGTCATCAACAATGACCCAGACTGGATTGGTGTGAGAACTTCCCAGCACCCGCATCGCGACCCAACTGCTTCGATCAATTTGAACCTCAAAGCCCACCTCTCTGGTTTCTCCGTCGGCCGCCACTTCCTTTCGTGCCACCGGGTAGCCGTTCACGAGAAATTCCACCGGGACCATTCGGGAATCCCCCACCCGTGCCCGCTCAATGTGCCAGTAGGGTTTCTCCTGCTGACTCCTTCCGCGCACAATGGGGTTCACTTCCTTGTCCAACCAAGCTGCAAAATCAACGCGAGCGGTCACCTTGCCCGGCTTGGCCAGCTGCAACTCGCTATCTTTGACTCCGACCTCCACCCCGCCCACTGAAAAATCCATGAGGTGGCTTCGACCGTCTCCGACGTAGTTTCGGCCGGCCCTGATGCCTTCGCACCACCTGTTGTAAGTCAGTTCTCCATCCACTTTGACGTAACTTCGACCCAGCCCCACCCGCTCGCCGTAGATGCAGGGAAAGTCGGTCTCGCCGCTGATCCGGGTGCGATATCCCACGTTGAGCGTGTGATACCAGATGTTAAGCTCCCAAACCATCGGGGTATCGACGGTGGAAAGAAAATCGACTGCCGGAACGAGGCTCCCTTTGGGCCCTTCCACCTGATGGGTCACATCCACGATGTATTCATTGGCGCCGATGCCATCGAATGGAGGGATTTCATAGTTGGGCAACTTGCTGCTCTGGCAAGCAAGGCCCCAACCCGAGTGTGCCGGCCCCACCACCGCGCCCTGCCTTTTTGCCCACTTCAAGGTATTGAGACCCAGGGTCGGCCAGTGGTCCGTGGAATCCCCGCCCGGATACATCTGGTCCTTCAATTGCAGCAGACAAAGGTGACCGCTTTGATGGGAGCCAAAACCCGAAACCTCGATATCGTATCGCAGGAGATAAGGATGCTGCGAAACCTTGTCCTCTTTTCCCGTGAAGAATTGCTTCTGGTAGTCAAAACACGGTCCCCAGGTGAGATTGGCTCCCACCTTGAGATCCTCCCCAAGGATATGCCTCATCATATCGGGGGCATGCACTCCTTCGGTCGGCTTGTTGTAATGGGCACAACCAGCGGCATGAATATGGTGATCACCACTCCACCACCCGCTCGCCGCCGGATCGACCCAACGATTGAGATCAATTTTCAAATCGCGCGCTTCCTTACCCATCGTAAACGCCCTCAACTCTTCGAAATACTCAGGCCCTCTCGTCACCCGTATCTTATACCGCCCCTCGGGGAGCTTCACTGTTTCACCATGGGCCCGGTAAATCTGGGGATGAAAGTGGAAATCCGGAGCAAGCCTCTTTGCCTGGGACGGATAAACCCGTCCCTGGTTGTCCCTGATTTCTAGTGCCGCCGTGGTCGGTTTGCCATTTTCATCCAGAAGCTTGAGTTGGACCTCCCGGGTCGGTCGACACTCGAAGTTCACCAGAAGGTCGCTTCGAAAGCCCAGGTCCTGGGTTCCCTGCCCCACGTCAAAAGTCAGGACCGCCGCCCGCCGCCCGGCATCGCGCGAATATAATTGAATGATACGATAATCGATACTCGCCCCGGTCAGAGTCGGAGAGAGCGGGCGGCCTCGAAAGATCGCAAGATCAAGCCAACGATCCTCCAACTTTGCCTTCGGAGATCCGGCGAGCGGAATGGCCTGCTCGCTTGTGACCCGCAATGGTGCAGTCACCCCTGCCTCATTGATCACCTTGATCAAAAAAACACTCCAACCGGCCTCCACCAGCACCGGTTTGGCCTCGCCAGCCACTGCTTTCACCCGCGATTCCGGATTGATCGTCACCACTGCCAAACACTTCGAATCCAAAACCCCTTCCATCGTTCCGCCGTCTCCGTCTGCAAGTCTGGCCTTTTCTTCATTCGAGAGTGGGTTCCCCAGCACCTCCAGGGCCTCCACCACCCGCTTCGCATTCAAGGCCACGGCCTGACCGTCATTGGCAGCTTTTGCAATGAAGACCGCGACCAAAAGACCAGCCGGGAGAAGGAGTCTGAGGATTTTCATTTCGCTACCCTATCAAAGATGACAAGAAGGACGAGGTCAGATCTTTACCGCCCCCTTTTCGAATCCAATAAACCATCCCGTGAAGACACTTCCCTGATCGTCTCCCGGCGCTGACCTCAAACTTGCCTGGCGGCTTGTTTCCGAACGACGGATTGAGCTTACTTCACCCGCTCAATCTTACTGAATTCAGACCGGGTATCCTTTGCGTAAATGCCGATGTAGCTGACTTGTTCAAGACTCGCAGGCAGCCTTTGCACGACTTTGGTCCCACCCACGTCCATGACCGCTTCACCGTGTTCGAGATCAATCGTGATCAATGCTTCAAAGGAATCGCCTGACTTGAAATCAGCCTTCTTTGAAATGCCCCCGGCCACGTTCCCCCACCCGCCTTCGAAGATCCCGTGCTTGCCCATCCCAATGAGAGTCCCAGCCTTGTAGAGATCGTTGTTGGTGGGATTTGGCCCGAAACAAAAGCAAGCGTTGCGGGTGACACCCCTGGCCGCCGAGCGATACTTCACCTTGAAGGTCGCTTTCTCCTGAAGCGGAGTTGCCAACTTCTGCAGAGCAAACCCCTCGCTACCAACGGTGTCCAGGAGGTAGCCAAACTTGCTGGTCGTGACCTTGCCTCCGCGCACGAGGCCAAAGTCTCCGCTCTCGTCCTTGCCTTCGGCAAGCTTGCCCGACTTCTTCTTACGGCCTTGATTTCTCCGCTCCTGGTCGGCCTGTCTCTTCCACCACTCGCTTGGGCCTTCCTTCTCAACTCCCTCCCAAACCTCGAGAAATTTCGCCTTCAGTTCCGCCAATCTTTCCGGATGCTCTTTGGCAAGATCGTTTTCCTCCTTCCAGTCCTTCTTGATTTCATAAAGCTGGAACTCCTCAAGCTTCTCGTCCGCGACAATCTTCCAATCGCCGATCCGCATCGCGGCATGGCTTTTTGTCGGAGCGATATGAGTCCGCCAAAACAAGGGAACCGGGCGTTCCACCTCTTTGCCAGCGCAGGCCGGAAGAATATTCACTCCATCAATCGTCCGGTCGGCGGGAACCGGCACCCCCGCCAAGGCGAGTGCGGTTGAAAAGAGATCGGAGCCGATGATGGGGACTTCACTCACCGAACCAGCCTCAATGTTTCCGGGCCAGCGGATGATCCCCGGAACACGAATGCCGCCCTCGTGGCTGTCCCGTTTACGACCGCGAAGTCCGCCGGTCGATCCCCAGGTTCGATTTTGTTGGGACTCCGGAGCAGACAGCTTTCCTCTCCCTGATCCTTCCGGCCCGTTATCACTCGTGAATACGACGAAGGTATTCTTGCGAAGACCGAGCTCATCGAGCGTCTTCATGAGCTGTCCGAAAGCATAATCCAGCTGGGTGACATTGCCATGATGCTGACGCACTCCGGGGTTATCGATATCGGCATAGTGCTTTTGAAATTCAGGGTCGCTCTCGATGGGCAGGTGCGGCTCATGGGTCCAGATGGTCAGGAAAAACGGCTTATTTGGATCACGCTCATTCTTCAACCAAAGGGCGGCCTCATCCGCGACCAGAGGAGCTGAGAATCCTTTCAGTGGACCTACTTCTTTTCGATTGCGGACGAAGTTGACGGGATCCTTGTGAGAGGGTGAGGCATTGTTCTGGGTCGCGAACCACCAGTCGTATCCGTGATCATCGGGCTGGGGTTGTTTGTCGCTATTAAAGTAACCATTCAAATGCCACTTCCCACTGTGCATCGTTTCGTAGCCCGCTTTCCCAAGAAGCCCGGGTGTCGTGATTTCGGACTCCCGAAGATGGGCTTCATTCCCTACCGGCAGCCAACGCCAAACCCCGTTCCGGTAGGGCGTGCGGCCGGTTAGAATCGACGAACGCGAAGGCGAGCAAACCCCACACGCCGAATAAGCCTGTGTGAAACGAACTCCTTCGTTGGCAAATTGATCGAGGTGGGGCGTTTTAATGCGGGGATGGCCGTAACACGCCAACTCCCCCCACCCCAGGTCATCAGCCAAAAAGATGACGATGTTCGGTTTCGTCCTCGAAAAAGCCAAAGACGGAAGGAGCAGAAAGCACAGAAGCGAGCGAATCATAATTTTCACGGCCCGAAAAAATGAACCAAATCATCTTGGGTTGGGAAGCCAAGATCTCTCCCCGTTCCCTTCAAAAAGAAAATCCCAGACTGTCATCGCCAGCGACCGATCATTTCGGCTCAATCACGTGCGTGGATCAATCGTGAGAGAAATTCGGGCCAGGGAGACTTCACTCGGTCTTCTTCTTTTTCCCGCCAGGCTTCTCGTTCTTGGCTTTAGGCTTCTTAGCGGGACGCACCAGTGAGATTTCACCGGTGTCACCTGTTGCCTTCATTTCGAAACCAACAGTCAGAGTGCTTTTGTCGACGATCTTATGAGTGACTTTGAGCTCCACCACCTCACCACCGGCATTGGTTTGAGTAAGATCGAGAACTGCGGCACCATCATGAGTTGACCATTTTCCACGAGTGAGCGCTCCCTTTGAGTTTGCTCCGATGTGGAGGACTTCTTCGGATCCTTGATCGAAGATAATCAGCGCAGTGGAAGTGCTTTCCTGAGTCTTAAGACTCAGTTCCACCGCATGTCCCTTGATCTTCCATCGGTAGGAGATCTTTAAATTCTCACCTTCGGTATCGGCATCAACCCAAGTGCCAAGCATTTTGTCAATTCCCTCCGCTTTCATCACGTCACCGAGAGTGTCAGCCTGGAGGTTGGAGGAGGCGAAGCTGACGGAAAGGGCCACAAGGGAGAGAAATTTGGAGAGCGTCTTCATAGTGTTTTGAATTGGGAGGTTCTGGACTACGACTAGATTCCACGATCTCATAACAATCGCCCTCATCCAGCCTTCCAAAAAGATACTGAACCAGCCAAAATCGGTCAAGAGATCTCTTGGTGGGGCAATTCACTGGGCGATCTTACCGTGACACAAGCCGCAAAACATCTTCATCAATCGAAAAGGAATACTGAAAACCGGGGGTTTTGGCTTGGTCAATTTGACCGGACTACCCGATGACCAGATCGTCAATCCGACTCATGGAGTTACCTACAGTGGAACAGCCGAAACATCTTCAAAAAATAAGCCTCGAAATGAAATTACAAATCATGAAGTGGTGGAAAGGGACTCTAAAAGCGGCATGCGCAATCAAAGAAGGGGATGCCATCTTTCGCAGTGAGCAATGCGACAGAATGACACTTGCCAGCGGCCTTTTCAACAAGATCGCTGGCTCCGGCGGTTTGAGCCTTCGCAAGAAAGGAGGAAAAAACAGCGGCGACAAGTTGACTCGAACTCCCTTTCAGCGACGATGGGAGGCATGAAGTTTGCCCGGAAAACCACGTCCCTGCTATGCGCAGCTCTCACCATCACCTCCGCGACCGCGAAAGAAGCTTGGACGATCACCTCGCAAGAGGATTGGTCAGCCGCGAGCGCCTCGCATACCGGCTTGACTCTGATTGACGGAGCAATTTCCCCAAAAGAGAATGCCGGGACATTTCAGAGCAATCTCAAGAAGTTCGACCAAAAGCGTTCGGTCACTTCAATAACACTGAATCAATCTCCAATTTGGCAGAATTGGAACCCCATCAAAAATCTGGGACCGGCCAACCTCGCCGATGCTCCGGTGCTGCTCACGTTAGGGCCGGACAATTACTGGATGTTTGGGCGCTACGGTGGAGCCAGGCCGAAGAAAAACAAGACGGGCCAAAAGCAGGCCGCGTTTACTCCCGAAGTTGTCACTCTGGAAGGCTTCGACATTCCCCTCCAAACGACTCGTTTCCCCAATCAATTTGATGCGCCGGGCGGGCTAAAACCAAAGCTTGGCGGCTACCACGCCTGGCAGAGCAGGGACATGGTGAACTGGGTGCACCACGGACCGGTCACCGAGGGGTTTTCGAAATGGGTCACCAGTGCCGAACATGTCGATGGCAAGACCTACATTTACTATGACTTCCCGAATGATCAGGACCCTCACGGCTACGTCGATTCCGATCTCACCGACGGCTTGCCCGGAGTGAACAAGGGGAAAGTCTTGAGCGATCCTTCACATGGGTCGGACAGCGGCTTCATTCGCGACCTCGATGGTAATTTCCATGTCATCTTTGAAAACTGGAACCCTATCAACGCCAGCAAACGGGCCTGGGACTCTCCGCTGGCCGGCCACGCCGTGAGCCCGGATGGCATCTCCCCTTTCAAAATTCAAAAAATCCCTCCCGTTGATGTCAGCACCGAGCCAACCGGAGAAATCAAAACCTACAAGCATCCCCACTGGACAAAGGAAGACCCGAAAAACTACCCATCCAGCATCGCAGAATACGAAGTCCACAGCCCGAACCAGGAGGCCTTTGGCGATTGGGCACCAATTTGTATCGGCGGACAATATTACCTCTTTGGTGACTACGATTCGGAACACGGCAAACCCATGCAAGCGGCCTGGTTCACCTCTTCGGATATCGGCATGCAATTCACCTTCTGCGACAGCATCGGCAGGGGTCATCCGGATCCGGATGTCTGTTTTGCGGAAGGCCGGTTCTACCTGGCGACCCAGCAGAAGACCGATTACACCAGCCCGGGACCATGGGTCGAAACCGTGGAAGTCCGGGTCGGAGTGGACACAGACAACGATAGCAAGATCGACAAATGGACCGATTGGCAGGAGATCAAGGAAACCTACGACCACACTCCGGGTTTCTCAAAGCAGATCCAAAAAACTCCGGCATCGCTCGACCTTGCCACTCTCTCGGAGGGCTATGGATTTCAATTTGAAATCAAGCTGACGGACTCCACGGAGAACAAATCAAAGCCGATTCTCGAGAGTGTCGAACTTCAGTTCAATGATCCTCTCCTGAAAAACGAATGAAATTTAATTCCGCTTGTTTGCTTTAAAACGGAAAGGCTTTCCCCCCACGAGATCCGCGCTTGTAAATGAGGGACACCAGTATTGCTCGACGTGATTGATGACCAGATCGGTTCCGGTAAAGTGATCGACTCCCGGCGGACGTTCGGGGTTATACATGGTGTCGGTCATATCTCGCATCAAGGCGACCTTCTTTCCAAGCTTGACCATTTGGCGGATGCCGAAAGGTCGACCAAGAACACACATGTTGAGATGCACTCCACAAAGGATGACATTCTCAATTTTTCTCTCCTGTAAAAGATTCCAGGTCTCCTGACCGTTGTCGGTGATGGCATCGCCGTCCATGATTTCGATCGTCTTGATCTGTCGGGTCCACGCCTCCCGGATTTCACATTTTTCTCCGTGGCAACTGCAGCCTATGTCCGAATCATCAATAGGCAGGACTCCCTCGAACTTGGGATCCGGCCAGCACCAGCATGTTCCCCAACGCTCCATCACACTGAGAGGCACCGGGGACTTTGCAAAGGGAGCAGCTTTCGCGAGCTTTCGCTGCGGAGTGCCATCGTAAAAAGAAACCACGCTGCTGGGGGCATGGATGATAAAGATCCCCTTTTCGCGCGCGGCCTTGACCATCTCGTTCATCGGGCCGGCCAACTCCCCCACCCGCTTTGAGGCAGACTTACACCAGTGATCGTCCCACATGTCGCAGATGATCAAAGCGGTCTTTCCAGACTCCCATTGAGCTTTGGTTTCGACGACATTTTTCGGAGACTCCTTGGATCGTGATCGCAGGGTCAAACTGAGTTTCGTTTCTTCCGCCATAAAGTCGGGAGCAAGTGTCACCGAGACGATAAACAGTCCAAGCGCTCGTTTGAAAATTTGGTTCATTCCTGACTTTTAAAGATTGGCGGATCACCTCACAAGATCAAACGGGCGACCCTAAGTCACCGATCAATCCGCACGTCCGATACAAAGCAGTTCCTTCATCGTCCGCGCATAAATTTTTCCGTCACTGTAGGACAGACTTGATAAAGACCACGTCTTTCCCGCCGCACCGAGATCGCTGATTGAGACCAGGGCGCTTTCATTAAGAACCGGAGCATTCCATCTCAAAACGTAAACCATGCCAATCATTGTCGGCATGTAGAGGTATTCGCCAATCACGGTGGGGCTGGCCGCAGAACAATGGCCCCAGCCGCTGCCAGCATTGCGCTTGTCCTGGGTGGCGAGAAACCCTTGGGCATTTCGCATGTCATTCGGGATCACCTTTTGCCAGAGAATTTCATCTTTCCCGCCCTTCGGCCTGACAACTTGAACCGGCACTTCGAGATACTCGACCTTGCCTGTCTTTACATTCACCCGACCGATGCGGAATCCACTGAAGGAGCGAAAGTAATGGTAATCTCCAATCAGAAGATTGGTCTGATAAGTGATGGGCTTTTTAGAGGCCTTCAAGTCTTGGTTCGCTTCCGTGACATAATGGCCATCAACCTGACGACAGGTTTGGACACCGTTCACAAGAGAAACAGTCTTCAAAATCTCCCTGGAGGCCAGGTCGATCGTAAGATGAGATTTACCCACAAACATTGCCGCAAGCCGGGAACTTGAGACGCAGTTTTGATGGGAAGCGTAGCCTTTCACCGGGAGATCCCAGATCGCCTTCCCATCAGATGCCTTTAACAAAGAAATGCCATACGGCTCCTCAGGAGGTTGGTGCCCGCCGCCGCGGCCCGTAAGAATCACCGAGGTTCCATTCGTAAGTTTCGCCGATAACGATGTCGCATGAATACCCGTTCCCGATTGACCGGTCCAGACAAGCTCCCCGGTCTTCAAGTCATAAGCATGCAGCCAGGTCCAGTAGGCCCGGTCCCGCCCGAGTGGCTTCGCTCCACCCTTGGTGGTGACTTTTGGATCGAGATTGGATGGCTTGACACGCACCACAATCACTTTGCCGTCGTGCAGAATTGGCTCATGCTGGCGAGAGTGATGCCGCCCAAATGGCACCCACTTCTTTGACCACAGCTCCTTACCATCGAAGTCAAAGCACCTCATCGATCCACCAACATTGATAAAGCAGACCCGCTCCCCGTCGGTCACGGGAGAGGCCGCGGTATTGTCGCTGAACAAGCTCGACAGATCAGTGACCCTCGTTCCGGAAAGTTCACGCTGCCACAGTTCCTGGCCTGAGGCAGCATCAAAACACTGCCCGATAATCAACGAACCGGTTTCCGAGTCTCCATTCGTCGGCGCGTGCGACGCAACAAAGACACGGCCATTTGAAACGACCACGCTTCCCTGCCCGGTATTTGGCAATGGGACACGCCACCGAACCTCCTCGTCGCGCGCGACGCTGAAGCTGACCGGAGCCTTCCCTTCGACAATAAAGTTTCCATTCGGACCCGCCGCCTGTCTCCAGTCATCGCATTGTGACACCCCCATTTGCAGGAGGACAAGAAAGGGAATCAAAAACCGCATGAAGGGATTTCTATCAAAACAGAACCCTGCTTACTTGTTTTTTTGCTCACCGATTACCGATGCAATCTTGAGCAAAGATTCCCCGAAAGTTCCGTCCTCGATCTTAAGCGGGGACTCGCTGAGAAACTTCCCGGTTTTGTCATAGCTCCGGATTGCGCATTCATGAACCTTACCCTCAACCGTGCTTTTGTCCGCCCGGCCAAAGCTCAGAAAAATCTTACCGTTGGCCGCCTTATCGCCACCCAGCTTCTCGAAGAGTTCGGTGAGATCGATCCCGAGTTCGATCGGAGTGTCATCATCCGGACCGGCGATGGGAACGTGCCCGCCATTACTGCCACCAAACAAAGGCCAGCCGTTTAGAGCCAAAGGCGCAATCTCGTATTCAGCAACTGTCGATTCCGCCTGCGCTGCGATTCCCACCGTCATCCGCAAGTCAGAACGATCATTGCAGGATAGCTTCAATTTTAGAGTTTTCTTGGGCTGGTAGCGCTCGACCTCCACCCGACCAAGATAATTCCCGCGCTTCCACGTAGGATCAATCATAGCGCTGTAAAGGAGGTAGATCCGGCCATCTTTCGACCACGATTTCCCCCAGGAATTCACTACGATGTAAGCACCGCGTTCCCAGTCCGCGAGGGTCACCTTGCCGTCGTCATTGATATCCAAATCGTTGGTAATCTTGCCGTCGCCATTCACATCGAATCCAACCTGATCGTCATAGCCCACGCAGGTGATTCCGTGTCCATAACCACTCGGCCCCCAACGTACCCAGACATCTTCCCCAGCGGCATATTCCTTTTCGGGGACCGTCTTGGTCACCTTCTTCAACTCACCCATACGCCCATCCAGAGCAAACAATCCGCCGATCGTTTCACCATCGTTCTTCGGTTGATTTCGATCAAAAAGCCAACCTCGGGCTTCGTTGAGTTGCTCCACGGTATTTGCCGGCGAATAGCGATATCCGGATACCCGATACTCCATTGCTTCGCGCCAAATCCCATAGCCGTTTGGCCACATCCCGATTTTGTTAAGCCGGACTCCGCCATAGGTCTTGGCGGTTGGAATACCGATACGCTTGGCCACTTCCCACCCGTGATAAGCCTCGGAACCATTATTCTCAGCTTTATTCATCATATTCCACGAGAAGTGGGCCGGGAACCAATTGGCGTCGGTATCCGCAACCGTGCCATTCAAAACATTCATCTCGTAAGTAAAAATCGAAGCCACCGACGCAAACTGACCACATGCCCCCCACCGCTGCTTGTAGATGGGCGGAAACTGCGAACGGGAGGAATTATCAACACGGGATGGCAGACGTTTTGGGTCCACCTTTACCTCACCCACATCAGGGCCTGTGGCATCGGCCCAGGTGTTGTAGTCTTTTCCCTGCGAAGGAGGACGCGAAAACCCACCCGGGTACTCGGCGCGGGCCTGATCGGCATCATCCGCAATGAGCACCCCATGAAGCGTGGTGAACAGAAGGCTGGCGGTGGTGAAAATTCGTTTCGAATGAGTAATCATAACTAAAGTCCTGAGGAGATACTTGATGTAGCAGACATCACTATCGTTACAAGTTGCAGTATTGCATTGACAGAAGCGGCTCTCTCCCTTCGTCCTCCCAAGGAGCGGAAAAATCATCCCTACCATGAAAGATTGGACGATAGATCTCTGCCCGTCCCAACAGTAGATCAATACGAACATTCTCCTTCAGGAGGCCGGAATAAACGATGAGTATCATCCGCACTTTTCTCCCAACTCGACCTGGCATCACGGCGTGGTTCCTTTTCGTATCGACTTCTTTGGGACACGCCGGGACGCCATCGCCATCAAGTGAGCTTCCGTCACTCGAACAAGCCCGTGAAATCGGGCGCAAACATTCAACCTTGTTGGCATCGAGGGGAGCCTTCCCGGAAACAATCGGAGCACCAGCTGCCAATCTCGCGGGCTTTAAGAAGAGCATCGCGCCCATTCTCAACAAGACCTGCCTGGAGTGCCACGGCCCCAGGAAAGCCAAGGGCAAGTTTCGCATCGACACTCTCGATCCGGATCTCATCGAGGGTGGCGATGTCGATTGGTGGTTGGAGGTTCTCGATGCCGTGAGCAATGGCGAAATGCCGCCCGAAGACGCTGATGTCCAAACCACTGATGGAGAACTCGCCAAGGTCACGGAGTGGCTGAACTCTGAAATTCAGAAGGCCTCGACTCAGCGGCGAAATGAAGGGGGGCATTCTTCCTTCCGTCGCATGACGCGATATGAGTACGATTACGCGCTGCAAGACCTTTTGGGACTTTCCTACTCTCTTTCCGGAAAGCTGCCTCCTGAAGCGGCCTCGGAAAACGGATTTAAGAACAGCTCGGACATGCTGCAAATGTCGGCAATGCAGTTTGAGATCTATCGAGAAACCGCACTCAAGGCGCTCAAGCATGTGACCGTCCTCGGCGAACAACCCGGGATGGTAGTCTACCGGCTCCCCAATTCGGACCAAGCTTCATCAAAAATTGTCCCCAAGAACATCAGCGCGATCCATCGCCTCACTGAAAAAGTAAAGAAAGGCCAGACACCTCCAAAGACCGTCACCTTTGATAAGAGGAAACGCTCGGTGAAGTTTAACCTCAGCAATCACCTCCCCGATGAAGGCACGATGAGAATCACCCTCCGGGCCGCGCGTTCGACGCTGAAGCCCGATGAATTTGCGAGCATGCGTTTTCACTTCAGTGCTCACACCAGCAATAACGCC
>Ga0213866_10001389_pt1 | contig 17960 bp, 18 predicted proteins | sample PICome_11_FD_160079 | JGI IMG/M metagenome (GOLD analysis project Ga0213866, IMG submission 160079) | Coastal seawater microbial communities near Pivers Island, North Carolina, United States - PICO284 | ecosystem: Environmental > Aquatic > Marine > Coastal | place: USA: North Carolina...
ATCCACTCGCCACCGGACTTGATCACATCCTTGGCCCGGTCGGTGATCTGCATCGTGCCATAGGCGTCGATATTGGCCACATCTCCGGTATCGAAGAAGCCCTGATCGTCCAGCACATCCCCACCATCGCCCTTGAAATACCCGGCTGCAATGGCGGCGCCACGTACCATCAGACGGCCAGAGACCTGGCCATCATGGGCCAGATCATGGCCTTCATCGTCGACGATTTTCAGTTCGACGCCGAAGGGCGGGCGTCCCTGTTTCAGTTTCTGTTCCATCTGCTGGTCGATGTCGGCCGCCTTCAAATGCGGCGGCAGGGTGCCCAGCGTGCCCAGAGGAGACGTCTCGGTCATGCCCCAGGCATGGATGACTTCGACCTCATAGTCCTGCTCGAAGGCCCGCAGGATCTTTTCCGGGATGGCCGACCCGCCAATGATCACCTTTTTGAGGTGTGGCAGTTTCAGATTATTTTCCTGAAGATAGGTCAGCAGCATCAGCCAGACGGTCGGGACGGCCGCGGTGATGGTCACTTTTTCGCTGTCCAGCAATTCATAGATCGACGCGCCATCCATCTGCGCGCCCGGCATGACCATATTGGCCCCTGTGGCCGGACAGGACAGAGCCAGACCCCAGGCATTCGCATGGAACATCGGAACCACGGGCAGCACAACATCGTCGGCGCCCATACCCATGGCATCCTTGTTCATGGTCACCAGCGTGTGCAGGACATTTGACCGGTGCGAGTAGAGGACGCCTTTCGGATTGCCCGTCGTGCCAGACGTGTAGCACAGACCACAGGCAGTATCTTCCGGGAAGCCGCCCCATGGCGTGTCCTTGGTCCGTCCGTCTGTCCACAGGTCGAAGGCGACGGCCCCCAGCGTGTTCTCGGGCATGCTGGCGGCATCTGCGAAGATGACGAAGGTTTTGACGGTTTCCAGCTGGTCCTTGATGGCCTCAATAATCGGGAGGAAGGTGGTGTCGAAAATCAGGACCTTGTCCTCGGCGTGATTGGCGATCCAGGCGATCTGATCGGGGTGGAGACGCGGATTGATGGTGTGCAGAACCGCGCCGATGCCCATGGTGCCATACCAGCTGGCCATGTGCCGGGCCGAGTTCCAGCCCAGTGTCGCCACCCGGTCGCCGAGACCGATGCCTTCATCCTTCAGGGCAGAGGACACCTGCTTCGACAGGTCATACAGATCGCTGTAAGTGGTGCGAACAATCTCGCCGTTGACCCGTCGGGTCACGATTTCCCGGTTCGGATTGATGCGTTTTGCGTGTTCGAGAATCTTGTCGACGGTCAGTGACCAGTCCTGCATGATTCCTTGCATAGTGTCCTCCAAAAGTCTTTTCACGTCGCCCCAAGGTCGGGCCTGCGAGTGTTGTAGGAGGCAGGACGGAGATCGGCAAGAATGGATCGGGTCTGCGGGCGAAAACTTTCCGTGAAATGGCCCTGACGCCCTTTCCGATGCCGGCCGCTCATCCGGCCAGGCGCAATCATGCAGGCGCTGACGCACCCGTTCCGCCCAGTGGGCCGGGCGGGGTCAGGCCTCGGCGGGGGCGCTCGACCGGCTGGGCTTTTTGCGCGGCTTGTCCTCGACAAATTTGAACGACAGCTGGTCCGGTGATGTCTTGTCGACACCGATTTTGACCGTTCCGCCTTTGGCCAGCTTCCCGAACAGCAGCTCTTCCGCCATGGGTTTTTTGACATGCTCGGCGATGATCCTGGCCAGCGGACGGGCCCCAAACTCGCGGTCAAATCCGCGTTCGGCCAGCCAGTCCCGCGCCTCCGGGGCCAATTCGATCGACACATTGCGGTCGGCCAGCTGAACCTCCAGCTGCAGGATGAATTTCTCGACCACCTGTTCGATGATTTCCGGTGTCAGGCCGCCAAAGGTAATTACGGCATCGAGGCGGTTCCGGAACTCCGGCGTGAACAGGCGCTTGAGGGCCTCTTCCTGCTCGTCATCCTTGCGGCCTCTGCCGAACCCGATGGAGTTTCGCGCGGCGTCGGAGGCGCCGGCATTCGTGGTCATCACCAGGATCACATTTCTGAAATCCACCTGGCGGCCAACGGCATCGGTCAGGGTGCCATTGTCCATGACCTGCAGAAGGATGTTGAACAGGTCCGGGTGGGCTTTCTCGATTTCATCAAGCAGAACCACACAATAGGGGTGCTGCATGACCGCATCGGTCAGCAGGCCACCTTCATCATAGCCCACATAGCCCGGAGGGGCTCCGATCAGGCGGGAGACGGAGTGACGTTCCATATATTCGGACATGTCGAACCGGTGGAGTTCGACCCCGAGGATGTTGGCCAGCTGACGGGTCACCTCCGTCTTGCCAACCCCTGTCGGGCCGGTGAACAAGTAGGATCCGATGGGCTTGTTCGGTTCCCGTAACCCCGCCCGCGACAGTTTGATCGCAGAGGCGAGCGCGGTGATGGCCGCATCCTGACCATAGACCACGCGCTTGAGGTCGGTCTCCAGGGACTTGATGTTGGCCGCATCGTCCTTTGAGACCTGTTTGGGCGGAATCCGCGCAATCTTGGCGACGATGGCTTCAATCTCCTTGACGCCAATGGTCTTGCGCCGCTTGGCCGCCGGGATCAGCCACTGCGTGGCACCCGCCTCGTCAATGACGTCAATGGCCTTGTCCGGGAGCTTGCGATCCGCCATGTATCGCGCGGACAGTTCCACGGCGGCCCGAATGGCATCATTGGTATATCGCAGGCCGTGAAAATCCTCGAAGGTCGACTTCAGACCGGTGAGGATTTTGACCGCGTCTTCAACATTGGGCTCGACAACATCGATTTTCCGGAACCGGCGCGACAGGGCGCGGTCTTTCTCAAAGTGCTGCTTATACTCCTTGAATGTGGTCGAGCCCATGCAGCGGACCTCGCCGTTCTGTAAAGCGGGTTTGAGGAGATTCGAGGCATCCATGGCACCTCCGGACGTGGCGCCGGCACCAATGATGGTGTGGATTTCGTCAATGAACAGAATACCCTTGTCCAGCTCGCTGACCTCTTTCATCACGGCCTTCAGCCGCTCTTCGAAGTCGCCACGGTACCGGGTGCCCGCCAGAAGCGCTCCCATGTCGAGCGACCAGATCACCGCATCATCGAGGATTTCCGGCACTTCCTTATCGACGATCATTTTGGCCAGCCCTTCGGCGATGGCCGTTTTCCCAACGCCGGGGTCACCCACCAGGATCGGATTGTTCTTGGATCGACGGCACAGCACCTCGATGCACCGCTCGATTTCCATCTGGCGTCCGATCAGCGGATCCGTTTTTCCCTGCAGAGCCTTCTGATTGAGGTTCACGCAGTAGGCCTCGAGAGCCTCGCTGTCGCGGCCCTTGGGGGCTTCTTCAGCGGTCGCCTCGGCGCCGCGGGGGTTGGCGGGCCGGGATTGTCCGGGCACCTTCGACACGCCGTGCGACACGAAATTGACCGCATCATAGCGGGTCATGTCCTGCTCCTGCAGGAAATAGGTCGCGTGGCTTTCCCGTTCCGAGAAAATCGATATCAGAATGTTTGCTCCGGAGACCTCGTCCCGTCCGGAGCTCTCAACGTGCAGCACAGCCCGCTGAACGACCCGCTGGAAGGCCGCGGTCGGCTGGACCCGACCCGAGGGGGACTCCGTGATCAGGCTGGAGAGGTCCTCGTCAATGTATTGTTCAAGGGCAGACTTCAGGGCGGCGATATCCACTTTGCAGGCCGTCATCACCTCCACGGCGTCGGTATCCTCCGTCAGCGCAAGCAGGAGATGCTCCAGCGTGGCATACTCGTGTCCGCGTTCGCCGGCCGCGTTAAGAGCGCGTTCGAGGGCATTTTCGAGGCTAGGTGTTAGGCTGGGCATGATCTCGGTCTCCTAATCCTCTTTTTCCATGGTGCATTGCAGGGGGTGCTCATTCCGGCGGGCCAGATCCATGACCTGAGCCACTTTGGTTTCAGCGACTTCGTAGGTGTAGACCCCACAGACGCCGACGCCTTTCTGGTGAACATGCAACATGATGCGGGTGGCCTGTTCGCGGCTTTTGTTGAAGAAGCGCTCCAGGATGAGCACGACAAATTCCATAGGCGTGTAGTCATCATTGAGAATCAGCACGCGGTACATACTCGGTTTCTTGGTCCGCACGCGCGTCTTGGTGGCCAGATCAAGGCCCCCGGAGCCGTCCTGACCGGGCCCGCCGGGGGTTTGAGGTCCCTCCGGGTCTGACATTTGAATGCGATCGATGCGTATGGACATAATAGGGAAGATAGAGACTCGTTTACGTTTGTTAAGACTGCGACTCACCTGACGGAGCATCAAGCGGAAAAATGGTCATTTTGAGGTCAGATGCGCCAGGATCGTGCCGACACGGCGCGCATTTGTCCCGAGATCGGAATATCCCACCCGGGATCTCGAGAAAATGGCCAGCGTGCTATGATCGGGCTGCGGGGCTGGGAGGACCTGAATGTCAACATCGTCAGCAAACCGCATGAGGCGTGTCCGGGCCACACACCGGAACTGCAGGGTTGTCTCATCTGTCGCCTGATCCTGCCAGAGAGACTGTGTTTGGGCATAGGTGCACAGCCGCTCAAAAAGAGCCTTGGGCGGAACGGGAATCACAGGCGCAATCTCATCCGTCAGCCCCGTTGGGCAGAAGCCTTCGGGCGCGACGAGACAGCTGTTTGGGCGCGGACGTCTCTTCACGGCGTTGAAATCGAGGAACCGGGTCATCACTACCATGTGGAGCGGCGGCGGAAAAAAGCGAATTCAAAAAAAGAGCCGACCCCTCGGGGCCGGCTCGACTGAATCTGGGAGGAGAGTCAGTTTAGCTGAGCTTGGTCGCTTTGGTCATTTGCGCCGCCAGCGGTGCCATGGCGTCACGGACAGCGCCCGAGCAGAGCTCGGAAAAGGCGCTGAACCCCTTCAGGCTGGCCTCGGTCGCCGTTTTCACATAACCGGCTTGCAGGGCCATGGCGTTTTCAAGCGTTTCGGCTTCGGCGAGTTTCTTGGTGGTTTCAACGGACAAATTGACCTGTGCGGTCAGTTGCTCGAGCAGGGCTGAGCCAGCATCCTGAAGGCCTTTCGCGGAGGCGAGGGCGCTCTCGCTTCCGGCATCCACAGCTTCGCGGGCAAATGTGCCCATGGTTTCTGGCATCGGAAACATTTTGGAAAAGGTTTCGCTGGTAAACATTTGATATGGTGAGTTGGACATGGGGACTCCTACTGTTCGTATGGTCGTCCCTACACCAAAAACTGAGCAGTTGCAACAAAAATTGTGCAGCGCACAAAAATTAAGTTCCGGACGGCGCCCCTCGCTGGCTATAGGACACTGTATTTACCTCTGGCTAACAATTGCGCGCGACTCTAACGTGGTGCTCAGGGTGCTGGGCGATCGAGAGGAGATCTGTCCGTTGGCCTTCCCCCTGTTTTTGAAAACCTTTCGGTCCTTGTGCGTTGGACTCGGCCTTTTGCTGATCTGTGGTGTGGGCCTGATGCCCAAAGCGATGGCAGAAAAATATGCCTCGATCGTTGTGGATATTGAAACGGGTGAGGTCCTGCATGCCCGCCATGCGGATGCGTTGCGTTATCCGGCATCGCTGACCAAGGCCATGACGCTGTACATGCTCTTCGACGCACTGAAATCCGGGGAGGTGCAGGCTACGGAACTGTTCCCGGTCTCCCGTTTCGCCGCGGCGCAGGCGCCCTCGTCTCTGCGCCTGGAAGCCGGCGATACCATTTCGGTGCGGGACGCGATCCTCGCCCTGATTACGAAATCCGCCAATGATGTGTCGGTTGTGGTGGCCGAGCGCCTTGGCGGCTCCGAGAGGGCCTTTGCGGCGCTCATGACCGCCAAGGCGAGGGAGATGGGTATGACCCAGACCACGTTTCGGAACGCATCTGGCCTGCCGAACGCGCGGCAACTGTCGACAGCGCGCGATATGGCGATCCTGGCCGAACGTCTGCTCGAAGATCATGCGGAGTATTACGGGTATTTCGCGACCACCGATTTTAGCTGGGGCAATACCAATTACGAGAACCATAACCGGCTGATCGGCAATGTCCTTGGGGTGGATGGCATAAAGACGGGCTACACGCGGGCGTCGGGCTTCAATCTCATGGCCTCAGCCAAGCGCAATGGCCGACGGATTGTCACCATCATGTTCGGCGGGTCCACTTCGAGGTCGAGGGACGAACATGTTGCGGAGCTGATTGAGGCCGCTTACGCCTCTCTCGCGCAGGACCAGCCCGTCCCAGAGGATTCGGAGGCCCCTGTCCAGACGGCTTTCAACCAGATCCGTCTTCCCGTGGGGCCGAACGAGGCGGCCGCGCCAATGCTTAACGGGCAGATCTTCCAGCCCGGGTCAGGGGCTGGCCTGGCCCAGGGGGATGAGGGGTCGACCGGACCGTGACCTGGGCCGCCAGCGCGTCTCAGAAGCCGAAATCACCCTGTGGTGCGGGGGCGGTCAGACCCGCATGATCACCCTGAAGCGGGCCGACTTCATGCTCGGCCATGGCCTCGGCGGAGATCTGGGCCAGCGACTGGACCGGCGCGGCGTGTTCCAGCCAGTCCACCCAGCTGCTTTGGGTCAGAATAACCGGCATCCTTGTATGGAGGGGCTGCATGAACCTATTGGCCGCCGTGGTCAGTATGGTGAAGCAGTCTGCTTTATCGTCTTTAAGGCCGTACTCTTCCCAGAGCCCCGCCATGAACATGAGCGGTGCGGTTCGTAAATGGATGAAGTGGGGCTTGCGGGCCCGCTTTGGGCCAACCCATTCATAGAAGCCGGTGGCTGGAACAAGGCAATGGCGCCGGGTGATCGCGGCCCGGTAGGGCCAGGTTGTGGTGGCGGTCTCGCTTTTGGCATTGAAGCCGGCAACAGACTTTCCGTTGACCCGGAACTGGAACCCCCAACGCATCTGACGCATCTCATAATGGCCGTCGCGCTTCAGAATGACCGGTGCGGAGTTTGTCGGCCTGATGTTCCAACTGGGGCGCAGGTTCGGGGCGGGCTGAGTCAGGCGGAAGGGCTCCTGGAAAACAGACCAGGGTTCCGGGCCAAGGGCATAGCGTCCGCACATGATGAGGACTCAAACATATAGTGGGCTATTCGAAAAGTCTCAGAACACAAGTTCGAGGCCGGCCAGTTCGGGCAATCGCAACAGGATCAGAAGATCGCGCAATTCCTGACGGGCCGCCACATGGCTCATGGTGAAAGAGGTGTTTGACCCCTGTTCGGTGAGGTCCAGCAGGGTCAGGCCGGCTGGGAACAGCTCCCTGTAAATCACACGCTCGGACAGGCCTGGGGCCAGCCGAAACCCGATCCTCTTTGCGAGATTGTTCAGCGCTTCGCCAACTTTCCTCTTGTTCCGGGCTTCGAGCGGCGACATGCGATTGCGCATCACGATCCAGTCGATCGGCTGGCGCAGCGTACGAGCTTTATTCTTTCGACACTGCCAGACCATTTCCGAGTAGAAACTCGGCCGAAGGACTTCCAGTGTCTGAGGATTGACGTCGCCCAGCAGATCAAAATCGACAAAGCTGTCATTCAGCGGCGTGATCAGGGTGTCGGCGGTCATGTGCGCGGTTCGCGACAGGTGCGTATTGCCGCCGGGGGCATCGACGAGGATGACGGAGCAGACGGCCCGCAGGCGGGCGACCGCCTCATTGAACCGGCGGCTTTCCTCCTGCTCTGCCAGGTCCAGATCCCGTTCGGTGCTGCCATCAATCCGGATGATTTCCGGCAGGGGCAGCTGAGCGCCTGTCGACTGCATCCACCGATTGCGGTTTTCCATATAACGGGTGAGCGTGCGTTGGCGGACATCCAGATCAATGACCCCGACCCGGAGTCCCATTCGCATCAGCGCAATGGCGAGGTGAACCGACACGGTTGATTTTCCCGCGCCGCCCTTTTCATTGCCGACGACAATGACGCGACAGGGTTTTGGCGGCGGATCCTTGAGGACCAGTGGCGCGCTTGTGTCTGTGCCGGGATGTCCGTAGCCGTCAGCCATTTTCGTGCAAACCTCTTTCTCTGGGACTCTGGTCAGGCCGCAAGGCGCGCCACGGTGTCCGCGGCATTATCTCTGGCAAACAGGAAGCTGTCGGCGCCACCGATTGTGGTGTCCTGAGCCGTGGATCGGCCGGGCAGTTCACCATCGAACAGCATGTCATCAAAAGCCGTCGGTCGCAGCATGCGGGGTGTGTCCGTCATGTCCGGATCACAAAGGGATGACAGGGTCTGGTTCAGGTGACTGAGGCGCTGCGACAGACGGCGCATATCCTTTTGAAGCGCGTGCCGGGAGGGCAGGCCGGACGCGGCCGGGGGCTCGAACAGCCAAAGGACCTCGGCTTGAGCCTCCGGCGCTTGAGCGCCCCGGGGGCCAGTCTCAGACGTCCGGGACGAGGCGCGGGATCTCAGCCAGCCGGTCAAACGTGTAAAAAGCGTCTTTCTCATGGTTTAAAGAATCCCGCCATTTGGTTAACAGGCTGTTTACAAATTTTCGGCAAAGGCACCCGATTCTATGACAAAGTCTCCCCGTATCGTGCGCACTTTGGCAGACCTGCGCGCGGCGCTGCACCCTCATCGGCTCGCCGGTGAACGGATCGGTTTCGTTCCGACGATGGGCGCGCTCCATGATGGTCACATGTCTCTGGTACAGCGCGCACAGGCAGCCTGCGGGATCAGTGTCGTGTCGATCTTCGTTAATCCCACCCAGTTCGCACCGGGCGAAGATCTGGACGTCTATCCGCGAACCGAGGCAGCCGATCTGGCCCGTTTGGCGGAGGTGGGCTGTGATCTGGTTTACCTTCCCAGCGTCGGGGAAATGTATCCCGAAGGATCGCGGACCGATGTTCGCGTCAACGGCCTGTCCGACCTCCTGGACGGGATACATCGACCGCACTTCTTCTATGGGGTTGCAACGGTGGTGGCGCGTCTCTTCATCCATGTTCAACCGGATGTCGCGGTCTTTGGGGAGAAAGATTACCAGCAGCTGCAGGTGATCCGGCGCATGGTGCGGGATCTCGGCTTTGCCATCGAGATTGTCGGGGCGCCGACCTGGCGCGATGCCGATGGCCTCGCCCAGTCGTCCCGAAACACCTATCTGGATCGCGAGGACCGTCGCACAGCCGGCGCCATTAATCAGGTTCTGCATCGGGCGGCCTGCCGTCTGGCGGCGGGACGCTCTGGAGAAGAGGTCCTCAGGGAAGCCCGGGCGACCCTTGAGCGCGTGGGCTTCGAACGCGTCGACTATGTTGCTCTGGTTGATCCAGACTCACTGGAGGCCCTGGCCCCAGGGCCCCTTCAGCGTGGACAGGCCGCCCGGCTTCTGGTTGCGGCATGGCTGGGGCAGACACGACTGATCGACAATATGGATGGCTCGCGGCGGGTCTAAAACACCCGGGGGCGGTCGGCCTTTTCCACGTGCAGGCCGCACTCTGTTTTGTCTTGCCCGGCCCATCTCCCGGCCCGGATATCATTTGGATTGTCCGCTGGCTTGGTGCATGGCCAGCAGCCGATCGAGGGATAGCCCTGATCAACCAGGGGATGGCGTGGAAGCTGTCGATGGCGGATATAGTCCTGAACATCATCCTGCGTCCAGCTGGCCATCGGGTTGACCTTGAAGCGGCCGTCGGAGAATTCAAAGACCGGCAAATTCAGGCGGGCGCCCCCGTGAAACCTTTTGCGGCCGGTGATCCAGGCGCTAAACCCGTCAAGCGCGGGCTCAAGAGGACGTACTTTGCGCAGCGTGCAGCAGGCATCCGGATCCTCTTTCCAAAGCCTGTTCTGCGGGTCGCTCGCCTGCCGCTGTTCCGGATCGGGTGTCTGATTGCGTACATTGCTCAGCCCAAGCCGCTCAATCAGCGTGTCTTTGTAGTCCAGCGTCTGGGGGAAATGCATGCCGGTTTCCAGGAAAATGATCGGCATGTCCGGCGCAACGTCTGCGATCAGGGCCAGCATCACCGCACTTTCGGCGCCGAACGAGGAGACATAGGTGATGTTATCTGCCCATTCCCGCAGCAGGGACGCTCGCAGGATTGTCTGGGCGGATGCAGTGCGAAGTTCCGCATTCAGCCTCTGGAGACGCTGCTCGACGGTTTCGTCGAGCGACAATGCGATGGCGGAATAAGGCATTAGTCAGGTCTCAGATGACGGCGGGCAAAGACAGTGGGGTGCCCGTCTGCGGCAGGTTGATAATAAGCGCTGTGTTCGGAGAGCGCCTCGAGCACCTGAGATAGATCGGCGCGGGCGGTCTCAAAAGCATCAAACCCTGAACGGTTCATATAGAGAATCTGATCTCTCAAGACGTGACCCACGGCTCTGAGTTCTCCTGTATAGCCATGACGGCGACGCAATATCTGGGCAAGGGAATAGCCCCGGCCATCGGTATATTTCGGAAACTCAATCTCGATGAGAGGCAGATGATCCAAATGCGGCAGCAGAAGATCGGGGTCGTCCGAGGGTGTCAGGCGAACGCCGAGGGTGACATTCCTCGTCCGTTCGTGTGTCACGTCCTGCAGATATCTCGGAAGGCTGACGGTGACCAAGCCGGTCCCATCGGGATCGGTGCTATCGTCGATGAAGGTCCACTCATTGTCCACGACGCAGCCATTTTTAATCAGCGGCATAGATCGCCTCCTTGAACGGGGTGTGACCCAGTCGGTTGAGCGTCTCGATGAAGGGCTCGGCGGCGGAGGTCCGCAGATCACGATAGGTGTCGATGATCCGTTTGATCGCGTCGGGAACTTCCTCCCGCGACAGGGCACGCCCGGCAATGTCGCCAATCGCGGCGTGATGGTCCGCGCGTCCCCCGAGAGAAATCTGATAGAATTCCTCACCCTTCCGGTCGACGCCCAGAATGCCGATGTGGCCGACATGGTGGTGGCCACATGCGTTGATGCAGCCGGAGATGTTGATATGGAGCCGGCCGATATCCTCCTGGTAATCCGGATCGGCAAACGTCTGCTGTATATCCTGCCCGATCGGGATGGAGCGGGCATTGGCAAGGTTGCAGTAGTCCAGACCCGGGCAGACGATCATATCAGTCACCAGGCCTTCATTTGCGGTTGCGAGGCCGGCCCCGTCGAGGTCTGCATAAAGCGCCGGCAGGTCATCAAGGGCCACATGCGGCAGGACAAGGTTCTGGGCATGGGTCACGCGGATGTCATCATGCCCATACTCTTCGGCCAGTTTGGCGACGACGCGCATTTGAGCCGTCGTCGCATCGCCTGCGAGGCCGCCAATGGGCTTCAGACTGATAGTTATGCTGGCATAGCCCGCCTGCTTGTGCGGGTGCAGATTGACCCGGATCCAGCGCTGAAAGGCTGGATTGGCCGCCTGTGCTGTTTCGAGGATCTGCGATCGGGCGGGCTTCCGGGTCAGGTCCGGTGGCGCAAAATAGGCGTGGATCCTGTCGATCTCTGCCTGCGGCAGGGCAATCTTCTCGGCGTCCGTCTGTGCCGCATACTCGGTATCAACAAGGCGCCTGAATTCATCGGCCCCTGTCTCGGTGACGAGGATTTTGATCCGGGCCTTGTATTTGTTATCGCGGCGGCCGAAGCGATTGTAGACGCGCATGATCGCTTCCAGATAGTCCAGAAGTTCTGTTTCGGGGACAAAATCATTGAGCTTCGTTGCGATCACCGGGGTCCGTCCCTGGCCGCCGCCGACATGGACCTCGAACCCGATTTGGCCGTCGCGCCGGCGAATATGTAAACCAATATCATGGACCCGTATCGCTGCGCGGTCGTCCTCTGCCGCGGTGACGGCAATCTTGAATTTGCGCGGAAGGAACGCGAATTCAGGATGGAACGTGCTCCACTGACGAATGATCTCGCACCACGGGCGCGGATCCATCACTTCGTCTTGCGCGGCCCCGGCAAAATGGTCACTCGTAACGTTACGGATGCAGTTGCCGCTCGTCTGGATGGCATGCATTTCAACCTCGGACAGGGACTGGAGAACATCCGGAATGTCTTTCAGCCCAACCCAGTTGAACTGGATATTCTGGCGTGTCGTAAAGTGTCCGTAACCGCGATCATACCGCTCGGCGATATCGGCCAGGCGCCGCAGTTTGGCGGGATCGAGCTGCCCGTAGGGGATGGCGACGCGGAGCATGTAAGCGTGCAATTGGAGGTAAACGCCATTCTGGAGACGAAGAGGTTTGAACTCATCCTCCAGCAAGGTGCCGTCAAGCCGCCGGGAGACCTGTCCCCGGAACTGATCCACGCGCTCGCGCACGATCGCCGCGTCAAACTCGTCATAGCGGTACATTACCTTATCCCTCCCAGGGGCGTTTGCAGCCGGATCACCGCGGCACCTCACCATAGGGCACGGTGGGTCCCTGTGCCCGTATGGTCTCTCTCAGCGTTTCCCGCCCGGCAATCGTCCCGGCGGCTGTCACTTCCATAAAATAGGGGTCGGTGACCAGATGTTCCTGCGCGCGGGCCTCGTTCAGACGATCCTCGGCGGCCCTGCCTGTGAAAACGCCCAGACGGGTCATGTCCGACGTCCACTGCCCATCTGCGCTGAGCCAGACGGTCTGGCCGCTGGCGGTATCCCAGGCCGTAATGGCTTTCGGTGTTTCTGGTTTGAGTTTGGGTCTGACAGAGGTCATGCCGCCACCTCCAGCGCGAGGCTGGTCTGCAGCGTTGCGGGAATGGCGCTCACTTCGCCAATGATCAGGAGGGCAGGGCCAACGATCCCGGCCTGTTCGATCAGCGCTGGCAGGTCTGCCAGTTGTCCATAGACGCGAATTTCGCTGGGACGGGTCCCATTTTCGATCACGGCGACGGGAACCTGTCTGCTGCGCCCTGAAGCGATCAACCGTTCCGAGATCACGCCGGCTGTGCCGACACCCATGAAGACCACAACAGTCTGTCCCGGGCGGGCGAGCGCGTCCCAGTCAAGGTCGGGGACCGTTCCTGTCTTGGCGTGGCCGGTGACGAAGGTCAGCGTTTGCGCATGATCGCGATGGGTCAGCGGCAGTCCGGCGGAGGCCGCACATCCCAGCGCGGAGGAGATGCCCGGAATAACCGAGGTGCTGATGCCGGCACCAAGCAGCGCCTGCAGTTCTTCGCCGCCCCGACCGAAAATGAAGGGGTCGCCCCCTTTAAGACGGACCACGCGTTTGCCGGCCTGGGCCGCGGCGATCATTAGCGTGTGGATCTGGTCCTGGGGGACGCTGTGATCGGCTTTGGCTTTGCCGACCGGAATCCGGTCGGCATCTCGCCGGATGAGATCAAGGATGTCATCGCTCACCAATCGATCATGAAACACAATATCGGCGTTTTGGATGACCCGGAAGGCTTTCAGGGTCAGCAATTCGGGGTCACCCGGCCCGGCGCCCACAATATCGACGCGACCCATCTGCGCCGTGCCCGATGAGAAAGTGTCTAAAAGCTCGTGAAGGGCCTGCTTCGCGCCGTCCATATCGCCGACCATTGCACGTTCAGCGGGGGGGCCATGAAGGGCCGCTTCCCAAAAGTGGCGTCGGGCGGTGCTTTGGTCGAGCTTAGCGTAGACATTTGGACGGAAATCCCGGGCCAGTTCGGAAAGCGGGCCCAGCGCCTGGGGCATCAGCGTTTCCAGCGAGGTGCGTACCCGCTTGGCCAGAACAGGAGCTGCCCCCCCAGAGCCAACCGCTGCCAGAATTTCTCCCCGGTTCAGCATGGACGGTATGGTGAAATCGCAGAGGTCGGGCGCGTCCACCACATTCATCGGCACGCCATACTCCCGGGCCCATTCGACGGACTGCTCTGTATTTTCAGGCAGGCGACAGGCAATGATGGTAAAAGCGGAGCGATCCAGAGCCTGACCGGCCATATCGCGCGGTGCCAAAGTGATGCGTCCGGCGAATTCCTCTGCGAATCCCGGATCGATCTCATTGTCGACAATCACCGTGATCTTGGCGGTGGTTTTCGCCAGCAGCCTGACCTTGCGGCGAGCCTCCTCTCCCCCGCCAAAAACGGTGACATGGGTGTTGTCCGTGTAAAAAAAGGCTGGGAACAGCCGCATAAATGGCTCCTGATCTGGTCTTCGGGGACAAATGGGCCTTGAGCCCCCCTTGCGGCAAGCGTATGGGTCTCATCCTATCGTTTAGAGAAACTACAATCGGAAGGGCGTGAGTGCCACCATGTCTGACAGTCATGACCGTTTGCCACCTCTGAATGCTCTGCGTGCGTTCGAGGCCGCTGCCCGTCGGTTATCCTTTACCAAGGCCGCTGAAGAGCTGAATGTCACTCCGGGGGCCATCTCTCAGCATATTCGGCAGCTTGAAGACTATGCCGGAACACCGCTGTTCAGGCGGACAGGGCGCAGTGTGCTGTTGACCGATGCCGCGCAGGCAGCTTTGCCAATGGTGAGAGATGCCTTTGATCAGATCACGGAAGCCGGCCGGATCATGCAGGCTCCTGCACGCAAGGGGCGCGTTCTTGTGAGCTGCGCGCCCAGCTTTGCGGCGAAATGGCTTGCGCCGAGGCTGGAACGGTTCCAGACCCATCATCCGGGTATCGAGGCCTGGGTCAGTGCCGATAGCCACCTGACAGATTTTACCACTGCCGATGCCGATATTGGTATCCGCTATGGCGCTGGAATGTATGACGGGCTGAAAGCTGAAAAGCTGCTCGATGAGACGGTTCTGCCCATCTGTTCTCCCAAGCTCCTCGAGGGACCAGAGGCGATCCGGCGTCCCGAAGACCTGGCCCGACATACCCTGATCCATGACGTGTCGACCGATGTCGATCCGTCATGTCCTGACTGGACCAGCTGGCTGCAGGCCCGCGGGGTCGGCGACACTGTGGACGGGCGTCGCGGCCCCCGCTTCAATCAGTCAGCACTTGCCATTGAAGCGGCAGCGACGGGGCGAGGCGTGGTTCTGGCCAAGCGCGCCATTGCCGCCAGCGATATCGAAAGCGGCCGTCTGATCGCGCCTTTCGCCGACGGATCCATTAGCGTCGATTATGGCTACTGGTTGGTTTGGCCGAAGGGACGACATCTCATGGAGGATGTCCGGACATTTATCAAATGGGTGAAGGCAGAGGCAACACGCAGCGAAGTTGCTGGCGTTTGAGGGGTAAGCCATGTCGAAGCTGTATTTCACCTATAGCGCGATGAATGCGGGGAAGTCGGCTCTGTTGCTTCAGGCCGCCTACAATTACCGGGAGCGAGGCTTGAAGGTGATGCTGTGGACATCAAGTCATCATGCCTACAGGGAGGGCGACCGGACGGGGCAGATCGTATCCCGCATTGGTCTGAGCGCAGAGGCCCGGCTGTTTTCGCCCGCGACTTCCCTGAAGGATGAGATCACGCAGGAGTTTCAGGAAAAATCTCTTGATGCGGTGTTCCTGGATGAGGCGCAGTTTCTGACATGGACGCAGGTTCGGGACCTCGCGGATCTTTGCGACCGGTTCAGGCTTCCCGTTCTGTGTTATGGCTTGCGGACGGATTTTCGGGGGCAGCTGTTCGAGGGGGCTGCCGAATTGCTGGCCATCGCGGATCATCTTCGCGAGGCGCGCACGATCTGCCATTGCGGACGAAAGGCCAGCATGACGGCGCGCGTCGATGAACAGGGCCGGGCTGTGATGGACGGCGAACAGGTCAGTGTCGGCAAACAGGTCTATGCGTCGTTTTGCCGAAAGCACTGGATGGAAGTGACCGGCCAAACTCCGTCTTAATCTGCCCCTATTTCCACCCAGAACATGATCGAGTCTGATTGTCAGATCAGAACGGAGATCAGCTATGCGTATCCCAGGCGGGCAAATTCTTTCCACTCGGATTTCGGCTTTGCTGACCCTGCTTGTTTTTGTGATCACTGGCTTGCTTGCCCAAGGCTGAGATAGGATAAGCAAAACTAATAGGGGTAAACGCCGTCTTGAAACCGCGCGCATTTAGCGGCACATCGCGCACAATCGAAATGGTCAGACTGGAGTGGGTTTGTGACAACTACGCAGCAGGATACGACGGTGAAAAAGCCAAATCCCAACGCACCGACGGAGGAAACCGTGCTGAGTGTGCACCATTACACCGATCGGCTTTTCAAATTTCGACTGACCCGTCCTCAGAGTTTCCGTTTCAGGTCCGGTGAATTCATCATGATCGGTCTGCCCGGTGAGAACGGGAAACCTCTGTTGCGGGCTTACTCAGTTGCTTCTCCCAATTGGGATGACACCTTGGAGTTCTATTCCATCAAGGTTGCCGATGGGCCGCTGACCTCCCGTCTCCAGCAGATCAAGGAAGGCGATACGGTTTTGCTGGGACGCAAGCCGGTTGGTACCTTGGTTCTTGACGCCCTTACGCCCGCCCGGCGGCTTTATATGTTCTCGACGGGGACCGGTTTCGCGCCGTTTGCCAGCCTCCTGCGCGACCCCGATGTATATGAAGCTTATGATGAGGTGATTGTGACCCACACGTGTCGCGACGTTGCCGAATTGGCCTACAGTCAGGAGACCGTCGACGCGTTTTTGTCCGATCCTGATATTGGTGAAATCGGCGCCGGGAAGCTGCGCCTCTACAACAGCTGCACGCGTGAAACCTATCCGCGGGCCGGGCGTGTGACGGACCTTATTCGGTCCGGAAAATTGTTTGATGACCTCGGGGTCCCGCGTCTGGATCCGGCGACGGACAGGGCCATGATTTGCGGTTCGATTGAGATGACCAGGGAACTGAAGACCCTGATGGAAAGTCATGGTTTGAAGGAGGGCGCGAATTCTGACCCTGCCGATTTCGTCATCGAGCGCGCATTTGTCGGTTAGGTGGGAGCCCGCGCATGCATGGCGGCTGCGCGCCCGGGCCTAACCCATTTTAAAGGCCCGTCTGACCGCGATGGCGCAATTTGGCATCTGCCAACACGCAGGCCAGCATCGCTTCGGCGACCGGCACAGCACGAATGCCGACGCAGGGATCATGTCGGCCTTTTGTCCGGACGTCGACATTCTCTCCGTCGCGGGTCACGGATTTTGTTTCTGTCAGGATGGAGGATGTAGGTTTGATGGCGAGCCGGACGATAATGTCCTGGCCCGTCGAAATGCCGCCTGCCACGCCACCATTATTATTTGAAAGGAACATCAGATCGTCGTCCTCGTAACGCATCTGGTCTGCATTTTCTTCACCGCTCAGAGTCGCGGCGGCAAAGCCGGCGCCGATTTCCACGCCTTTCGCCGCATTTATGCTCATCATGGCGCTGGCAAGCTCGGCATCGAGCTTGCCATAGATAGGGGCGCCCCAGCCGGCCGGCACGCCATGGGCCTGTACCTCAATGATCGCACCTGCGGACGAGCCTGCTTTGCGGGTGTCATCCAGAAACCCTTCCCAGACTGTGGCCATGGCCGCATCCGGGCACCAGAAGGGATTGCGTTCTGTTTCATCCCAATCCCAGGCCTGCGGGTCGATCATGTGCGGCCCAATTTGGACAACGGCTCCCCGCAGGACAATGTCGGGTCCGAGAACCTGTCGGGCCACAGCGCCCGCGGCCACGCGGGCTGCGGTCTCACGCGCCGAACTTCGCCCACCGCCTCGATAGTCCCGTAAGCCATATTTCGCATCATAGGTCTGATCAGCGTGACCAGGGCGGTAGCGATCCCTTATGTCGGAATAATCCCTCGATCTCTGATCCACATTGTCGATCATGAGGCTGATCGGTGTGCCGGTTGTAACGGTGCCGCCATGAGCTTCGAGAATACGGTCATCCCCGAAAACACCAGACAGAATGCGGACCTCGTCCGGCTCCCGGCGTTGAGTGACGAACCGCGATGTTCCTGGTCGACGTTTGTCGAGGAAGGTCTGAATCATGGCTGCATCAAGTCTCAGCCCGGGTGGACAACCATCAACCACACACCCAAGGGCGGGGCCATGGCTTTCACCCCACGTGGTGACCCGGAAGAGATGACCAAAACTGTTATGCGACATGGAGTTTACCGTATGAATGACGTCGCTGGTGTCCTATATCCATTTCACCAGTCGTACAAAT
>Ga0213866_10001391_pt1 | contig 17950 bp, 28 predicted proteins | sample PICome_11_FD_160079 | JGI IMG/M metagenome (GOLD analysis project Ga0213866, IMG submission 160079) | Coastal seawater microbial communities near Pivers Island, North Carolina, United States - PICO284 | ecosystem: Environmental > Aquatic > Marine > Coastal | place: USA: North Carolina...
CCTTCATCTAATTTTACGGTATTTTGAACATGGGCCCTATATATGATTTTGTCTTTTTCTTGGTCTTTTATTTCACTTATGAACTTAAGTATTTTTTCTTGCTCATATTCATATGTATCGACATATTCTAGATTAAAGTTCTTCCATGTAATATTGTAATCTTTTCCTGGGTTATTAAATGAATACACATGAACCTTATTGTTTGGTGTGTTTACCAGTACAAATCCGTCACATATAAAATAGGGTCTATTACCCGACTGGGATATTGTTATCTCCTTCTCTAGGACCCTCCAGTATTCTCTAATCTCGGAGTGTAGGTCTTCAAACAAACGAATTCCTTCTTCTACAAGGTCATCGAGAATATTCTGATTAGCCATTTCTTCTCCTGTAGAATAGACAAGCTCTATGTTTTCCCAGCTAATACTTGTCAATTTAGCCGATAGTCGATCAGATTCAAGAAGTCTTTCAGCATCATAGTGATACATGAAGTCAAGTACTGAATCACATTCTTTAAGCGCATCCCATAGCCTCCCTTCCTTAAGAGATTTTCTTACTTTCGAACAGTGCGATAGCATCTTATATGTTCTGTATTCCAAATCTTCTGGGCCGCTATGTGCCCACTCTGGAACATGAATCTGATTGTACATGAATTATTTATTTAGAATAATCCCTGTAACTGTCTTTATGAATATAATAATCTTTTTGAAAAGTGTCTTTTCCTCGATAAACGAAAGATCAAATTCTTTATCAGAGTCAAGATATAATTGTACCATCTCGAAGATTGCGAGCTCAGCTTCTATAAGAGAATAGAATGTTCGGTACTTTTTTGGTATTGGAGACCTATCAGGTCTCGAATGCTTTGATTTTTTAAACGCAATATGAAACGCGACCCTTCCTCTAGAGTCGCGATTTTCAACGATAACAAACTTCCTAATTAATTTAGACGGAAGACCATTTACCGTTTGAAGTCTTTTTTGACTATCAAAACGTAAAGGTTCTTCAGAGGACATTATGCTTTCTTTTTCTGTACCTCTACCGTCTTCTGTTTAATTTTATCCGAGACTGAAGTTGTAAGTCCCCATTGTAAGATAAACCAGCTCATTTCCATTCTGGCCATCTTCTTGTTTAGCCTTAATTTTTTGCTGATTAAGTCTGTTCCCCATTTAATGAATTCTTGCTCAGCTTTTTCAGTTGTTAGATATTCCATGTACCAGTCTGGATTATTCTTTACATCTTCATAGGTAACCCCAAATGGTTCAAGCTGCTTGTTTACTAGAGATACAAATACCTCGCGTTCTTTTTCTCTTTTTTCCATCTTACTTATTATTTTTTACGATCTCATCAATGATGCCATATTTCAATGCCTCTTTGGCGTTTAACCAAAAATCTCGAGTAGCATCTGACTTGACCTGTTCAGGATCCTTATCACAATAAGAACCTAACAGGACAAAAAGTTCGTGATTGACTTTTTGCCATTCTTGCCAATCAATTTCAGCGTCTTGAATATTTCCGCTAAATCCGCCTGATGATTGGTGTAACATTGTTGTTGAGTGGCGAAGACTCATTCTTTTTCCTTTTGTTCCGGCTCCAAGGAGTACTGAACCCATCGAAGCTGCCATACCAGTGTTAATTGTACGAATATCTGCGTTAATGTATTCCATTACATCAACCATTGATAGTCCTGATTTCACTGAACCACCTGGACTGTCGATATGCATGGTAATATCTTCGGTAGAAGTTGTGTCCAGGAACATTAGCTGTGCCTGTACGACTGTGCTCATACGATCATTTACTGGACCAGCTACCCAAAGTAACCTGTCCATCATCAACCTTGAGAAAATATCCATTTGAGTTGCTCTCAATTCTCTCTCCTCTAGGATGTATGGAGTCATCGAGCCCTGGATATGCTTACTATATGCATCTATTGTAGATGAGCCCATTCCAAATTCTGATTGGGCATATCTTTCAAATTCTTTATCTTTTGGAAAGTAATTCATAAACTTTTTATAATCTGTTTTATTAGGTCACACGTCTCGTATTCTTCGATCAATTCAAAATACTCGATTGTTTTATTAAGTGATTTTTCAAAACCATTGTATGGTAATACCATTTCATATTCTACACCTTCACGATCGACAATAATTGCAAGAGTGTGCTCTTCTCCACCTTCAATAACCGACAGGGTATATTCTACTATTCTTCTATAGAACACATCGTACTTTGCCTTTAGCATAAGATCGATGTCTGGCTTTGTTAAAATATCTGGATCGACGTGAATTCTTGGTATGTTTTCTTCATTAATCATTAGAATTCAAAATAGTCTTGTAGGATTAACTTATAATTTTCAACCTCGCCTGTTTCTTGTTCTCTTTTTGCGGCAGCATCAATTCTCTTAATAAATTCTGAACCACGGTCGGTTAGTGAAACTTCACCATTACGATAGGAAATCATTGGCTTTTTAAGAATCATCTTATAGTCAGTTCCTTTTCCGTTTTGCTTAATACTTTCAACGAGGTCAAAGTGACGTTCGTAGAAGTGAATATTGTCTACGTGGTGAAAATACATGCCAGCTTCTAGATCTGGATATGTTTCTCTTAGAGTATGATAGACGCTTTGATATAAGAATGCAAAGAAAGGTGCATCAAACGTAAGGCCAAAGAAAATATCGTTTGATCTCATTTGGACTTTCATAAATAGACGATCATGACGAATAAAGAAATTAGCATATAGAGTACATACAAAGTCTTTATTACCTTCGAACTGATATTCAGGACGATTAAAGAACATAATTGCCTGTCTAGAGTTCTTATCTTTTACGAGAGAATCGATTACCCAACCATATTGTTGATTATTGATTACAAGATTACCATAATTAGAATTGATCTCGTTAGTGTTTGGATTAGTTAGACTTTTCCAAAACTTAGAAAAGTGAGTAATGTAGTCGACGTCTCGGTCTCTACGAAGATACCATGCCAATTCACCAGCAAAATATTTAAAGTTAAATGGTCTGTCCTTAAAATCTACAATAGGCTGAGATGGGTCAATGTCAAAAGAAGTCATTAAAGATTCTTTGACTTGCAGACCTCGAGGGCTTGATTCTGATTCATAGCTTTCGATTGCCTTAATTAAATCAATAAATGTATCTGAAAAATTCATATTGGATTATTTTAATCTTATATTAAGATTTTAGGGTTAGTTTATCTTCTGACTTGACTTTGTTAATTGTATATGGCTTTTCTCTTGGCTCGATCTGATCGGTCAAGATTGCATCTGCTACAAGGTCTTCGACATACTTTTGAATAGCTCTCTTAATTGGACGAGCTCCAAATGCTGGGTCATAACCTTGATTGCAAATAAATTGCTTTGCTGCTTTGTTAAACTTAAATGAGTAGCCTTCTTCAGACATTCGATCATTAAAAATGTCAAGTTCAATATCTACAATTTTCAATACATTCTCATTTGAGAGTTGATCGAATAAGACAATATCGTCTAGCCTGTTTAAGAATTCTGGACTAAACTTATTCTTCAATTCTTTCTTAATGATTCCCTCCATTTTTGCGCTCTTTTCAGCGACCGTTGAAGAACTCTGGAATCCAATTCCTGTTCCAAATTCAGCCAACTTACGGGCACCGACATTCGATGTCATCACAATTACAGAATTAGTAAAGTCTACTACTCGACCATTAGAATCCGTCAAGCGGCCATCATCAAGAACCTGCAATAGAGTATTGAATACGTCTGGGTGTGCCTTCTCAATTTCATCAAATAGGATAACTGAGTGTGGTTTTCTACGAACAGCCTCGGTCAACTGACCACCGTCTTCATGACCAACGTATCCTGGAGGGGAACCAATTAGACGAGAAACATTAAACTTCTCTTGATATTCTGACATATCAATTCTAATCATCGAGTCAGTATCTCCAAACATATATTCTGAAAGAGCCTTTACTGTTTCAGTTTTACCGACACCGGTAGGACCTAAGAACATAAATGAACCGACTGGTTTTTTATGACTACTTACACCCGTACGTGATCTTTTAATAACTGTAGAAAGGGCTTCTACTGCTTCATCTTGACCGATGATTCTTTGCTTGAGTTCATCAGCCATCGCTGCAATCATCTTTTTATCATCAACTCCCAGTCTCTTTACTGGAATTCCAGTCTGCATTGAGATAGTTTCTGCAATTTCATTTACGTCAACCTTTCTACGAGTGGACTTAAGTGACTTTTCCCATTTTTCAGTCTCTTCAACGACTTGAGCCTCGATTGATAATTGTTCGTCTCTAAGAGATGCAGCAAGTTCATAGTCTTGTTCTGAAACAGCCGAGTCTTTCTTTAATTTAACGATCTGTACGTCTTTCTCCAAGTTCTTAATCTTTACCGGAACTTTTACCTCTAATAGGTGTGTTCTGGCTCCTGCTTCATCCATTAAGTCAATTGCTTTATCTGGCAATTCTCTTTGTTTAATGTATCGCTCGCTCATTTTAACGCATGCTTCAAGAGCATCTGGAGAATATTCAACAGCATGGTGCTCTTCATACTTGTGCTTGATTCGATCAAGAATTTCAATAGTTTCTTCTATTGATGGTGGATCAATAAAGATTTCTTGGAATCGACGCGTAAGTGCACCATCGTCTTCAATATTCTCACGATACTCATCAAGTGTTGTTGCACCAATACATTGTACTTGACCTCTTGCTAGTGCGGGTTTTAGAATATTAGAAGCATCAAGAGCTCCGCTAACACCACCAGCCCCAACAATTGTATGAATCTCATCGATGAATACGATCACATCTTTAGCATTTTTCAGTTCATCAACAATTTGCTTCATTCTCTCTTCGAACTCTCCACGATATTTCGTTCCAGCAACGATTGTTGTCATGTTGATCGAAATTACTCGCTTATTAAGCAATACTCGAGCAACCTTCTTGCTTACAATTCTCTGGGCGATAGCTTCTACAATCGCAGTCTTTCCAACACCTGGATCACCAAGAATAATTGGATTGTTCTTTTTTCTTCGAGCAAGAATCTGACAGATTCTATAGATTTCTTTGTCCCTTCCTATAATTGGATCCAGCTTTCCTTCAGCCGCCATCTTAGTTAGGTCTTCACCATACTCATCAAGAAAAGGTGTTGAAGTCTTTTTGCCTCTCTTTCTACCTTTTTCGTTTTCGTATCCGTCTGCTAATGACATATGTTAGTTTAGTTATTTCTTTTTCTCTATTATTTATCAAGTATTATATATGAAGATCTCGATTAGTTTACAATCGTATCCGCTGCATAAACGGCCGGTAAGAGTTCTGGTTTTACCCTTGCCTTGAACCCAAGAGACTCAACATATCCTACCGCTGCCTTTACCAGTCGGTTTGAATCGTGAATTGGATCAATGTTGTAGTCTAAATCAATTGTATCGATTTCGATCCCATTTTCTCGTAAATAGAGAGCTGCCTTTACCGAAAGCTCAGTCTCTTTCCATAGGCGGTTCCACATATCTCTAATAACTGGAACTACCTCTTTCTTATAAATTATATGACATCCTGATGTTTCAACGTGAAAAACAAGAGTCGTTGCATATGTTGTCTTATCTGCCTTGGTTTGACTATCACACCCTAGATACATCTTTACGTTATAATCTTTATTTGTATCTAAGTATTCCTTTGTGTACTTTGCTAGGTCAAATTGTTCCCTACTAGTCAACTTTTTAAATTTCATCCTCTTTAAATTATTTAAGGGAGCCAGAAGACTCCCTTAAACAGGTCATCTTATGTCTCTAATTATTAAATCTCCTTGTTATAAACTTCGCCTAAGAATTCAGGAGTAATATTCTTTAGGGTTTCAATAAACAATTCAATTGCATTCTCTACATCATTGGTGTGAGCCATTTCAACAGTCGTATGCATGTACTTCAATGGCGTCGAAATAATCGCAGTTGGTGTATTCTCCAAAAAGAATGCCATTGTATCATTTCCATACGATCCAACCTCAAGCTGGAGCGGTATGTTGTTATCTGCTGCTGTAGTTCGTACCAGTTGGTTGATTGCCCTGTGATTTTGAGCAGTGTATTGAATAGTTGGTCCATCTCCTCCATTGATTTCGCCTTCTTTCGACTTATCCATTCTTGGAGCATTTGTATTATGACAAACATCATGTACGAGTGCTAGGTCAGCTCCTAATTTTTTCGCAATCATCTTAGCACCATAGAGGCCAACCTCTTCTTGTACAGAATTTACAATATGTAAATCAAACCAAAAATTAAGGCCTCTCTCGTTAATTCTCTTAGCCACCTCAGCAATAATATAACCTCCAATCTTATTATCAAGCGATCGACCCGTCCAATAGTCTCCAATTCTACGGAGAGGATCATTGAATGTGATGAGATTTCCAACTTCAACTCCTGTCGATAGAACATCATCTTTGTCCTTAAGGCCAAGGTCTACCCAAAGCTCATGTTGGTCAGGTCCCTCTTCAACATATTTTTTACGGGTATGAATTGCTGGCCAGCCAAATACTCCATTAATAGATCTACCATCATGCGTATGGACTACTACATCTTTTGAAGGTGCAATCATATTATCGCTACCGCCATGCCTCTTAACGCGTAAGAATCCGTCCTTTTCGATGTGTGTTACGATCCATGCAATTTCATCAGCATGTGCTTCAATAACGATTTGGGAAGTTTGTCGAACTGGATCTCCGGACATTGGTTTACTAAACACACTGGCTACTACAGTTCCATAAGGATCTTTTTCTACCCTATCAACGTATTTTGATACTTCACGTGCCCAAATCTTTTGACCTTCAGTCTCTTGTCCGACCGGTGCATATGCATTAAGATATCGGTAGATAAACGGAATTTCTTTTACTGCTTGTTCTTCGCTTCTCATTAAAAATTAGTTTCGTTCTCTTTTCTATATTTATTGTGGTATTCGGTGATCTTCTCTACTGCCTCTTCTGCCGTATCAACTACTCTGAATAGGTCAAAATCACTTTGCTTAATTGCTCCATTCGTCCAAAGAGTGTCTTGCATCCAATCAACTAGACCTGACCAATATTTCTTTCCAACTAGGATAACTGGAAAGTCTGGAGCATGGCCAGTCTGCGCAAGTGTTAGGGTCTCGAAAAGTTCATCAAGAGTTCCCAATCCTCCTGGAAATACTACAAATGCTTGTGAATATTTAAGGAACATTACCTTTCGGGTAAAGAAGTATCGATTCTCGACTCCAACCTTAACATATTCATTCATGCTTGCCTCGAATGGTAGCTCGATTCCAACACCAACTGAAAGACCTTCGGCATCTACTGCTCCTTTATTTGCTGCTTCCATAATTCCAGGACCTCCTCCAGTAATTACGCCAAATCCAGCCTCAGTGATGAGTCTACCAAACTTCTCAGCCTCTAGGTAATGTGGATTATCTGACCCTGTTCGGGCAGATCCAAATACAGAAACACATGCTGGTAAATCATTAAATGTATCGAATCCTTTGGTGAATTCTCCCTGAATACGTAAAATCTGCCACGTATCCTCAGTCTTTTTCTTCAAGCTCATATAAGTCTTTTAAGAGGGTTGAATAAACAAATTCGCACGATTCAAAGTAGAATACGTCAGTGAATTCTTTCATATTGCTATACTTTGAATGTAAATATTGACCAAATCTAAGGTCGTTAGAATCCCTACCGTCACCGTTCTTCAGCGACCAGTTAAGGTATTCTCCATTAAGTCTGCTATAATTTAATTCCATGTTAAGATTGGTTTAAAATAAATTAGGGTCTTCAGATACTTATATCCGAAGACCCTAAAAAGTTTATGAGTTAGACCTAATTAGTTTTATATATCCTTTAAAATTCAGTAGTTACCACCAGGGGCTTATTGTCTTCGTAAATAACCTTTGTTTTTCTACCATCGATAATTGTATTAAGGGCAATTCTTTTACCATTCTTAAATTTCATCGTAGTTACTTCACCGTCATTATGATACATCTTCCAAATTCCATGAGGTTTCCCGTTCAGGTATCTTCCCTCCTGGATTATATTTCCTTCCATGTCGAATTTTGTGTATTTTACCAATACAACATTTTCAACGCTAACTAACTCTAATCTAACTCCGTCTTCTGATGGTAGCATATCCCCAGGAGAATATTCCTGACCATATGCAAATCCAGCAAAAAACAACATCAATCCTAAAATAAACTTTCTCATAGTCACCTCTTTTAATTCTGGGCATTTGGTTGCCATATTATTATATATCTAGAGGTAACTTTTGTTTAACATTAAAGTAACATTAGTTCAAGTTTGCGAACTTATTTATCTCGGCTATTATTTCAGTACTGTCTCGGCGTGGACTATAAATCATTTGCCATAAAGATCTATTGCTTCCGTCTGGAGCCTCTTGAGCTTTTGCCCATTTTTTACCTCTTTCCCAATCTTGAGGAGTCCATGTTAATGGAAGCCCAAGATCTTCTGTAAATGTTCTTCTAAAGCTTCTAATTAGTTTTTTCATATTGTTGTTTATTAATTTGATAAAGGTGCTTTAATTGTTGGGTGTGATTGATAGTTTATTAGATAAAAATCATCAAGTGTAAAGTCTTTTAAATTTTTATTATATTCCCCTTCTCTATAATCCAAACATAGTTTAGGTAACTGCATTGGTTCTCTACCTATTTGTTCTTTTGCTTGCTCCAAATGATTTGAATATAAATGTACATCACCTAAGTTACCAATCAACTCATCAGGAATCATATTAACCTCCTTTGCTATAATTTCAAGTAATAATCCATAAGAAGCAATGTTGAAAGGAAGTCCGAGAAAGGTGTCGACACTTCGTTGATTCCACATTAAAGAGATTGCTCTGGTTGGAATGTTAATTTCATTCATCCATTTTGTGGTCATTTCTTTTGGATGTGAGTCATAGTCACCATTATCTAATCTTGAATACTTCAATGGGTCTTCATTTGTTCTATTTTTCAATATCACATATCTTTCGTCCCAAGTTAACTCTCTTGTATAAACTTGAAATCCATAATGACAGGGTGGAAGAACCATTTGGTTTAATTCACCTACATTCCAAGCATTAACCATCAATCGTCTTGAGTCTGGATTTGTTTTAAGGTCGTTGATTAGGTTTTGGATTTGGTCTACATTACAATCTCCACCTCCACAATAGTATTCCCAATCTCTCCATTGTTTACCATAGATAGGTCCTAATTCACCCCACTTCTTAGCAAACTCATCATCGGTTTTGATTTTGTTGATGAATTCTTCTTTATCTAACTTAACCCTATCTATTTTGGGGTGTGTTGATTTTAATTCCCCAATAGGAATTTCCCATTGATGCCAGCAATGTTTTTCATACTTTTTATAAGCATCACCATTCCAAATGCTACATCCATTATCAACCAAATACTTAATATTGGTATCTCCTCTTAAAAACCATAGCAACTCAGTTACCATAGTCTTAAATGCCATTTTCTTAGTAGTTAGTAAAGGAAAACCATCTTGCATGTTATGGCGGATCTGCTCACCAAATATAGATATAGTACCGGTTCCTGTTCTATCCGATTTTTCTACACCAGTTCCTAAAATTAATTCTAATAACCTCTGATAATCTTTATCTAGTTGATTTGCCATTATCCTCCGTATTCAAATTCATCACCCTGTTCGAAATCATCCATTCCATATGAAGATAACATCTCATATATAGTGTCGAAGACCTCTTCATACTCTTCTCCAGGATCGTTAGACCATCCTACTCCCTCGATGAAGATGTACATGTCGGTACCGTTCGAGTTTTCATTGTATCTAAAGTCATAATCAGTCCCATCAACCTCGAATGTTCCTTCATGTGTTGTGTCCCACCATACTTCACGAGGTGCTTCAATAACCTTGATTTTTGCGCTCATTTGCTTTTTGTGTTTAAAGATTCAAGTAAAATATCAACGTATTCTGTAAACCCTTCTTTTTGGAAGGCTTTAATCGAAATTAGCAATTCCTCTTTCGAGCTTGCATTTGCCCATTCTTTGATCTCATTGATATTGTTATCAAAATGTTCGATCACTTTGGCTGGGTTAACCATTGAGATTAGCATCTCTTCACTTTCAATTTGACTATTGTCAATCATTTGTTCTAGTTTTTAATAAATGGATTGTGTACAATTTTGAAGGATTCGTGGCCTGGTTTAGTTTTTGCTGGCTCGATCCATCCGAGTTCTAAAAGTTTTTGAATTGACTCTGCTGCATTCTCAACGTTACCGTTCGAGTGGTAGTTGAAAAAGCCCTTTTGACCAAAGGTGTCTTTTTGTCGATCAGGTCTACGAATGGCCTGGTTAATTATTACCCACAGGACATCCATATGATCTGGGTAGGAAGGCAATTCTTCGTGAATGCCTAAAATATATTTGATAGGAATCATGTCGTCATCGATACGACGTAGATCTTTTTCTGCTAGCATTAGTAACCTCTTTTTTGACGAGCCTTATTTTCTTCGGCTTTTGCAAAATAGTAATTGTATGCCGTACGAGCATCTAGACCGATCGATGCAGCGTAATTAATGAAGAAGTGTAGAATATCTACCCACTCCATATAGAGCTCTTTCTTGTCGTCTTCACTCAGGTCAGATACTTTCATGTTTTCATACTTAGAGAAGTCGGTCTTCCAATACTTCCAAATAGCATTACCACTGCCGTCTTTGATACCTCCAAGAGCATCAGTCATTTCGTGAATCTCATCGATTACGGCATGTGTGTTTGTGTGCCAGAAATTCATAACATCGCGAAGAGACATATCTTCAAAGTTGAAGCCGTAAGTCTGTTCTTGCATCTCTTTTTGATGCTCCATAATATCAGCCAGATGGGTTGATGACTCATCATAAAAGTCTTTAACCTCCAGGTCTTTGCATTGATTATCTATATTTGCCATATTATTTTATTCCTTTATTATTTTATTCCTACTTTAAGATTTGTTTCTCAATATATTGATTATAAAGTAATGTTATTATTAGAATAACTTATTACTAGTATATTCGACTGGAGCATCTACTTCACAGGCTTCTCCCACTCTCTCTTTGCTAATTGGTGCATTCGATCGGTTAAGAGCCATCTTTTTGCTTTCTCGAAGTCTTAAGAAAACTCCGAACTGACAACAACTAATTTCACAACCAAACGTAGTAAATCGCCCAGTCTCCGATACTTCATTGACAATATCTCTATTTACACCTGTAAAATCAAAGAACTCTACTTGGTTGTCTCTAATCCAGTTGATTAATTTTGCTCCAACATAAGAATTAATAGAGAATCCAAGGTGTTCATAGAACCAGTTAATAGCAATCATTGCTCCAACCCCAGGTGCTACAAAATCATCATCCTCACTCAGGTTTCCAGTAATTGCTCCTTCTCTTAATAGGTCAGATGTTCCGATTTCTGGCATCCGTGCAAGGTTTGTGCTGAAGTGATACCCATAATAGTTTCCAATTCCTCTAAAAGAGGTCAAGAACTTAAACGATTCTTCCATCGTCGGCTTAGTTGCATAGAACTCAGCGAAAAGAGGGCCTAGCATAGTGAACCAATATATCATATCGCTTACTCTACTCTGTCTAGTAGGTTCAACCGGTCTATTTAAGAGTCTGTCATATGGAGTCTCGATTACTCGAGTATAATTTCTTGATTCAGTTTGTAGGCTAGTTCTCAGCTCAGTTGTGCCGTATATCTTCTCTCCTCTTCTTGAAGCTGATTCAATATTATTCATTATCTTGAGAAGGTATTCCTCGTCGTTAACTAGTGAATCGTAAACAATATGGTCAGATCCAGTATCTTGTGTAATTATATTGATTGTATTCGAAGGTCCATAAAACTTTACAATTGCTGCATTTATCAGCTTATCGGCAAAAGTACAGTCCTTGTTATAGAACACATTTTCATTCAGCCAGATAATTTCATCGTGGAATGAACGGTTTGGGTGAAAGTAGGGAACTGATCTGCCCTCTACTATAAAACCTGTCCCAAAAAAGTCATGGTCAGATTCATGCTCAAACTGGTCAAATTCGATTTCTTTCTTAAATCGGACCAGGTATTCTCGCCTGTTCATCTCATGGATAAACTTTTGAATATCCTTAACCTTCTTTTCTGGGATAAGTTCGTACAGCTCTCTTCCCGAGAGAGCTAACATTTCTTTATTGTTCTTCGGTTTGGCCATCTTTATTGTCTTTCATAAAAAAGCAATCATAGCCAGAGATATGTTGGAATACTATCAATGGTTCTATTCGATGAATTGAATAGATTTCTTTTAATCTCTCAACGGTAGGATCCATTAATGGTTTATATTTACCTGCATGTAACTCGATGAAGAGGACGTCTGGTGCGTACCTAATAATCTCGTCCATCATATGGTACTCTGCGGTCTCAATATCTATTTTAATGATGTCTGGCTTATACTTTCTAATTAATTTAGTATACTTAACATTTTCAACTTCATCATACTCGCTGAAGTTTCTATTTTTACCACCAACTATTGTGGTTGAACAATGCTTATTATTACTGCCACTCTTGAAAATCTTCAGAGTCTTACTTTTAAGCATTGAAACTGCAGCTGGAATCAGCTCAAAATGTTTTTTATCATATTTGCCAAGGGCATTGTTTTCAATAATTGAAACATTTCTTGGGTCGCATTCTACTGCGATTACCTTTTTAGCTCCTTGGTCTAGAGCAATTTTACTAAATGCTCCAATGTTAGAACCCAAGTCAAGACATACCTTTCCAGTATAGTCAACTTCAGGAATTCTGTAATTTGCAATAGACTCCTGAATCATGTTTTTGTCTACGCCTTCTTGCCCTCCAAGATCGACATACATTCGATCTCGCAAAGGTCTTAACTGCTTTCTTATGTCTTGTCCTGCACTCATCTTATTTTTGAACTAAGTTTGATACAATATGAACAACTTCAACGTCAGGATTAGCCTCTTCAATAATTGCCTTTTGAATTGGATCGTCCTCAAAGAATCTGGTAAGATTAAATCCATCTTCTCTCAGTTTTTTAATCGTACGGGCTTTGTGTTCTCCAGAATAGGTTCTTGCCTGAACTGTATGATTTCCTCTTTCTGCTAGAGTCATTGGATTAAAAATAATCTCACCAATAAATCCAGTATTTTTTGTTACATACTCTCGTACGTATTCAGCCTCGTCAATACAACGACCCGTAATAATTATATCGTCAGTCCATCGAGGAGTAACTCCAATTGAAACAACGCCATCGAAATCGTATCCATAAAACTCGTGTTCTTTACTGCTCATAATCTTATATTACTTTATTATCTTAAAAAGCAGAGCCCATAAAGGGCTCTGCGTTACAACTAAATAAAGGTTTATACAGTTGCCGTTACTCTTGAGCTAACTGATTTTAGCTGCTTCTTTGTAACTTCGGTCAGTTCGCGGTTTGCTAGTGCATCACATTCAGCAATTCCATCACGGAACATCATTTGCTGAGGTGGAGTCTTTTGTGTAAGAGCAGAAGGTCCACGAAGAGCTCCAACGATTCCCATTTCTCTTGCTACTTTGACATAACGAAGAGCATCGATTACAACACCACCAGAGTTTGGTGAATCTTGTACGGATAGCTGAGCATCAAAGATAACTGGTGCTCCTCCAAATCCTGCCATTTCAAGACGGAAGTTTGCTACCTTATTGTCTCCATAGTATGCAATATACTCAGAAGGTCCAGCATGTAAGAATGAATCATCAGTTGAAATGTTACGAATCTCGTTCTGGGCACGGATTACGTTCTCTTTAGAGATCTTCTTAGAAGCAAGACGGGTCTTGTCTTCCATATTCAAGAAGTCTGTGTTACCACCAACATTGCGTTGGATGTGTGCTTTTACATGGTGTCCACGTTCAAATGCTAATTCTTGCAACATTTGAGAAAGAATTGAAGCACCGAACTGGCTACGCATATCATCTCCAATCAATGGAATACCTGCGTCGATAAAACGCTGCTCCCATTTTGGATCAGATGCGATAAAGACTGGAATACAGTTTACAAATGAGATTCCAGTTTCTAGACAAATCTCTGCCCAGAATTCAGTAGTCTTTTGAGAGCCTACTGGAAGGTAGTTAACCAATACCTCAACTTCATGCTTTTTCAAGAGTGAAATAATGCTGTCTTTCCACTGTCTCTCTTTTTTAGCAGTCCAAGACGTACGGTTCATATCAGTAGAATTACGCAAGCCTTCATCTACTAAGAATCTGTCGCTTTCTGGATAATGATCCATCAGTGACGCATAACCATCAATAACTGGTGATTCATACACTGGTGACTGATTCTCGATTGTTTCAACAATATCCCATGCTGAGTTTGGTCTTTGCTTTAGAGCCTCGCCAAGAGGAAGACCAATTTTACGTTCGTCAATATCGAATCCTACGACGAAATCGATATTTTCTGCTTTGTAGCCGCCGATATCGAATTTCATCATACCAGTTTCGGCTTCAGGATGTTGTGTGTAATACTGAACACCCTCAACTAGAGACTTAGCACAGTTTCCTGTACCGATAATCCCAACTTTGATTTTGTTTTCTTTCATAATTTTAAACTTTGTTTAAACCTTTATTTTTGTTTTGTATATGTTATATGGCAATCCGTTAAAAAGTTTCATATTCAGGTTAAAAAAATTCACTTTATGATTACCGACATTGTATTTATACGCTGCGGTGGGGATAGACTTTTCATCAGAATAGACTCATTGTCTTTTTAATAAGCTTAGAATTCTTTGCCCCAGTATTCCAGTCCCAATAATAAAACTCTCGACTAAGATGAACTGAACCTGGTTTCTCCATATAGTTTTTTGCAAACTCTTCAGGATTCTCGCTAAACCAATGATCTGGCCAGTCTAGAACCTCAAATCCAGCTTCTCTACCAAGTTCTTTTACTTTGTGATTAAAAGTCTTCATTACCTCAGTTCTGTGCTGTTGTGTTCCACTAAATGGAGTGCCCTTATACCATCCTGTTTTTGGAATTCTACGACCCTCAAATTCGATTGGTAATAGGGTATGGATCGTAATCTTTTCGATATTAAGAGACTTTAGGTGATCAATATAATCTATAGCAAGTCTCTGTGCTGATCCAACAGGCATTGATTGCCGACATAGATGATGACGAACATCAATATTTCCAAAATAGGTAATAAGATGATTAGTTCCTTCAGGAATATACTTATCCATTCCCTCTTTCATAACTCCAAATAACGTCTTACCGTCATTTCGGCTAATATCTGCTCCGGTAGGATAAACTGAAACTGAATGACTGTCGCCTAGTACAAAAGTGCCGGTTGCCGTTTTCAGGTCTATTGTTTTTATACTCTCACACTTTTTTGTAAGGGCTTCAGCATCGAGCGCTGCCCATCCTTCTGAACATGATTTGATTCGACTATTAACGAAAGCTCCGACATCAGGCATCTCACGGTTCAAGATATAGATAGGTCCATCAAAATCAAGGAACCGTTGAATTCTGGCTGCTGGTTCGTCCGTAGCACCTCCAAATAGATTATAAGAACCTGCAAATTCCATCGGAAGAGCGACCATCCACACGTCATAATCGTGGACATTTCCGGATTTGTCTAGAACATCCGCTTCCAGTCCAAAATAGTTTAATTGTGCTTTAAGCAAGTATGACCACGCACTCTTGTGTGAACTCTGCTTTGATGAATAATTTGTAACGACATCGTCAATCGCTATCTTTTTACCTTCTAATCTGTCTTTAATTTCCTGAATCTTCATAGTGTTTTTTACCTGTTAAAACTTCAAACTTCTTTAAAATAGTCCGTTTAGCCCTTTTCATTCTCCAAAGCTGATACCACTGTGGACCAACCCTCGGTATTAATATAGATTCTGATTGATTTGTTTCATTCTCTCCAATTAAGAGGGTTTGCAAATCTCCAGCCTCTCCACAATATAGTCTAAATTTAACCGTCATATCTTCATCCATTTTTGTTCGCTATTCAGTCTAAAAGAACCAATACACTCTCGTCTCCACTGTCCAGGTTCAATCAAGGACAAGAAGACGTTTCCATCATCTCCAACATAGAGATGGTATTCTTCTCCGATAACTGGTTCAAAATTAAATTTAGCTGAATAGACTAATTCATTCCATTGTAACTCCTCAATCATCTGTTGATACTCAGCCTTTAATTCTTCAAATTTAGCCTTCAGTTGATGATTTACCTTATTTACCCCTCTCTGCTTCCATGCTGAAATGTCCTCAGTCACGATTGCTGGGGCTCCAACATTGGTAGCATAGGGTAGAATTGCGGCGTTATAGCCTTTTTCTTCGCTCCAAACTATTTGGTCTGGTTTTTTATCCGATGTGGATGTCTTCTTCACCTTGAGGATATTCGCCTTTCTCGTTAATGTAATTCTCTAAACCTTGAATATATGCAACTGCATCTAATAGGTTGTCGCGCTTGTGATTGTAACTTTCTCGTGAGAACTTGAGTGCTACAAGTGCCATGAACATTTCACGGCCAGTTACGTCGATTCCGGTCATGCCACTAAAGATTTTTGCGGCGCGATCCATGCCTTCAGAAAAGGGACCATATTGGCGGTCTTTTTCTTCGCTACGGTTATTTACAATTTCGTTTGCTTCTTCTAGAATGCTCTTCATAAAATTATTTCTTTGACTATTATATAAGAGACACTATAGAATGTTTCAGGCTATGGGGCATAAAAAATGGCCAGGTTTCCCTAGCCATTAGTTTTTAAGATTCTTCTTTATTTTAGTCGGACCAGAATCTGTTATTTTTCATAGCATCGATAAAACCATCGACCGATGTTACATCTTTCTTGTAATCTGAACCCTGCCTTCCGTCATCAAAATCGCTGTATACCTCTTTGCCATTCCAGTAATAGTCATACACATGGAGATCTCCCCAGGGGTTTGGTCCATCAGTTACCTTAATTACGTTCATGCCGCCGTAAGAAACACTCAGTTCAGCATTATAGCCCAATTTTTGAAGCTTTTTAAGATCCCCTTTGCTTAAGGATCGATTAATCCATTGTTCAAATAGTTTTATGTGTTTCATTTTGAATTTCTTTTTTTATATATATTAGGAAATTTTAGGAATTTTTTGTGTGGGGCCCTCTCACTCCTCCACATTCTCTTCTACTCTCTCCCCTTTCCCGCCTACAGCCTTAATACTCGGCATGAGAATGAGGGCCCAGAGTGGCCATGCAGTCCCAGTCATCCAGATGGCTGCGCCAACTAGACCAAAGAATCCCAAATAGATGAGGGCTACTGCCCAAATTTCACTATTGCTCATGATTTTTTTGTTTATTTGTTTATTTTAGCCATGGTCGATATTCACCATTGATTGATGCGGTTTTACTTGTGCACTTCCAGCAGAGAACCTTCGCTACCTCTTCGTCAACTTCAACCTTTTCGCGACAGCCCTCTTCTGGCGCCCAATCACCCCACTTTGAGGTTTCTGGATTCCAGTTCATGCACTTTAATGTCTTTTTAATTCCTGATTTACGTGTTGCCATCTTTTTAGATTTGTCTATTATAGACCCTGACGGCTAAAAGTTTCACGAGTTATGGGGGAGAAACCTTGGGGGAAATTTTTAGTTTCTGCCTCTCTACCCTATATATCCCTTTTATTCTACAACAACCCTAGGTTCGGGCTGGCGCCCTCACCACAACCCCTACACCACATTGAGGTACCGGTGACTCCCAGAACCCGGGATATTTTTTGGGCGGCCGCAACTTAGCATCCCGACCACAGTGGGTCAGATGGGCTCTTTTAACAGATGGGTACTGGGTTCAGTGAGTAACCTATAGTACCCATAGTCTTATAGGTGTATCTAGCAGTTTCTATCCAGATTCTTATAGTAATCAGAGTTCTTTTGAGGGCTGAGAGATCCATGGAGAGGGCGGCCACTCGCCACTCCTATGAGGTCCCGATGCCCATCAATGTGGATAGT
>Ga0213866_10001392_pt1 | contig 17950 bp, 26 predicted proteins | sample PICome_11_FD_160079 | JGI IMG/M metagenome (GOLD analysis project Ga0213866, IMG submission 160079) | Coastal seawater microbial communities near Pivers Island, North Carolina, United States - PICO284 | ecosystem: Environmental > Aquatic > Marine > Coastal | place: USA: North Carolina...
GAATTCTTATAGTTCTGGTGCCGAACTGCAAATGACTGTTATTCAGAGCCGTCATTAATGCCGAAAGCTCGTAATTATAAGCGAGAATATGCCCTATCTCAATCTAGTACAAAATCCAAAAAGGATCGTGTAGCTAGAAACCGTAATCGTAGGCACGCAGAGAAGGCCGGGCGGGTTAGAAAGGGGGACGGAATGGATATTGACCACCGTGACGGAAACCCCCGTAATAACTCATCTAAGAACCTTAGAGTGGTTAGTAGAAGTAGGAATAGGTCCAAGAAGTAGTGGCACAGCTTACTCAATCTGAGAAAAAACGTGCATATAATCGCTCCTATTATAGGAAAAATAAAGATGCTATGTACGCTAGCAATCTCAAGTGGAGGCAAGCGAATAGAGAAAAAATTAATGCGTGCAGTCGCAAAAACTACTATAAAAATCCTGTAACTAATCTGTTCATTAATGCTAGATCAAGGTCTCGGGAGAAGGGTATAGAGTTTACTATTACTAAAGAAGACATTGTAATCCCAAAAACTTGTCCATTGCTAGGAACTCCTATTAAAATTGGTGGTGGTGATTGGGCTCCATCGCTAGATAGGATTAATGGTGATCTTGGTTATGTTCCGGGTAATGTTATGGTTGTAAGCTTTCGGGCAAACTATATCAAGTCTAACGCTACCTATCAAGAACTTGAAATTTTAGCGGCCAACTTAAAGAAAATTGTGAAAGGGTAATCAAATTCCAACTTCTGGGACTACATCTTTTTCGCCCGACATAATCGAGTTAATAGAAGAAGCATACGAACTTGCTGGCTCTGAATTACGTACTGGCTATCAATTAAAAACAGCTAGGCGAAGTTTAGATCTTCTCTTAATAGAGTGGTGTAATAGAGGCTACAACCTATGGCTAGTCGATCAAGAAACAACCACCACTGTTTCCGGCACAGCCTCCTATACCCTAACAGCCTCCACCGTTGATGTTATTGAAGCTAATGTTTTGGCGTCTGGATCTAATGCAGAATACCAATTACAGAGAATATCTGCAGTGGATTACATGCACATTCACAACAAATCCACCACTGGTCGTCCATCACGTATTTGGGTTGACCGGCAGCTTGCAGGGCCGATAGCTTATCTATGGCCTGTACCTGATGCCGCATATACATTGAAATATTGGCGCTTGCGCCGCATTGAAGATAGCGGCTCTTCCACAGCAACCCCCGACATTCCGTTTAGATTTCTTCCGGCACTAACCGCAGGTCTAGCCCATAAACTAGCTGCTAAAATACCGGAAGCAGCAAATAGAGTGCCTTTTTTGGAAGCTGAGTTTGAGAAGCAGTTTAATCTAGCTGCAGATGAAGATAGAGAAAAAAACAGTCTTTTCATTAGACCATATATAAGGGGCTGCTAGTGCCTAGATATGCTAGAGGTCTGCTGGCATATGGCTTCTGCGATAGATGTGGCCAACGATATCCTATTAGTGAATTGAATTACCAGATTATAGATGGATTTAGAAGTAATTTACTGGTCTGTCGCAATGATATGGACATAGATCATGAACAACTTAGAACTGAAACTGTAAGAACTGATGATGCAATTGATATCAAAGATCCAAGACCTGATCTATCGCTGGAAGAGAGTAGGGCGTTTTCTGGTTTTAACCCAATTGTTGATTCCACTCTAAGAGCTTCCACAGGAACCGTCACGGTAACAACAACATGACATATGCAGAACTAATTGCCCTAGTACAAAATACAGTGCAGAGTTCTGAAACTAACTTTGTCGCAAACCTTCCAGATTTTGTAAAAGCTGCAGAATCTGATGTGTATCTCAACACACAGATACCAGATCTGCGTAAAAATCAGCAAGGCACACTTACAGCCAGTAATGAATATCTATCAGCCCCAACAGACTACCTTTCCACATATAGCTTGGCAGTAATAGATTCTGGTAATCATTATTATCTATTTAATAAGGAAGTGGATTTTATTAGGGAAGCTTACCCCGCGCGACTTACAACTGGCAGACCAAGATTTTATTCTCTATTTGACGACGACACATTCCTATTAGCTCCAACTCCAGACTCTGGATACACTGTTGAGCTACATTATTTCTATAAGCCTGAAAGTATAGTGACAGCGTCTAGTTCTTGGTTGGGCACTAACGCACCAAACGCTCTTCTATATGGCACTCTTGTTCATGCATACACTTATCTTAAGGGTGAGCAGGATGTGATGCAGATGTATGAGAGCCATTTCCAGAAGGCTATTGAAGCTCTGCAAATACTTACTGAAGGCAGAGCCCGTAAAGATACATATCGTCAGGCTAATGCGAGAATGCCGGTATGAGTATAGTTCAGGCAGTTTGTACATCATTCAAGAAAGAACTGTTCACTGGAACACACAACTTCACAGCAGATACTGGCGATACATTCAAGATGGCCCTGTATACAAGTGACGCTTCACTTGGTGCCTCAACAACAGCATACACTACCACAGAAGAGGTTGTTGGAACCGGCTACACTGCAGGCGGCACTACTCTCACCAATATAACCCCGTCTAGTTCCGGCACAACTGCTTATATAGATTTTGATAATGCAACTTGGCCATCATCTACAATCACTGCAAGAGGTGCTTTAATCTATAATAGTAGTCAGTCCAACAAAGCAGTCGCTGTTATAGATTTTGGGACAGATAAAGCAAGCTCTTCTTCCACATTTACAGTCAGCTTTCCAGTAGCTGATTCTTCCACAGCAATTATCAAGATAAAATAGGAGAACTACATGGCTACAGCATCAGAAATCAAATCCGGCATGGACGAGATCGCCAGTCGCATCGCGGAACAGCGGGCGGTCGTGGCGAAGGCCAAGAGCAACGCGCAGATCGCTAGTGCCGCGCTTGCGGCGATTATTACCGACTTCGCAGACGTGATTGCGACCATTGACGGTTTCGCAGCTAATTCTACCGACTATTTCGAACGACTGGCGAAGGCCGAGAAAGCCAAGCTCCAGTCCGAATTCGTCGCGCTCAAAGCGGTCGCGGATAGCATCGTCGCCGCCTGATGACCGCGCTCGTTCTTCCACGGTTTGTCATGCCTGATCCGTGGCGGTTGCTGCGTCCGCTCAAGCTGGACGGCCAGTGGTCGCCGCGTCAGCGCGTCCAGTTTCAGGACGCTGATCCGGGCGTTCATAGCATCGGGCCTGATCCTTACTACGAGGACAAGAATGTTTATGAAATAGCCACAGGATTAGGACTGTCATCTGGCTTGAAGCTTGCGCTGGACGCTGGTGCCGCTTCGTCATATGCGTCTGGACAGTCTTGGCTCGACTTGACCGCTAACGGTTATGATTTTTTTAGGGGTTCTACAGGGTCAACCGAAAGCACTGACCCGACATTTAACGGATCGTCTGGTGGGCTGTCCTTGTCGGAATATTGGTCCTCAGATGGTGGGGATTATTTCACCTACGATTCATCTAATGAAACATGGATGAATAAACTGCACAAGAACAATGCGAAGTATTCCATTCTAGTTGGACTCTACCACGGAGACACTCTTGGCATACCTTACGCTTTGTTCGTCACTCAAAACGCCGGAGGAAATAGCGTAGGCATTTCAGTATGGATACAAAATTACGGGCTGATCTGGCGCTGGGGGAATGGAACTTCTGGCGGATCGAAGGGGCATAATACTATAAGTAATGACAGGTACACCATTGCTGGGGTGTCAGTCGACGAATCAAGCGCAACGGGCGGGTGGGCGATGGCGAATGGGGATTTTACAAATTTTAATCCAACTTATACGTCTCCCAGCACGGCCTCATCTGCTGCGACGCTGTCAATAGGCTCTTTCGAAGGGCTGTATCCTATGCCAAGCGCGGCGAAATACTATTTCGTTCTTGCTTGGGAGGGGGTGGCTCTTAGCAAAAGTCAGATGACCGCAGCATATAATGCATTAAGGCTTAGGCTCGGGATATGAGAATTCCTTCCGGCACCACCAACCGATATATCTACTTCGTCGCGGTAGACAGCGCTGACCTTTCGACGCGCGAAACCGGCCTGAGTTCGTTCACGGTCTATTATGAGATTGCTAACGGCACGGCGACGGCGATGACCACGCCGACTGTGACCGAAGCCGATGCCACCAATATGCCGGGCGTTTATTCGCTGCTGATTGACGAAAGCGGCATGACGACGCTAACAAGCGGACACGATACGGCTGAATTGGTTCTGCACATCACGCAAGCGTCGATGGCTCCCGTTACGCGGGTCATAGAGATTTATAGGGTCAAGGCAACCGAAGGAAACACGCTCGACGTAACGTCCACGGGCGCTGCCGGTATCGACTGGGGGAACGTCGAAAACCCGACAACGGCGGTCAATCTGTCCGGCACGAACATCGACACCGATCAGGTAGTAGCATCCGTCACTGGCGCAGTTGGCTCGGTAACGGGCGCAGTCGGTTCTGTCACGGGTAACGTCGGTGGCAACGTAACAGGTTCTGTCGGGTCGGTTGCCGCAGATGGCATCACCGCCACGTCGATTGCCGCGAACGCCATTGACGCAGACGCTTTGGCGGCAGACGCCGGAACCGAGATCGGAACAGCAGTGTGGGCCACGGCGACACGGACGCTCACGGCTGGAACCAACATCGTCCTTCCGGCCAACGGGCTATCGAACGTAACCGCATGGACGGTTGCCATTACCGGAGACATCACCGGCAACCTGTCTGGTTCGGTCGGTTCGGTCACAGGCACCGTCGGCGGTATCGCTGGAACGATTACCACGCTCGACGCTCTCGACACCGCGCAAGACAGCCAGCACGCTCAAACTCAGTCGGATATAGCCGCGCTTAATAATGCTCCTGCGGTTACTGCTTCTTCTATTGCCGATGCGGTATGGGATGAGGTTAGAAGCGGGCATGTTACTCAGGGAACATATGGTGAAAGCTTTAGCGTGATTGTTAAAGGAACTGTTTCTAATGCTGTAACAACTCCATCAACAACTGAATTTGCTGCAGATGATATTACAGAAGCTACTGGATCTCATTATAATGGCCGCACAATAATCTTCACTACTGGTGCGCTTACAGGACAAGCAACCGACATTACAGCATACTCTTTGGTTTCCAGCGAAGGAAAATTCACAGTAACTGCTCTTACTGAAGCTCCAGCTAACAATGACCAATTTATCATTATATAAGGATGACATAAATGCCGTACATTAACGATGAAGTATTTGATCAGGGGCTTGATTACGCAGATACCAATGGAACGCGCATTGATATTTGCCACACTCAGGAACCCACGACTTATGCAGAAGCTACATCCACTTACACATGTGGCAATAAAACCGGACTGAATACCGGGGCCACAGAAGCAGGAGCCACCGATGGCCGGAGGGTAATTGTTCCAGCGATCACTGACGGAAGCGTAACAGACACTCAAACAGCAGGATGGTGGGCTCTGACTGATGGATCAAGTGTGCTGATTGCTGCAGGAGCGCTTTCTGCAACGCAAGCAGTGACCAGTGGTAACACTTTTACTCTTGATGCTATTTCAATTACCATTAGAGACGCTGCATAGGATTAGATAATGACTGTTACCAGATTAGGGTTATTTGGTACAGCTAGACAACCTTATCATACTTATAGCGGTGGTGGATTTGACCATCCATTTGTTCTTACCGCTACAAGCATTGAAAGTGTATCAGAACTAACTGCTCCAGTTATAGGACAAATACACGCACTATTAAATACCGGAACTCAAAGTACCAGTGAACTCACTTTACCAGTATTTAGTCAAAAATACGCACTATTAAATGTTAGTGTTGAGAGTAATTCTTCTCTCTCTACCCCTCTTGTTGGCCAAAAACATATCTTACTATCATCAAGCGTTGAAAGTTCTTCAGAACTTAGTACTCCGCTTGCTTCTCAGATACATGTATTAGTTTCTGCAGATGTTGAAAGTGCGTCAGAGCTAACTGCTCCTGTTTTATCTCAGATATATTCTTTAACTGCCTCTAACATTGAAAGCATAACAGAACTTACTGCTCCTGTTATTGGTCAAAAACACGTTCTCTTAGGTGTTAGTGTCCAATCTCTTTCCAACGTTTCTAACCCAAAGATGGGTGGGTGGGCATTAAATCTTCCACACACTTTCCAAGGAATATCTTGGACTGCTCTCACTGAAACCCAAACTCCTTCATGGACCCCAATTACTGAAACTCAAACTGCATCATGGACTGATGTAGATGATTCTCAACCATAGGTAAATAATGGCATCAACATATAGCACACAAGGTAGATTAGAGCTTCAGGCTACTGGTGAAAACTCCGGTACTTGGGGCACTAAAACCAATACAAATCTCCAGCTTATAGAGGCAATGGTAGATGGTTATGTAAGTGTTGCTTTTGCAAGCGATGCCAATGATGCCTTAACCACAGCTAATGCGTCTGCCGATGAATCTCGTAATAAGGTTATTAAACTAACCGGCACTCTCACTGCTTCCCGTCTTATGGAAATTCCCGCAGTGGAAAAGGTGTATATCATTAATAATGCAACCACTGGTGGATTTTCTGTAACTATCGGTGTTAGTGGGAATACTGTTGCCACTATAGCTAATGGCTCTATTGGTGTTGTGTATTGTGATGGCACCAATACCTATCAACTAACATATTATGCCCCCGGAGGAACTGATGTAGCGGTCGCTGATGGTGGGACAGGCTCCTCAACAGCCTCAGACGCTCGTACAGCGCTTGGATTAGCAATAGGTACTGATGTACAAGCATATGATGCAGGACTTGCTGATGTGGCCGCTGCGGCTGTTACAGATGGAAATTTTTTAGTTGGAGATGGAGCTAATTGGGTTGCAGAATCTGGAGACACCGCTAGAACCTCGCTTGGAGTTGGAACGACTAATTCTCCTCAATTTGCTGCAGTTAATGTTGGTGCCGCAACAGACACAACCGTTACAAGAGTTAGCGCTGGCCTTATAGCAGTTGAAGGCGATACTGTTACATTAAACACAGCCACCCAAACACTAACTAACAAAACCTTAACATCCCCGGCTATTAATTCCGGCACTCTTACCACAGCGGTTGCTGCTGGTACTTGGACTGTTAGTGGAACGTGGACTATCCCTGCGGTGACGGCTGGCGGTCAAGTAAGTATGGCTGATCAGATCTTATCTCGTCCACAGATTGAAGATTATGCTGAAACTGTTAACGCTATTGGTTCTATTGGCGGCGGTACTCAGGATATTGATCTCACTCTTGGCAATGTTGTTAGCGGCACTGTTGATACTTCCACTACAACATTTACATTCAGTAATCCTTCCGCCACTGGTAAGGCTTGTTCATTCACTCTTTTATTGGCTAATGGTGGCTCTCAAACGGTTAATTGGCCAGCAGAAGTAGTTTGGCCAAATGGCACTGCCCCCACTCTGACTACATCAGGTGTTGATATCTTGACATTCTTCACTGTTAGTGCCGGAACAACTTGGTATGGATTTGTTAGCGGTCAGGCTATGGCATAATGGCAGCACCAAATAATCAGTTTATAGCAGTGGTGATTAATGGAACTGGAGATGTTGAAGGAGATCCGCAGTATTTTACAACACAGGCTCTTGCCGCCGCAGGCGCTAAAGATATGATAAGAAATGCTTCTCAGGGCCGTTCAGTATATGTGTATAAGGTATTTGCTCACATTGACATGACCGTTACATATAATGTGGTGGTTGACTGATGCTTTCTACACGCATGAGGATGAGTGGGGGGCCATCGCCAGATTTATCCTGTACCTATACAGCAGGAGCCTCAAACCTTTTTTCTGGGAATCCGTATACATTCAGTAACTTATCTATTGGGGCTGCTCCTTCATCTGGTGAGAGAAGGTTCGTTTTTGCGGTCTGCGGTGGTCACGATATTGGCTCGTTTCAATCTATGACTATTGGAGGTTCTGCGGCAACATATACGCTTAATAACACAGCGGCAGGTGGTGGACAGAGAGTGACGATTGGCTACCGAGAAATCTCTACGGGAACAACAGCAACTATTGTTTATGATACAAGCTCTAACGGCAAAGGTGGTGGTTGTGCTGTATTTAGGCTTATTTCTGGCACACGTGGGATATCAATCCATGATACCGATCAAGTGGCGGGGACTGGCTCAGAGTTTATTACATTGGACTTTCTAAAAGGTGGCGTCGGCTTTGCCGGAGCGCAAAATCAAGACGGAGGCTCTTTTTCGTGGACCGGGCTTACTGAGCGTTTTGCAGCGGACATGGAGGGTTCAGATTATTTTGAGGCGGCTATGTCAACATTCTCAGCGGAATCCCTTGCCACAACAATCACAGCGGACCCCGGAGCATCCGACAACACGCGCCTTTTAGGCTTATCTGTGAAAAAATTATGAACCGTAAAACCTTCTTTGACGCCATCCGCAATAAACGAAACTGGACTGTAGAGAATGTAATAGGAACTGAATTTCTATTAGACAGAATGGAAGAAGAGCGCATTCCAGTTAATGATGCAGCTTATATGCTTGCAACCGCTTGGTGGGAAACTGGACAAAGAATGCAGCCAATTGATGAAATTGGTGGCTCTAATTACTTTAACAAGAGATATGGCCCCGGCACCAGAGTTGGTAAGGTGTTGGGAAACACTAAGCTTGGTGATGGGGCTTTATTTCATGGCAGAGGATATGTTCAGCTAACTGGACGCAATAATTATGCACGCGCGTCAAAGAAGCTGAATAATGATTTTGTTGCAAGACCTTGGCTTGTTAAAGACCCTCGTTATGCTTGGCCTATTATGCGTGCCGGAATGTCAGAGGGGTGGTTTACCGGAAAGAGCTTAGATGATTACATTGATGATGTTGATGAATCTGATAGCGAAGATTCCCGTGAATACAAAAATGCCAGACGGATTATCAATGGCACAGATAAAGCTTCCACAATAGCTCAGCTTGCGGTGGATTTTGAGTATGCTCTTAGAGTGAGTGGATATCTTGCTGAACCACCCGTATCAGCACCACAAATTAAAAAGCCTGTTTTAAATGAAAAGGTTAAGGTAGAGGTGATTAAAACTAAACCAATCGCACCTCAAATTGATATAAAACAGTCCTTACTACAGTGGTTTTTGGGCTTGTTTAAAAGGAACAAATAATGTTGACTACTCTAGGATCAGTTGCAATCAAATATTTTGGACCACGTGCATTTAAAGCAGTCGCTGCTGCTGTTAGTGCTGGTGCAGGTACGGCGGCTGTAGCCGTCACACAAGCTTGTGATATTGACGCAGCTTTGGGGCCGTATATTGGAACCGCTGGTGTGGCTTTAGTTTCATATCTACTTACTTATATGGTTCCCAATCGTAATGACCAATGAGGAAGAACGTTCGCGGATTGCTAAGCTTGAGTGGCGTATAGACCAGCTTGATAGAGACCGCGTCAGGGAACTCAAAGAGGCAAAAGAGGACCGGGAGAAGTATGAGCATAGAATTAAAAGCCTTGAAAAACAAGGTTATTACGCCCGAATAGGTGTCGGCGTTGCCGTTGTAGTAGGGTGGGTTGCGGTGTATGTATTAAACATAGGCGAGGTTATTAAAGCTTTTGCAGGAAAATGATAATCAAAACACTTAACTGGTTATTTCACGCATCTGTATTCATAATCGCAGCTTTTGCGTCTGTATCACTGTGGTCTACATTACAGGCTACGCTAGCTTCTGAGCCATATGAGATAATTGACTTAAACGTAGAAGGCGAAATATATCCCGGCTCAATAAACAAGTTTATCTATAAGATCGTTAAGCGGGAAGACTGTCCGGGCACATTTACCATCAGGCTACTCGGAGCATCTGGAACATACTACACTCTTGACGAGGGCAACATCGGTGAAACGGAGCCGTCTCCAGACCCGTATGATTTTGTCAAGGAACTGATATTCCCGCCAAGCATTGATCCCGGACCCGCCACTATTTCCGTCGTCGTAGCAACAACTTGTGACCGCTCTGGAGGGGCTGTTGCCCGTCTCCGCATTCCTATTACCATCCACGACATAAAGGACAGGAAATGAAAGCACTGGCCATCATCATAGCGACACTTTTTGTTGCTGCTAGTCCAGCCAGTAGCAGCCCACTGTATAGACTGTACAATGAAATGATTGCTCCTACTGTTAGGATTAATGATAATTGTTCTGGTCAAGTGGTTTATAGTAAATATAATCAAAAGTCAAAAACAGCTAGAACCATTATTTTAACAGCCAAACACTGCACTACAAAAACTAATAATGGGAAATATTTTGAAATTGATATTCCTCAATATGATAAAGGAAATATACTAATTGGCGAAAAATTAATTTTTGCACAACTTCTTGCTACTGACTCTAGTGATCTTGCTCTGCTAGAGGTGACAGATCATATCAATGTTTTTACCAAAATTACTAAGATTGAGAATATTGATACTCTATTATATATTGGTAAGGATTGTTGGGCTTCAGGATACGCTTTAGGTAAATCTATTATGGTTAGCAAAGGATTAATTGGACCTAAAGAATTTGAAAGTGTTGAAGGTAGACCTTTTACACAGTATTTAAGGGCTACTGCACAAATAGCTGGTGGAAACTCAGGTGGTGGACTATATCATCTGTCACTAGATGGATCTTACAAATTGATAGGTGTAGCAACCGCAGGAATTCCAAATAAGGGATTTATCGCAGTTTGGACGCCGCTATCCAATATTATACCATTTTTGGAGAAGTGGGTTCCTAGTTACAAGGTTGACACAGCCAGTCAATAGGAGTACAAGTAAATAACCACAGGAGGTTATTTATGAAGCTCTCTAATAAAGAAGTTGCTCGTAGACTGCGTATTTGGGACAATAGCTCTTCATATGAAGAGGCTGCTAAAAAGATTGGGATAGATAGCAAAACATTTGCTGATTTTCTAAGGCGCTACGGCGACGATGCTCCACAGTTTGATCCTGTGGAAAAGATCGGGATGAAGTCACAACTTTTGTCCACCAAAAAAGAACGTGATGCAGCGCTCAAAAGGGCGGCAGCAGCAGAGAATATCCGTGGGGCACTTCTCAACCTCCCTCCCCCGCGCAAAGCCCCTCCCCGTAAAATTGTGAAACCGTCTGATGGGGCAAGGTCCGTAATTTTGCATCTCAGCGATATTCATTATGGTGAAGTGGTTAAGGCAAGCGAACTTGATGGTGTTAATTCCTATAATCTCGATATAGCAGATAGCAGGATTCAACGAACATTTGATATTGCTGGTGATCTTCTCACCAAATATTGGAATGGGAACCGGGCTGAACATATTCATCTTTGCTTGGGTGGAGACATGGTTAGTGGAGCCCTCCACGAGGAACTTAAACGGACTGATGCACTACAGCCCCTCGCCTCCGCTAGAATGGTGTCTCAGAGGCTCTCAGAGGGCATCTCAGGGCTTTTAAATAAAGTAAAGGCTCCAATGTCCATTTATAGCGTTCCGGGCAACCACGGACGCACTACGCGGAAGCCTGAAACAAAGGGCGCAGCCATTGAATCTCTGGACACAATGGTGGCATGGTTTTTGGAAGATCAATTTAGGTCCAGAAATGATATTCAGGTATTTTATGGAGATAGCATAGATTGCCTGTTTGAAGTGTATGGAAGGCAGTTCCTCCTTACTCATGGTGATCGTATGGGTAGTAAGGGCGGCGCAGGTTTTGTTGGTCCAGTTGCAACCATTCTTCGGGGGCACCAAAAACTATATGCTGACTACGCAGATAGAGGAATTATTTTATATAGAATCCTCACTGGTCATTTCCATACAACATCTAGATTGCCATTAGGTTATTCTAACGGATCTTTAATGGGCTGGAATGATTTTGCTAGAGATATTCGTGCTAGGAAGGAAATTTCATCGCAGAACCTTCTAGTTGTGCATTCTCAACGCGGAGTTATTAATTTTCAGGAAATTCATCCCGGATTACCAGATGAAGGGACTATCTACCAAGGAACATAATGCCACTGCAGAAACTACAGTTTCTCCCCGGCTTTTTTAGAAGGGGAACATCATACTCAGATGCCGGGAGATGGTTTGAGGGTCAGTGGGTTCGTTTTAGAGATAAATACCCCGAAAAGATGGGTGGATGGCAGCAATATTCTTCTAATGCTTTTAGTGGTATATGCAGAAGGCTTAGGCAATTTGCTTCATTAGCAGGCATAACATACACTGCAGTAGGCACATCTACCAAGATGTATGTAGAAACTGGCGGCACCTTTACCGATATTACCCCGGTAAGGGCAACATCTACAGGACTAACCAATCCGTTTGCTAGTGCTGCCGGTTCTTCAGTCATTACAGTGACAGATAGCTCTCACGGGGCTCAGGTGGGTGACGTTATTCTTGTCAGTGGGGCAACTGGATTTGATGACATAACTGCTGATGAGCTAAATATAGAAGCAACTATCACATCCACTGCAGACGCCAACACATTCACTTATGTATGTAACGGCACTGGAACTTCCGGTCTGTCCACTCAAGGTGGCACAGTCACGATAACATACTTGATCACTCCGGGAGCATTTGGATATCCTATTGGTGCTGGTTGGGGTGCACTTACATTTGATAGCGCACTTATAACAAGGCATTGGGGTGCTCCTGCTGATTTATCTGCGGCGTATGGACAAGGTAAGATTACACAATGGACTGCTGAGCCATATGGTGAAGACCTTATATTTCATCCAAGATACGGTAGCATGTATTATTGGGATGCCACCTCGCCAACAGCAAGAGGTGCTTTATTTAGCACATTGGGTGGTCACGCAGACGCTCCAACAACTGTTATTAAGACAATTGTTTCTCCAAAAAGCCGACATGTTATAACACTTGGTTGCAATACTGAGGGTGCCGGTAACTTTGACCCTATGTATGTAAGGTGGTCAGATAATGAATCTGTAGCCAATTTCACTGCCTCTACAACCAACACTGCTGGCTCACAGCGCCTAACTCGCGGCTCTACTATCATAACTGCCATACCAACTAGAGAATTGATCTTAATCTACACAGACACATCACTATATGCTATGCAATGGATTGGTGGTCAGTATGTCTTTAGTATAGATCTTATTGCTGAAAATTCAAGTATTATTGGATTTAACGCTGCTGCAGTTGAGCATGATACAGTGTATTGGCTTGGGTATGATGGTTTTCATTCATATGATGGCAGTGTTACTAATTTAGACTGTGAAGTTGAAGACTATATTCTTAATGATATAAATTATGAATATGCAGATAAGATTAATGCAGGTAAAACTACAAGTTTTGATGAAATTATTTGGCTTTATGTAAGTACAAGTAGCGCTGATGGAGAACCAGATAAATATGTTATTTACAACACTAGAATAAAGGCTTGGTATTATGGTTCTATAGCTCGTACTGTTTGGTATGATAACCAGTACACTAATCAGCCGTTAGCCGCAGGCACCGATGGATATTTGTATTCGCATGAAGTTGGATTTGACGATGGTAGCACTAATCCCCCGCAAGCCATTACATCCTATGTTGAAAGTCTTCCATTTGAATTAGGAAATGGTGATAAGTTTTCATTTATCACTAGAATTATCCATGACATTACCTTCAGGCTAAGAGATGCCTCTACATCCTCCGCTCAAAAAGCCACTATTACACTGAAGGCTAGTGATTACCCCGGTGAAGCAATCCAAGACACTGATTCCGGCACAATCACTAGAACTAATCAAATGGATGTTGAAGAATATACAAGATACACAGATCTCAGATTACGCGGTCGGCAATGCAAGGTTAGATGTGAAAGCACAACACTTGGGTCAAGCTGGCGTCTTGGCACTCCTAGGTTAGAAATGCGTGAGGACGGAAGAAAATGAATTCAGATGCGGCAAGGCTTCATATCAGCAAGGCACCAGATGAATACAATGCAGAATTTCTTGATAGGCTGTCTACTGAATTGGATAATGTATTGAAGCGTATGCTATCACCCGGCGTTGTAAGGGCGTCAAAACTTAATATTAGTCAGATACCAACATCAGCCACCGGATTACGTTCTGGTGATGTTTGGTCAGATTCTGGCGTTTTAACGATTGTGAGTTAATAAAATGGCATCTCAAGCAACTAATTATGATCTACAAAAGCGTGGAGCGTCTATTAATGAGCTTCTATCTGTTGGTGTGCCAATGTCTCAGATATACAGTAATCTTGCAGCCCCCGCTATTGCTGGAGCCGCTGGCGGCGCTTTAGGTGCCGGTGCTGGTAGTATGGGACTAGGTGGCTTAGCAACAGGCGCTAGTGGTGCAGCATTAGGTGGTATCAGTCCTATTGCTTTATCTGAGATGGGCGCTGCAGGTGCCGCCGGTGGTGCTGCCGCTGGCGGCGGTGGTCTTATGGCTCTTATGGCTGCTCATCCTATTATGACAATTCTCGGTGGTCTTGCTTTGGGTGCCGGTGCAACCAGCTTGTTCGGTGGCAAGGGGCAGAGCGGTGGTCCTCCTGCTGCAGCTAACATTCCCAATAATCCTTGGGACCCTAGTAAGGGTGTGTCGGTGCCTATTGGCTATAATCCCCTTATTGCTGGTATGCAAGAACAGGATTTTAGTAATAAGGAATGGGTGCCTATGAGTCAGGCTATGCCTAGCGATGCTCAGACTGAAAAGAAATACGCAGATGGAGGTGTGGTGCCTGCAGCAGTTCCCCAGAATGTCCCAATGCCTCAATCTAGTTTTGGAAACCGTGGAGGATTAACTGGACTTCAATCAAAAGGCGGGAGTGGTCAAGCGCAACGAGAACTGTCCTCTAATGGTAATATTAGGATGAATAGTATGCCGGGATTTGATATGAATAGAGCTATTAATGGAGTTCAAGGAGCATTAGGCCAACAAGAGCAACAACCCGGACCTGTCATTCAACCCGGTCCAGATGTTGGGCCGATTAATTACGGTATTGGTCAAGAGAACAAGCGCGGTAATCCATCGTTTGGCAAGTATGGCGGAATGGGTATTCGCAGTGGAATGTTTGGAAATAATCAAGACTCTAGACAATTTGGATTCCAGCGTATGGGATTGGGTAGAAGGTTTGCAGAAGGGGGTATGGTTCCGGCACCTCTCCAGAAAGATATGGGTGAAAACCGTGGAGATATTGATACCATCATGCCCCCCCAAACAGGTGGACCTAGCAATAAAGAATTGATCGCAATGGCTGTTGGGGCCATCAAGGGTAAGGAACCTGAAGCTCAAATGATTCTGGCTATGTTTGTTAAGAGATTTGGTCAGGAAGCCTTGCAGGATCTAGTTGGTCGCATTCGCAATAGTGACGCTCCCGACACTGCGGGGAGAGTTATCAGTGGACCGGGTGGCCCTAAAGATGATATGATACCAGCAGTGATTGATGGACAGGAACCCGCTAGGCTTTCAGCCGGTGAATATGTTGTTCCTACAGACGCTGTTAATAAGAATGGTGGTCCATCCGGTGTGGAGAAGAAGCTTGGACTTAGTTGAAATATCCTTAATTCCATCCAATAAGGTCCATTTAATTTGGCCTCAAGCCGGTCCACTTATTGAGAAGGCGCTAAATATTACTCCCGGTAGATGGGGTTCCGGTGATATATTTATGCAATCATCAGAAGGCCATCAAGGTTTGTGGGTTGTTATGAAGGAAGATAAGGTAATTGCCGCATTTACAACCCGTATTTATGAAGTACCACAGGCCAGAGTATGTTCTGTTGAGTGGGTTGGTGGTGAACAAATGGAACTATGGGCAGATCAAGCCGTGGAGATTATTGAAGATTATGGCAGGGCTGCAGGATGTAACAAGGTTGAAGGCCACGGCAGAATGGGCTGGAGTAAGTTAATGAAAAAGCATGATTGGAAGTTTTTGGCAATTAGCCATGAGAAGGATATACAATGAGCAAGGGTGGCGGCGGGGGTGGAACCTCAACAACAATTTCAGATCTTCCAGACTATCTCAAGCCATATGCTGAAAGGTCGCTTGCCAGAGCAGAATCTGAATCACAGAGACCATATCAAACTTATGGCGCTCAAAGGATTGCTAATCAGTCGCCTGACACACTTGATTCCTATCAAGGCATTAGGGATCTTAGTCAGTCTGGCTTAGGTGGGCTGAGTTCTGCGGCAAGCCTTTGGGGAGATTCTGGAGCAAAAGCTGGACAGTTTGCCAATTATCAATCCGGTAATGTCAATACAGTTTTCAATCCAAATGCTATTAATTCCTATGATGTAAATGCTGGACAATGGGATCAGAATGCTGCTAATCAGTATATGAGCCCATATATTAATAGCGTAATTGAGAGACAGAAACAGGGTGCTATTCTTGATTGGGAGCGCACAAATGCGGCAAGAGGTGGAGATGCTATTAATGCAGGTATGTTTGGTGGCGCTCGTCACGGAGTAGCAGATTATCTCTCACAAGAAGGATTGAATAGAAGTCTGCAGGATATTGAAGCCAGTGGTCTCAATCAAGCTTGGAATCAAGCACAAGGCATGTTTGGAAGCGATAGGGATGCCGCATTGCAAAGTGGTCTTGCTAATGTGGGGAATTATTTGACAGCACAACAGGCAACTGAAACTGGTAGGCAGTATGGTGCAGATTATCAGCAGCAGGGACAGGCACTAAATGAACAGCTTGCTCAATCTGGTGCAAAAATCGGGTTGGCTGGATTGGATGCACAACAGGCTGCAGCACAGGGCTTGGCTCAGACACAGCAGCAATATGATGATATGATTATGGGAAGAGCTAATGCTCTCGCTACTATTGGCGATAAGCAGCAGCAATATGACCAGATGTCTATGGATCTAGCTTATAGTGATTTCCAGAACCAGCGGGATCAGGAACGTCAAAATCTTCAGTTCCTTAATTCTATTATGGCTGGTGTTCCTGTTAGTGGTATGGGTACTGTAACAGAATATAATCCACAGGATAATATGTCTAATTTGATTGGCCTTGGTTTGGGTAGTTTGGGCGCTTACCAACAATATAAAAACGCACCCTCGTAGGAAACATAATGCAAAATCCTAATGATCCACAACAGATCTATGCAATGATTGCAAAGCTTCCAGATAATGCTCTGCAACAGGGCATGGCTTCACCGCAAGCTCCCCCGCTGATTAAACTCGCCTTGATGACCGAATATGGATACCGCCAGAAAGCCAGACAGGGGCAATCCAGTGAGCCGTCTGCTCCAACAGATATGATGACTGAAATGGCTCAGGGAATGTATCAGCCTTATCCGGCACCAAAGTATATATTACCAAAGCTTATGGGTGGTGGTATTGCATCCTTGCAGGGTCCACAGAACCAAGGAGCAAACCCACAAGCACCGAATAAACCAGATCCTACTAGCAACGCAGGAATAGGTAATATGTTTAATGCCTCTAATGGTGGTATGGGTTAATGGCGTATAATAGTCCATATATTGCTGGACTAAAAACATCTCTCACTGAGAAGCAAAAGAGATCTGATCCCTTTTATCAAGCCTATCTTGAGCAACAGGCAGAAGCTGAAAGATATGGTGGGCTACCGCCATTATCTCCATTAAATAAGTTGAGCGGATTGGCTGCTCTACAATCTGCAATTGATTTGCAGGCTGCTCAGCAAGTAAGTCCTATGAAGCAGTATGCAGAGGGCGGCTTGATTGTTGGTGGAGTTAATATATCTGATGAAGAGCTAGATAAAATGGCTCGTACTGCATATGCTGAAAGCACACAAGCAACTCCAACAGAGCGTAAGCGTATTGTCAGTACAATGATTAATCGCGCTGCTATTGATAATAAGCCAATATCGGATGTTTTGACAAAAAGTCAATATAATGCCGTTGGTAACAGCCTATATAATAAAGCTCCAAAAGCTGCTCTTGATGCAATCAAATCTCAAATTAAAGACATGATTGCCACTAATGATATCACCACCGATACTCACTATGTAACG